>Ga0100382_1002417_pt1 | contig 11221 bp, 7 predicted proteins | sample CryGeymeta201506_FD_81566 | JGI IMG/M metagenome (GOLD analysis project Ga0100382, IMG submission 81566) | Groundwater microbial communities from Crystal Geyser aquifers in Utah, USA - Crystal Geyser metaG 2015-06 | ecosystem: Environmental > Aquatic > Deep subsurface > Groundwater | place: USA...
GATTGAGGGTCCGTATAAATTCAGCCGACATCCGGTTTATTTGTTCTCGATATTTTTTCTTCTCTTTCGTCCGACGATGAATCTTTTCTCCTTTTTGTTCGTCCTATGTTCAACCATATATTTTTATATTGGTTCCCGGTACGAAGAAAAAAAATTAGTTGCACGTTTCGGCGGTGAGTACGTTGCTTATCAGAAAAATGTATCTAAAATATTTCCAACAAAACCGCTGCTCAGGTTTGTTGTAGAAAGATTTATCTGGAAATAAGGGAGCGCTATTCTAATTCACTTAAAAAAAAGTTAATTTTACCAAAAGATTTTAGAGGATTACCATGCCAATAGATATTAGATCAACAACTATCATCGGGGTTATTCATAACGGCGAAGCGGCTCTTGGCGGCGACGGGCAGGTTACGCTCGGCAACACCGTGATGAAACACAACGCGATGAAAGTTAGAAAAATTGCAAACGGAAAAGTCCTTTGCGGATTTGCAGGCGCTTCTGCCGATGCTTTTACACTGATGGAACGCTTTGAAGATAAGCTTGAACAATTTCGCGGCAATGTAAATCGCGCAGCCGTAGAGCTTGCAAAAGAATGGCGCACCGATAAATATCTCAGAAAATTAGAAGCGATGCTGGCGGTAATTTCGAAGGACAGCGCTTTTATTATTTCCGGCAACGGAGATGTAATTGAACCGGATGATAAAATCGTAGCTATCGGCTCAGGCGGAATGTACGCACTCGCAGCCGCGAAAATGTTAAAAAAATACAGCAAACTTTCTGCAAGTGAAATTGTTCTTCAATCGTTACAAACTGCTTCGGAAATATGCATCTACACTAACGATAAAATTCATGTTGAAACTCTTGAAAAATAATTAGAAATGGAAAAAATTTTGCGAAATGAATTAACGCCCAATCAAATAGTAAACGAACTAAATAAATTTATTATCGGACAGAATGAAGCTAAACGTGCCGTTGCTATTGCTCTTCGAAACCGCTGGCGCCGTCAGCAAGTTACAGGAATATTAAAAGAAGAAATAATGCCGAATAACATTATTTTGATCGGACCCACCGGAGTTGGAAAAACAGAAATTGCGCGCAGACTTGCAAAACTTTCTGATGCTCCATTCATCAAAGTTGAAGCAACGAAATACACGGAAGTCGGATATGTAGGTCGCGATGTTGAATCAATGATCCGCGATCTAACCGATGTCGCAGTCAATATGATTAAAGCCGAAAAAACAGAAGAAGTAAAAACAAAAGCCGAAGAACTTGCATATGAAAGAATTCTTGATCTTCTTATTCCTCCTGTAAAAAAGCCGGTTGAAAATGGAGATGAAAATAAAAATGAAGTTGCCGTAACTGGAGAAGACCCGCTTACAAACCAAAAAACACGCGAATGGATGCGCACCAAACTGCACAAAGGTGAAATTGATAACCGATTGATCGAGTTTGATATAACAACTTCCGCGGTTGGTATGCAAGTGCTCGGTCCAATCGGCGGCGATGATCTGGGAATCAACATTCAAGAAATTATGTCCACCATGCTGCCGAAGAAAAAGAAAAAGAGAAAAACAACCATCGCGGAAGCGAAAGAAATTTTTTCCGCAGAAGAAGCGCAAAAATTAATTGATATTGATACAGTTCAAAAAGAAGCAATTGAACGGGTTGAAAATTCGGGAATTATTTTTATTGATGAGATTGATAAAATTGCCGGAAGCGGCGGACGTTCGGGCGGTGGACCAGATGTTTCCCGCGAAGGTGTTCAGCGCGATCTGCTTCCGATTGTTGAAGGTTCAACCGTTAATACAAAATACGGACAGGTGCGTACCGACCATATTTTATTTATTGCTTCGGGTGCATTTCACGCTTCAAAACCTTCCGATCTTATTCCCGAAATGCAGGGAAGATTCCCCATCCGTGTTGAACTGAAAAGTCTGACCGAGGATGATTTTATAAAAATTCTTACGCTGCCGGAAAATGCTTTGTTGAAACAATACTCCGCTCTTTTGGAAACTGAAAACGTAACTCTTCATTTTACAGAAGAAGGAATAAAAGAAATTGCCCGCATCGCTTTTGAAGTGAATGAGCAAGTTGAAAATATCGGCGCGCGCCGTTTGCACACAATATTAACAACGCTTTTAGACGATATTCTTTTTGAAGTCCCGGACAAAATGCCAAAAGCTGCCGTTAAAATTGACGCTAAACTTGTGAAGAAAAAATTAGACGCGATTGTGAAGAATAGAGATTTGAGTAAATACATTCTTTAAAAAATTTGTAATACAGAATACTATTCTCATAGGCGTCAACTTAAGAATATCAATTTTTGTTTTGATTCACAGTTAAATGTCTAAATGTTCGATTGATTAAGCATTTTAATAATGTCATGCCTTCGGCATTTAGTTCCGCTCTTCTCAGGTGTTATTATAATAATTTCATCCTTTCGGGATTGAGAAAAATAAATCCCGAAGGGATGGAATGATTAGTGCGCCGGGCATGTAGTAAAACTAAAAGGTGCGTTGCTGGAAAAGCAACAAGTCCTAAGAGAGCCTTGATGACAGGAATCTCATAGCCGAGAGCAAAGGTGTCCCAAGCGATCGCAAGGGCTAACTCCAGTCGGGCTACGCCTTCCTTCCGTTAGCCCTTGCGTAAGTAGTAAGAACGAAATTCTGTAAACTAAATTTAGGACTTGACAAAGTGGAAAGTTAAAAACCGGAACCACTAGTCACTTTCCACTTTAAACTTCTCGCTTTTTTTATGAAAACACTCAAACAAATAACGGTTTATCCGATTAAATCACTTGGCGGCATCAACCTTGATAAAGTCGAAATAACTTCCGGCGGGAGTTTGAAATTTGACCGGGAGTTTGCCTTTGTTGATGAAGAAGGAAAATTTATTAACGGGAAGAAGTTTACGAATCTTCATCTTATAAAGACGACTTATTATTTAGTTGAAAGGCTTGTGGAATTTTCAATTGAACAAGAAAATTTCAAAAAGATTTTTCATCTTGAAAAAGAAAAACCAGGAATAGAGAAAATCTTTTCCGAATTTTTGGAAACGAAAATTACCTTTCAACAAAATAAAGAAAGCGGTTTCCCCGATGACCGTAACGCTTCCGGACCAACGTTAGTAAGCTTTGCGAGCCTGCAAGAAGTGGCGAAATGGTTTCCCAACATTTCTGTTGAAGAGCTGTACATAAGGTTTCGTCCGAATTTAATGTTAACTGATACGCCGGCATTTTGGGAAGACAATTTGTTTGGCGAAAAGGGAGAAGAAAAACCATTTCACATAGGAGGGGTACAATTTCTCGGAATAAATTCATCTTCGCGCTGTGCAGTGCCAACAAGAAATCCACAAACAGGAGAAGTAATTCCTTTCTTTCAAAAACATTTTTCCGAGATGCGAAAGAAGACATTGCCCGCTTGGTCAAACCTTTCGCAGTTCGATCATTATTACCGGTTTTGTGTGAACACAAAAATTCCCGTTACAGAAGTCGGAAAATTTTTATCTGTCGGCGTTATCGTTCGTATCGCACCACAATATTAGTACTCACTTATCAGGAAAAAAAATGAATTCAGAATTAAGTATAAGGCAGGCAGCCGAAGAAGATATACCGCGAATACTTTCTTTTATAAAAAAAATTGCCGCGTATGAAAAACTTTCGCACGAAGTAATTGCAACGGAAGATATTTTACGCAAATCTTTATTCGGCGAAAAGCCAGGCGCCGAAGTTGTTTTTGGTTATGTAGAAAATGAACCGGTTGCCTACGCAGTTTATTTTTATAATTTTTCTACCTTTATCGGGAAGAAAGGTTTGTACTTAGAGGATCTTTTTGTGCTGCCGGAGCTTAGGGGAAAAGGCGTTGGAAAAAAAATGCTTCTCTATTTAGTTCAAAAAGCCATGGATGAAAAGTGCGGAAGAATGGAATGGGCTGTTCTTGACTGGAATGAACCTGCAATTAATTTTTATAGATCGCTCGGGGCAAAAGCAATGGATGAATGGACAACTTTCCGTTTGGACGAAGAGGCTTTAAAGAAAATTGATTCACGTTAATTCTTTCTCGGTAAACACGAAGTAAGTTTTTCGATTATTTCAATTTTATCAAACGGTTTGGATATATAGTCTGTAAATCCTGCAGCCAACAAAGTTCGTTTTTCGTTATCAAGCGCATAAGCGGTAACGGCTATAATTGGGGTTTCCCTGTTTAACGAATTTTTTTTAATAACTTCCATTGCTTCTTTTCCATTAGGACCATTTCCTAAATTGATATCCATCAAAATCGCACCATATTTTTTCTCTGCCGCTTTTTGCATAGCTTTATCAGCGCGGTTCGCATATTCTAGCCGGCAAACTTTACGCAAGAAAATAGTTATCACATCGCTTGTTGAGGGATCGTCTTCTACCAATAAAACAACGGGCAGATCGCTTTCGGTTTTTGTTTCCTTAAAAAACTCGGTGAGGCTGAACGGCTTTTTCTCCTCCACAAGAAGTGGCTGAATTCCGGAATGCGCTGACTCGCTCACCGGCAAACGAAGAATAAATGAAGATCCTACACCAATTTCACTCTTTACTACAATAGTTCCTTTAAGTAATGAAGCATATCTATTAACAATTGTTAATCCTAGTCCCAAGCCTTCATAACCACGGCTGATCCCTTCGCTCACCTGCCGAAATTCATCGAATATTATTTTACAGTTCTCGGGAGAAATCCCAATTCCGGTATCTTTAATTTCAACGGTAAAATATTTTACTGCACTATCTTCCTCTTTTCTCAGAACAACAATCACTGTTCCCTCTTCGGTAAATTTAAATGCGTTATTTAAAAGTTGAGAAAGAATTTCTTCAAATAACAGTTTGTCGGTCTCCGCATAACATTCTTCTGCGTCATTCTCGAAAAAGAGTTTCAGATTTTTCTTTTCAGCAAACTGCTTATACTTTTCGAGTAATTTCTTGATCACCGAAACGACATCGAACAACTCGGTTGAGAACGCAGCTTTTTCCGCTTCAATTTTAGAGAATTGTAAAATAACATTCAGTGTTTCGAGAAGTCGTTTCCCCCCGTACAAGATGTTTCGTGAAGAATCTTGAATAAATGGGTCTTCGGAAGAATCAATTAAAATTTCAGCAAAACCAAGAATAGAGATCAGCGGTGTGCGGAGTTCATGGCTCATATTTGCCAGGAGGTTAGATTTTAGCCGGTTCATTTCTTCAGCTTTATTCTTCGCGTCAATTAAGGTTTGCTCTGTTTTTTTAAGAAGCGAAATGTCTCTTACCACGCCGATAATCAACGAGAATTTTTTCTTTGCATCAATCAGCGCTTTTCCATAAAAATAAACCGGGATAACTTCTCCGTCTTTACGCTGCATGGTTAGTTCGGTTTCATAAAAATCCTGCTTTGCATAGATCGAAAAAGATTTTTTAATAAAAGAGTCAAACTTCCCTCCATCACCGAAAAGAATTTCACTTCCGTGTTCGAGCAATTCTTCTTTTTCATATCCGAACATTTTTATTGCCGCATGATTAACGTTTTCAATTTTCCTTTCTGTCGGATTAATAAGAAAGATCGCTTCCTCCAAACTATCGAACACTTTTTGGAGTAGGGTTTGTGAGAATTCAAGTTCTTCAACGATCTTATTCTTCTCGGAAATATCACGGATACTATTTTGTATTAGCGTTTCTCCCCCAATTTCTATTAAGCGTGCAGATATTTCAACCGGAAATTCATCACCGTTTTTCTTTCGATGCACCGCTTCGAAGATCACTCCTTCACGGCTCTCAAATGCTTTTACTATTTTGGACATTCCCCGGATACTCTTCGGAGCGAAAATGAGCACAACGTTTTGATTAACAATCTCTTTCCGCGTATAACCGTATGTTTTCAGCGCCTGATGATTTACTTCCACTATCAGTCCTCTCTGATCCATCAATAAAATAATATCGTTTGCATACTTCGTTAATATTTGATAATGTGAAAGAAGCGCTTTTTCCTTCACTTCGGAATTAATAAAACCTTTCAACCCAAGTACCCATTTTTTTTGATAGATGAGCGCCAGTAAGAGTGCGAAAATTGCGATGAGTAAAACTACATAGGAAAAAAGCAAGATGTATTTATTCTGCAACACGAACGGAGAGGAGTGTACGTTCAAGTATTGCAGGTAAAAATAAGAAGCGGTAACGATTGTAATTACGAGAAGAAAGAAAATTCCAATGAAGGTCTTTTTGTTTTTCTTTAGTTCTGTTGTATCCACGTTATTGATAGAGATTTAATTTTCTTTTATTACAAGATAAGTAATTTATACTGTTTTATAGAACAGTATTGTGAATTTTCAAAGTTCCGCGCCAAGATGTATTTTATAAGTGTTGACATAGCGCTGGATAACGGAAATGCACGCTAATCGCAAAACTAAAATTTATCTTGAATTTACCGCTTCTAAATTACAAATAATTAAAACATATTTGAACATAGGACAAAAGTCTCTAACCCGGATAACCCCCGCAACAAGCTGGATAAACCGGAAATCACAAAAAACAAATACCAAATAATTTGGGATGAATGATTGTATGGATGAATGAAAAACATCCATTTATCCATTCATCTTCATTCAGTCATTCTATTGCTTTATTTGTCTCATTCATATTCTGCCAAATATTACACGAACTTTAGTGGCTAGGGATTACATTTTTCTCAAGACGATGCCTGGGAAAAAAGCGACCTGCCCGCCAGATTACCGGTAGAGAGGCAGGCGGGAAGCAAAAAATGAAAATCAAACAGCACATTAATTTGTTTTGTTAAGGTATTTTCTGTCAGCAGCCCACAGATTCATCTGTGGGTAATTTAACAGAAGGAAACCCTTAAAACCGATTTATCGGTTACAATTTGAAAGCTCAATTATTACTCATGTCTGCGACATTGTTCCTCTCTTTGCTAACCCGCCTGCGGCGGGAATGACCTTTTTATTTAATTCCACCCCATAGCTGAAGCTATGGGCTGCTCTTCCCGGCAATTATCGTTAACATGTTAGTAATAACAGTTTTCTGAATCCCTAATTTTCTTCCTCAAATATGATGCAGCCCTTTTGTTTTTGAAACGTAGTTTTTATAAGTTTTCAGTCAACAAAACAAAACTTCGGGAAAGAAGAGTGCCAATAAAAAAAGCCGTGTTGCCCCAACCCCTTAAGATCAACGATCTCCGCTGGTTTTGTAATCCACAGATTTTCGATTTTGAATCAACCAGCGAACTTGAACCTAATGAAAGTATCATCGGGCAAGATAGAGCATTGCGCGCTATCAAACTCGGTGTAAATCTGCGCAGTCCAGGATATAATATTTTTATTGCCGGACTTTCGGGTACGGGCAAAGCCACCGCAGTAAAAAAAATGCTTGAATCTACTTCGGCTAACTGCCCGGTGCTCAAAGATTATGCTTATGTAAACAATTTCAATGACCCGGATGCGCCTATTCTTCTTACTTTCCCCAAAGGTCAGGTGAAGGATTTTAAAAAAGAGCTGTTAAGTTTAATTCAATATTTGAAAGACCGAATCCCGCAACAATTGGAAAGTCAAATTTTTACTAGGAAGCGAAAAAAAATTCTAGGGGAATACGGTAAGAAAGAAAAAGAATTACTTACCCACTTTCAAAAGAAAATTAACAAAGATGGGTTTGCTCTAGGGGCGATGCAAGTTGGTGAAAACGCCAGACCGGAAATTATTCCTGTAATTAAAGAAAAACCTGTTCCGGTTCAGCAGCTTGAAAAAGTTATCCTTGACGGGACGATAACAAAGGAAAACGCTGAAAACATTATTCGGAAGTATAACGAATACCAACTTGAATTGGTTAATCTTTATAAAAAAGGATTAAAATTAAGTCAAAAACTTCAAATTGAATCACTCGAACTTGAGCTAAAAGAAGTTGGGGCGGTCGTTAAAGGTTCGTTAACCGCTTTTTATGAAAAATATCCCGATGAAAAAATTTCTCTTTACTTGCACCAAGTAGAAGAAAGCATCTTAGAGAATCTTCAAATCTTTAAAGGACAAAAACCTGAAAACGAAGAAACTCAGGAAGGGTTTGTCATTGATTATTTCCGCGAGTATGATGTTAATATTGTTCTTGATAACTCGAACACAACCTCGTGCCCTGTTGAAGTGGAAATTACGCCGACCTACACAAACCTTTTTGGAACAATTGAAAAAGTGAATGACGGCAGAGGGGGCTGGTACGCTGATTTTACACGCATCAAAGCCGGATCGTTACTAAAAGCCAATGGTGGGTTTTTGGTTTTGAATGTTTCCCATCTTTTTGAAGAACCGGGCGTTTGGAAAACCCTAAAGCGTATTTTAACATTTCGTAAACTTGAAATTCAAGATTCTCAAAATTTCTTCCAGTTTCAACCATCAATTATAAAACCGGAACCGATTGATGTGGACCTAAAAGTTATCCTCATTGGAAGCAATTCTATCTATTCAATGCTCGCAGAGTTTGAAGACGATTTCAAAAAAATATTTAAAGTGAAAGCAGACTTTGATTACGAAGTAAAACGAACAGGCGAAATAATAGATGAGTATGCCCGTGTAATTAAAAAAACCATTAAAGAAGAAAATCTTTTAGAATTTGATAAAACGGCAATTGCCTCTTTACTCGAACTTGCGGCTCGGTATGCCGGGCAAAAAGACAAATTGACAGCACGCTTTTCTGTCCTTGCCGATTTAGTTCGCGAGGCTCATTATTGGGCTAAAGAAGAAAATGTTCAAATCGTTTCTGCAAGGCTTGTAAAAAAAGCATACGAAATGGCTAAAGACCGCCACGCTTTATATGAAGAAAAACTTTCCGACATGATCCGGGAAAAAACTATTCTTATTGATACGTCCGGTGAAAAGATTGGACAGATAAATGGACTTGCGGTTTACGGTTCCGATTTTTATTCATTCGGAAAACCGTCCCGCATCACCGCTTCGGTTTCAATCGGTAACGGAGCTATTATCAATGTTGAACGCGAAGCCGGTATGAGCGGAAAAACTTACGATAAAGGAGTGCTGATTATTTCTGGTTATTTCAAAGAAATGTTTGGGCAGCAGTTCCCTCTTTCATTTTCCGCAAATTTGGTTTTTGAACAATCATACGGAATGATTGACGGCGACAGCGCTTCGGCGGCGGAAATTTTTACTTTGCTTTCAAATCTTTCCGGACTTCCAATTAAACAGTCATTTGCTGTAACCGGTTCGCTCAATCAAAAAGGAGAAATTCAACCTATCGGCGGAGTGAATGAAAAGATTGAAGGGTTTTACAGTGTATGCAAAATGAACGGATTCACAAAAACGCAGGGCGTTATTATCCCTATTCAAAATGTAAAAGATTTAATGCTAAGCGAAGAAATAATCGAAAGCGTAAAGAAAAAAGAATTTTCTGTTTTTGCTATTTCTAAGATTGATGAAGGAATCGCTCTGCTCACCGGGGTAAAAGCAGGACTAAAAAATAAAAATGGAATCTATGAACAAAACACAGTTTTCGGGATGGTTCAGCAACGGTTAAAAGAGATGTATAAAAAAGGAAAGAATCCTTTCAAAGAAAAAACTGCACGTTCAAAGAAAAACTCCCGATCAAAAGGAAAATGAAACGATGAACATTTTAGCCCCGGAAATTTTTGCAAAAACGAAAATACTCGCCACTCTTGGTCCCGCAACTTCTTCAACAGAAATGATCAAAGCTATGATGGGAGTGGGCGTTGATGGTGTACGTCTTAATTTTTCGCATGGTGAATACTCTTCGTTCGAGGAGATTTTTAACAATATTAATCAAGCATGCGTTGAAACAAAACAACCGCTCGCCACGCTTTTAGATCTCCAGGGACCCAAAATCCGGATCGGAAAATTAAAAGAAGCTTTTTATGAAATTGTTTCCGGTGATGAACTTGAAATAACCATTGAGGATGTTTTGGGAACAAAAGAAAAAGTTTCAACATCTTACAAACTGCTTGCACAGGATGCGCAGCTCAATGATATCATTTTAATTGATGACGGTCTGCTTCGCTTGCAAATAAAAAAGAAAACCGGCTCATCCGTGCTTTGCAAAATTTTAAACGGCGGAATATTAAAACCGAAAAAGGGGATGAACCTTCCCGGAATGAAACTTTCAACACCTTCAATTACTGAGAAGGATTTTAAGGATCTCGAATTTGCACTTCAGTTTCGGGTTGATTTTATTGCTCTTTCTTTCGTTCGTCAAGCAGACGATATTTATCAACTAAAAAAATGGTTGAACGGGAAGGGGAAAACCATTCCCATAATTGCAAAAATCGAAAAAAAAGAAGCTGTTGATAATTTGGAGGAAATTTTAAAAGCATCGGATGGAATAATGGTAGCCCGGGGAGATCTAGGGGTTGAACTAGAACCGCAGGAGGTTCCGCTTGTTCAAAAAAATATCATCCGCAGATGCAATGAAATCGGCAAAATCGTTATTACGGCAACGCAAATGCTGGAGTCAATGATAACTAATCCTGTTCCCACACGTGCGGAAGCTTCCGATGTTGCAAATGCCGTCTGGGATGGAACTGATGTTGTTATGCTCAGCGGCGAAACTTCTGTTGGTAAATACCCGGTTAAAGCAGTTGAAATAATGAATAAAATTATTTTAAATGCCGAAAAGTTTGTTCCCCCAAAACAGTTGAATTACTTGATCCCTGAAAATATTAAAGAAAATCTTTTCGATTCGATGAACCAGGGTATTGTTTCAATGAGCCGTCAAATTCATGCAGACGCCATTGTCGGGTTTACTTCTAAAGGGAAAACACCCCGCGGACTTTCTAAATACAGACCCGCATGTAAAATCATAGCTCTATCAGATAGTTTTGAAACTATGAACACGCTTTGTTTAACTTGGGGTGTTACTTCTCTTTACTGTGAAGAAATTGAACAAAAGGAAGTCGCCATATTTCTTGCAAGAAAATTAATTCTGGAAACAAAACTTGTTGAACCCGGCAACACCATTATCTTCACCGCCGGGGGAGCTAAAGCTGAAAAAACCCGTGAAAATTGGATCCGCTTTGAAGAAGTTTAACCGAAGCGGGATAAACCTTGCGGAAGGTGTGGTAAACCAGAAATCATAAAAAATAATTTCTAAGTCACCTTACGCAGAATTTGTAATACGAAGCGGTAGCTTCGTAAAAAACAAGCATTTTATCGAAGCTTCGCTTCGATTTACAATATAATTTCTCACTTTTGCGTAACGTGA
>Ga0100382_1002418_pt1 | contig 11216 bp, 10 predicted proteins | sample CryGeymeta201506_FD_81566 | JGI IMG/M metagenome (GOLD analysis project Ga0100382, IMG submission 81566) | Groundwater microbial communities from Crystal Geyser aquifers in Utah, USA - Crystal Geyser metaG 2015-06 | ecosystem: Environmental > Aquatic > Deep subsurface > Groundwater | place: USA...
AGGGCTGGTCAATGCCCTGTTACGTCCCCTGCTCAAGCTGCTGACCTGTCCGCTCATTATCCTGACCTTGGGCTTGTTCGCCCTGGTCATCAACACCCTGCTCTTCGCCGTGACCGCCTGGGTGGGCAACTTCATCGGGATTTCCCTTACCATCGCCGACCCGTTTTGGTGGAACGCCTTCTTGGGCGCGCTGATCGTCAGCGCGGTCAGTATCGTGCTCAGCCTGATCTTGCGGGACGAGTTGAAGGGGCGGAAACGGAGGAAGTGATCAGTGATCGGTTATCAGTGATCAGTGAAAAGAGCAGCCTGTGCGAGGAGGCTGCTCTTTTTTGACTCACGGCTTGCTGTAGCCTAGTCTCCTGACAGGCAGCACCCCTGCCTCGGCGAAAGACTCCTCGCGGAGCACACCCGCAGGGTGCGTTCCCTCCGAGGATTTGACCGCAGGTCTACCCAACCCGGGGAGGAGACCTTTGGTCGGTCGTGTGTCGGGGTCAGGAGCCCCCGACACAGCAGGTTTTTAGGGTGTATAATTTGAGCAAGGAGAACCTGATTATGGTGCTCAGCGAAAGAATTCAGGAATACATCAACAAACTTCCCTTGTCATTTCAGGAGGAAGTGCTTGATTATTTAGAGTTCCTCCTTGCCAAAGCGGAGCGTGAAGATAAAGAATGGTTGCGGCTCTCACTCACATCAGCAATGCGCGGCATGGAAGACGAACCTGAACTTTACACCATTGCCGATTTGAAGGTCAAATACTCATGAGCCGTGCAGGGGATATCGTTCTTTTCCGCTTTCCACAAACGGATTTAACCGAGGGTAAATTACGCCCTGCGCTTTTGCTTGGTAAACTCCCAGGCGAATATGAAGACTGGCTTACCTGCATGATTTCATCGCGAATCAGGCATTATGTGCCGAATTTTGATGAAATTGTTCAAGAAAGCGATTCTGATTTTGCTCAAAGCGGCTTGAAACTCGAAAGTGTCATCCGTGTTGGACGATTGGCAGTTATCGAAGGTGAACTTCTGCTTGGTGAAGTTGGAAAGATTTCAAGCGAACGATTGAAGCGAATCAAAAATCATCTTGCAGATTGGATATTGGAGTAGGGATCGGAGTCGAAAGACTCCGATTTTTGTTCCTACAAACTGCGGTAAGTGCTGTTACCGATCACTTGCTGAGGGCAGCCCGCCGGCTGGTTTGGCCGCTTTTACCGCCCTCACAATGGCCTGCGCCAGCACCTCCGCCGCGAATGCCCCCACGATGCTCACATCCGCCTTCTTTTGGCCGGTGGCCATGGCAAATATCGTATCGCCATCCAGCATGGTGTGCGCCGGGCGGATGGCGCGCGCCAGCCCGTCCTGAGCCATCTGCGCCATTTTGGTCGCTTCGCTTTTGGTGAATTTGGCGTTGGTCGCCACCACGCCGATAACGGTGTTACGGCTCATCGCCAGTTTCATAATGGCGCGGCCAGCCAGCGTTTTCATCACCGCCAGCGTATCCGCAAAATAATCCGTTGAGCCAAGTCGAACGGGACCAAGTTTAGTCGTCCGTGCTCCAGCCAGGATTCTGCCCGTCTGCGGGTCAACCACGTCCCCAAAGGCATTGACCGCCACGATGGCGCCGACGATGATCCCGCCGCCAATTTCCATGCTGGCCGTGCCCAGGCCGGATTTCATCGCCTGTTTCATGCCGAAAATCTTGCCGACCGTCGCCCCCGTCCCCGCGCCGGCGTTGCCCTCCGCCGGCGCCTCAGCCGAGGCGGAAGCCGCGGCGCGGTAGCCCAGTTCGGCATCCGGGCGGACCTCGGCGCGGCCGATGGCCAGGTCATATAAAATCGCAGCGGGGACAATGGGGACGCGCGCCACGCCGGTATTGAATCCAATTCCCTTTTCTTCCAGATAGCGCATCACGCCGCTGGCCGCGTCCAGCCCAAAGGCCGAGCCGCCCGCCAGCAGCACGGCGTGGACTTTTTCGACCGCATTGACCGGTTCGAGCAGGTCGGTCTCGCGCGTGCCGGGCGCGCCGCCGCGCTGATCCACACCGCCGACCGCGCCTTTTTCGCACAGGATGACGGTGCAGCCGGTCAGCGCCTCGTCATCCTGGGCATGTCCCACGCGCAGGCCGGGTACAGCGGTAATCGCATTTTTTAACTTCATGGGTTATTTCAGGTAGCGTACCAGTGCTTTGAATTCATCCCATTCTTCTTTGAAGAAATGCACAGTGATGTTATTGAGTTCGAGGTGATAGGTGATTTCCCCGTCCGGCTCATCGGCTTGCCAGATCAGGTAGTTTTCGGTTTCGACCAGGTTCTCGGTCATGGGTTCAGGAACGGTCTTTGCCATCTCAGCCTCCTTCGGGTAGGGTTTTCTTTGATTCCATTATGGTAGCGCCTAGCTACCATTATACAGATTTTTGGGCTGGTGTGTATCACTTTTTCCGCCGCCGCGCCCGCCACCAGGCGCGCAGGCGCGGCCAAAGGGATGGGGAGGCTGGCGGCGGCGTTTCTTCAGCCTCCGGCCAGGGGTTCTTATCCAGCATCTTCCGCATGGTGTATTGGCTGATCAGTTTCAGCGTTGCCAGGAGGGGCGCGGCGATGATGACGCCCAGGATGCCGAGCAGGTTGGCCGCGACGATGGCCGCGATCAGCACGAAGGCCGGATGGACCTTCAGCGTCTGCGCCATGATGCGCGGCGCGACCAAGTTGCCAATCACCTGGTCAATGAGCAGGGCGAGGACGATGGTGATGCCTGTATAGGCAATCGGCGAGAGGCCAAAGGGTTTGACCGCCTGGAAGAAGGTCACCAGGCCGAGCACGATCCAGGTGATTGCCGGGCCAATGTAGGGCAGGAAGTTGGCGAAGCCTGCCAGCAGCGCCAATCCAATCGCGTAGTGCACGCCGAGGATGCTCAAAACGATCGTGTAAATAACGGCTGACAGGCCAAAAATGATGATCTGGCCGCGCAGGAAGGCGTTCCAGATGCGGCTGAGTTCCTTGCTCAAGCGGCGCACATCCTCTTCATAACCGGGGATTTCGAACCTGAGGATGCCGCTGCGCAGTCCGCCGCTTTCGAGCAGGAAGAAGTACGAAACGATCAGGATGAACGCCATCCAGCCGAAGGTGCTGGCTGCGCTGCTTGCCAGCGTCCCGACTAGGTTCCCCAGGCGGCCCAGGGCAGGCTGGACGTAAGAAAGGATTTGCTGGCCGATGGAATTCCAGTCAATCTTCGAGAAATCCAGGACGAACGGCCCGACATGGTATATCTGCCCAGAGAGATTCGAGATGAAGGTGGGCAGATTGGTGATGGCGCTCTCGACGGTGCTGATCAGGCTTTGAATCTGCTGGACGAGACCCACGCCGCCCAGCGTCAGCAGAACGGCCAAAATGATGATGAAGAGCAGGTAGATGAGGTTGACCGCCATCCGCCAGGAGAGGGGTTTCTTACGGCTAATCAAAGAGGCCACGGGGTGCAACAGGTAAGCCACCACGAAGGCCATCAGCACCGGTACGATGATCGTATGGAAACGCAGCACCAGCGCGGCGAGGATGGCGATCACGGTCAGGGCGATCACCAGTTTGGTCATTGCCCCCCAGCGTGGGGAAGAGGCAGGTTGTGGATCACTCATGGCAATTCTCCCAGGAAAATTTCTATCTGCTCTTATTTTAGACCCTACGGGCGATTATTACAACCGGTATAATTGCGCCCATGCGCCGACTGGTTACTGTTCACTGGTTGCTGATTACTTGCCTTCTCGTCGCCTGCGTCGCTCCCGTTACGCCGCCCGAGAAATTCAGCCTCATCACGCATCCCGATGGCCGGCTGTACGTCGGCGATCAGGTCAGCTTCGAGGTGATGATGCCGTCTGGGTTCAAACCGGAGGGACACGAGGTACAAGTCAGCTTGGGTGACAAGGAACTGGGCCGCGCCGGCTTCGGCCCTTACGGCGTCGCCGGGCGGACGGAGGCGACCCTGTGGTGGGCCTGGGACACGCGCGACCTCCAGCCTGGTCCGGAAACGCTGACGTTCACCCTCCTCCCCGACGGTCTGACCTGGCAGGAAACTGTCACCTTGCAGCCGCAGAGCGGAGTCCCGCCGCCGGAGCCGGGGGCGCATTGGGCGGTGCTGACCAGCGATTGCTGCATCCTCAATTACATAACTGGCACGGCCGCCGAGCGGGACATTGCTTCCCTGGCGCAGGTGGCGGATGAAGAGGCTGCCGACCTCAGCGCTCGAATGGACGAGAGCTTGAGCGAGAAGATCCCGCTCGTTTTCATGCCGCGCGTGTTGGGCAACGGCGGCTTCGCCGGCAATGCGATTTATGTTTCGTACCTCGACAATGATTACCTCGGCAATACCACCGCGCAGGTGCTGCACCACGAGTTCGTGCACTGGTTCGACACGCTCGCAGGCGGCGATTTGCGCCCGACGATCTTTCAAGAGGGGCTGGCAGTCTACTTGAGCGGCGGGCATTTCAAGCCTGAACCGCTGATTCCGCGCGCCGCTGCCTTGCTCGAACTGCACTGGTATATCCCGCTGCGCACGCTGGCCGACGAATTCTATCCCCAACAGCATGAAATCGGCTACCTGGAAGCCGCTGCGCTGGTGGGCTACATGGTCGAGGCCTACGGGTGGGAGGCGTTCGACGCCTTCTACCGCGACATCCACGCCACGCCGGATGGACGCGACTCGCAGGCCATTGATGCGGCTTTGCAGGAGCATTTTGGGATCACGTTTACGGAGCTGGAGGGGAGCTATCTCGAATTCCTGAGAGGCCAGACGGCGCCCGCCGACGTACGCGACGACTTGCGCTCGAGCGTACAATTCTACGATACCGTCTGCCGTTACCAACAGGCCCTCGATCCTTCGGCTTATTTCATGACTGCCTGGCTGCCAGATTATATGATGATGATTCAACGCGGCATTGTGGCCGACTTCCTGCGCCATCCGGGTGGCATGGACAATCGCCTGATCGAAGCAATGCTCGTCAATGTCGACCACAGCCTGCGCGCCGGAGAATATGACCAGGCCGAGCGGACTCTAAAGGGAGTGAATGTCTTGCTGGATGTGCTTACAGCCTATCCGAATAACGGAATGCAGACGTCAGTCTGCCCTGCATTGCGGACTAAAGTCCGCGTTCCGGAAGGTTTTCGGATAGGCACTTACAGCCGGAAAATAAAAACTTTCCGCAGGGTTTGTCAACCTGCGGGAAGCAGCTATTTTGCTGTTGTTATGGTAGCTTCTGGCTACCATTATGGGCAAATACCGCCGCCGATCAAGGGGGCGATGATATTCGTGAGCCAGCTCAAGTATGGGCTGCACCACAATTGCAGGTAGTCAACCGCCGCGAAGGCGGCAACGCAGGCGCAGACCAGGAGTACCGGGAGCACCACGAGAACAAGCCAGATTTTGGACCCTTTCTTGGCTGGCTGCGGGGGCAGCGGCGCGACCGGCGGTTGAGCAGGATAAGCGGGCCGAGGAATCGGCGCGGCTACCGCAGGCGGCGGGAGAGGCGGGGTTGGTCGTGAGGCAATCACAGTGGCTTTCACCGCGCCAGTAGAGGATGAGATCACTGTCGCGTTCGAATTGCCTGTCGCCTCGAAGGCCAGGGTGATGCTCTCACTCAGCGAAACCAGGTCGCCCGCTTTCAAGGCGTGCGGCGCGCTGATCCGCTGGTTGTTGACAAACGTCCCGTTGGTCGAGCCGGCATCCTCGATAAAATAGCCTGCGCCTTGCCAGGTCAGCTTGGCGTGCCTGCGGGACACCTCAGAGTCGCTGATGACGATGACATTGCCTATCTCGCGGCCGATGCTGATCTCGGTCGCCTCTAGCGGAAAAACCTTGCCCACGTTTGGGCCGGAGCGCATGACGAGTTGAAATTGAGCAGCCATGATTCCTCCTCAACGAAACGAATGATTTTCCAATAGTGTACCGAGTATCCTCAAAAAAGTCAAATTGAAAATCATCCAAACACCCGCCGATACAAATCGGACTCTAGCAGGTGATGTGGGTCGCAGCGCTTCTTCAAGGATCGGAACTTTGCCACCGCCTCCTCGCCCAGGAAACGGATGGCGGTCTCCGCGGTGGTCTCGCTGTTTTTGGCAAAGTAGAAGCGCCCGCCAGCCTCCAGCGTGATGCGGTCGAAATCCTGGAGCATCTGCGCCATTTTGGAACGATTGCCAGACGTAACTTTGAAATCCAGCGCCAGCGAGTAGCCATCCACCGCGTGAGTCAGCAGGAAGTTATCCGGCCGGTGGCGCTTGGTCACACCCAGGTAGGAGGGCAGGCCGCGCCGTTGGGATAGCTCCAGCATCTCGGTCCAGGCCTCGCGCGCGGTCTCTTTGAGGATGAATGACTGGTACTGGATCAGGCCGTTCCGTCCGTAGGCCAGCTCCCAGTCTGGGACGTAATCGAGCAGGAAGTGGAAGGCGGCGTGCGGCTGGTTGTAATAACTCTCGCGTAATCCCATAACGTACTTGGCTGTGTTGACCGCCCACGCCCCCGGATTGTTCATGAAGGGAGCCATGAAGTAGTGGATGATGGATTTGGGGAAGACGCCGAATAATTTGGCCGGCAGGGTCTGGTACGCAACGGTCAGGGTTTTCTTGGGATCGGGATCAAAGTGGTTGCGCACTTGGCAACCAAAGTGGTTGCGCACTTGGCAACCATCGCCCTCGTGGAGATAATCAGCGGTGTGGATCTGGCCGCGACCGAGGCCTTTCCCCCGCGCGGTGGCGTCCAGCCAGCCGACGATGTAATCGTGCTGCGGCGCTCCATCCAGCAGCGCTTCGAGATGCTCTTCCAGGCTGCGCACCGGGAAGGCGTGGACTTCGAGCAGGCCCGAAGCCATCTTCTTCATCTGGAGCGTAATGGACGTGAAAATGCCCAGCATCCCCATCCCGCCGATGCAGGCGCGGAACAGGTCGCCGTTCTTCTTCGGCGAGCAAGTTACTTCTGCGCCGGTGGGCAGCAGGATGGTAAACTCCAATACGTGTTCGCCGAGGGTACCCATGCGAAAATTGTTCTTGCCGTGTATGTTCATGCCCAGGCAGCCGCCCAGGGTGGTGAACATCGTCCCTGAGACGACCGGCGGCCACCAGCCATCCGGCAGGACGGTATGCCACAAATGCTCCAGCGTGACGCCCGGCTCGGCCCGCAGGAGGCCCGTCGCCGGGTCCCAGGCCAGGATGCGGTTGACCTGCCTCAGGTCCAGCACGATGCCGCCGCCGTTGAGCGCCGCGTCGTTGTAGCTGCGTCCCGCGCCGCGCAGTGTGATGGTCAAGCCGTGCTGCTTCGCCAGTTTGAGGGCCTGGCCGATTTCTTCCGTCTCGGCCGGCTGGAAAACGTAGGCTGGACTGCGCAGCGAATGGCCGAAGTTGTCGAGGAGAGTTAGTTTTTCGTAGGGAGGCGTATTGTTCATAAGGTTCTTGGGCAAAGGGGAATAGAGAATAGAGAGTAGAGAATAGAGAGTAGGCCACAAGTACTGGTCTCGAATCCCTATTCTCTATTCTCTATTTTCCAATCTCTAATCTCTTTCAAAAGATCAACCTTCGGAAAATAAATGACGGGATGTTGCGCACGATGAGCATCACCAGCCGCCAGCGCGCGGGTGTGTAGACCTGCTGCCTGCGCTTGCGGATGGCGCGGCAAATGTCGGCTGCGGCCTGCTCGGCGGAGATGACCCAGAAGGCGCCTTTCGCGCCGACGATCAAGTTGGTGTCCACGAAGCCGGGCTTGGCGGTCAGCACGTTCACACCGTAACGGCTGAGACGGTTGCGCAGGGCTTCCAGGTAGCAGGTCAGGGCCGCTTTGGAGGCATTATAGGATGGGTTGCCGACGCGCCCGCGCTCACCTGCCACCGAGGAGAGAGCGACGATTTGTCCGCTTTTCAAGCTCTGGAACATGGCTGCCACCAGGTTGAGCCAGGCCAGCGCGCCCAAATAATTGACTTCCGTGGTGCGGCGGTCTTTCTCGAAATCGTACTTTTTCAGCCCAACCGGGAGGGAGATGCCTGTGTTGTACACGAACAGATCAAGGCCTCCCAGGTCGGCGAGCATCCTTTGCAGCAGGTTGGGCGCGGAATCGTAATCGGTCACATCGTGCGGGTAAGCCAGGGCGCGGATTTCTCCCGCCGCGAGGTTGATCTCCTCACATAGACTGGCCAGGAGATCCGCACGCCGGGCGAGCAGCGCCAATGTGTACCCTTCGCGTGCCAGGCGGCGCGCCAGGGCCGCGCCGATCCCGCTGGAGGCGCCGACGATGATCGCCCGTCGGCGCGGGCGGAGGGGCGTGGCGCGCGGGGGAAGAGGCTTTGAATTTGTCGTCATGGTATCCTCCTCGAGGAATTGTCATGATTATACCCTTTTGTTTTGGGGCTATAATTGAATGTGAAACGTGAAACGTGATACGTGATACGTGAAACGTAAGATATGCCCGACTTGTTCCACTCCCTCCAGTCACGTGATCTCGGCCACCTGCGCATCGTGGCCGAACTATGGGGTGTGGAACTCCTATCTATTGACGCAAACGAAGTCCTCGGCGAACTGTCCGCCGCGCTGCTCGACCCGGCGCTTGTTGACGAGATCTTGGGCGCGCTCTCCGCTGAGGCGAAGTCCGCGCTCGAAGCCCTGGCTGGGGAGGGTGGACGCATCCCATGGGCGACCTTCGCCCGGCGCTTCGGCGAGATACGCGAGATCGGCCCGGGCCGCCGCGACCGCGAGCAGCCTTACTTGCAATCCATCTCCGCGGCTGAGACGCTCTTCTACCGCGCCCTGCTGGCACGCGCCTTTTTCGATACGCCGAACGGTCCGCAGGAATTTGCTTATCTCCCTGATGATTTGCTTCCCTTGCTCAAACGGAGTCCGAAGTCTCCCGACTTCGGCGCCACGATCCGACGACTGGAGTCGTCGGACTCCGTTGAGTCCCTCGGCCGCCCGGCATCTCCGAAGGAACGCGCACACCCGCTCCCGCCCTGTGACCGCTTGCTCGACGACGCGACCACCCTGCTGGCTGCCTTGCGCATGGGCTGGCAGACCCCACAGCATTCGGAAAACTGGCGGCATCCGGTCGCCATCCTCACAGATTTGCTGAGCACGGCTCGACTGATCACAGACACCACACCCCAGGCCGAATTGGTCAAATCCTTCCTCGAAATGCCGCGCCGCGCGGCCCTGTCTATGCTGGCCGGAGCCTGGCAAGAAAGCGAGAGCTTCAACGAACTGCGCCAAATCCCTGGCCTCGTCTGCGAGGGCGAATGGACAAACTCACCACTCATCACTCGTCACTCATTACTCAATCTTCTGGCAACGATCCCCCACAACCAATGGTGGAGTTTGCCGGCATTCATCCGCGCCGTCAAGGAGAAAAATCCCGACTTCCAGCGCCCGGCCGGCGATTATGACTCGTGGTTCATCCGCCGCGCCGGCAGCGAAACTTACCTGCGCGGCTTCGAGCATTGGGATGAGGTGGACGGGGCGCTCATCCGCTACCTCATCACCGGTCCGCTGTTCTGGCTGGGCATGACCGACCTAGCCTCGGCGGAAGATGGAGGATTAGCAACGGCGTTTCGAATCAAGTCAAATGTCGAAGGTCAAATGTCTGACTTTCGACCTTCGACGTTCAACGAAAAGGGAAAGTTAACCGTAACATCAGACGGAAAAATCAACGTGCCGCGCCTTGTCCCGCGTGCAGCCAGATACCAGATTTCTCGTTTCTGCGAATGGGAGGAAGAAAAACCGGAGGAGTACCGCTACCGCGTCACGACCCGCTCGCTAAAGAAGGCCCAGGAGCAGGGACTGAAAGTCAGTCAATTGCTCAGCCTGCTGGCGAAGAACGCCGCGGCAGAAATCCCGCCTGCGTTCGTCAAAGCGCTCAAACGCTGGGAGCTTAACGGTACCGAGGCGCGGGTCGAGAATCCGGTCGTTTTGAGGGTCAGCCGGCCCGAGGTGCTGGAAGAGCTGCGTAAATCCAAAGCTGGGCGCTTCTTGGGTGAAATCCTGGGCCCAACGGCGGTGATCGTCAAAAAGGGCGCGCAGGCCAAAGTTCTGGCCGCGTTGGCAGAGTTGGGTCTGCTGGCAAATGACCAGACTTCCGAGGTCTCAATGACTTCGGAAGTCTAACCTGTATCCAACCTATTATTCCATCTCGAGGACACGATGAATAACTTAACCCGCCTTTTCCTTCCCACCTGTATCATTCTCCTTGCCGGCCTCACCGCCTGCGCCCCCACCACAATCACGCTGTCCCCTGAAACGCCCTCTGTGGAAATCACCACACCTTCTCAAACTCCAAGACTTGCTACAGCCACCGAACCCCCGACCGCCACCGCCACCGCCACCGCGATCTCGATCGAAACCCCGACGCCAACCGCCACCGCAACCCCAACCGAATCAGTCAGCCCTGAGTTCTGGGAAGCATTAAAGGCGAAACAGGGAGGGGAATGGAGTAAATATATATATTGGGATGAACGATATCACAAATCTAAAGAGTGGGTATTCAACTATGCAGTGGACGGCACTGCTGTTCATAATGTGCCTATTCCAGGCTTGGACGGAGTTGTGGCCGATTTGGCAGTCAGAGCCTATTACTATGACGCTAATGGAGATAGGCAGACTATATTAGTAGCGATGATAATTAGGCTGCCAGATGGAAGTTTAATATACACGGGTGATCTTGGCAAAATCCGTTCGCAGGCAGAAATAGATCAGGGAATGAAAGACTACCCGGGGGCTTATCAAACAGGAATACCCGGAGCGTTACCTGGGGCACAAATCATGCCAGTAGAAAATTATTTTATAGGCGGGCAAACTCCAGGTTCTCGAGCATATCTGCAGTTTGTCGAAGCCAACCAAGCGGCTCTTGATGAGTTTATAAAAACCGGGAAGCCTACCTTAAAGATAATGTTACCAGCGGGTCTGTCGAGTTCGGGTGGGAATAATATTTTAAATGATGATAATCTTCAACCGCCAACTCCTACTCCTTAAATAAATTAAAGTCATTGTTTATTTTTTGATTTATCTGTAATATTATATTATTTATAAGCAATTCCTATAAAAAATGTTTAGAAAGATTTTACTAATATTAGGAGCAATAGTTTTATTAGAGGCTTTATCAGTCTCTATACCAAAAACAGTTGAGGCTGCCTGTGACTCACAATGGGCTTGCTCACCAGCGTGTAGGGTAACAAGTTGTACGTGGAATATTTATGGGTATTGTATGAATGGA
>Ga0100382_1002419_pt1 | contig 11214 bp, 7 predicted proteins | sample CryGeymeta201506_FD_81566 | JGI IMG/M metagenome (GOLD analysis project Ga0100382, IMG submission 81566) | Groundwater microbial communities from Crystal Geyser aquifers in Utah, USA - Crystal Geyser metaG 2015-06 | ecosystem: Environmental > Aquatic > Deep subsurface > Groundwater | place: USA...
CGGAACAGGCGCTCGCGCTGGGCATCCGCGTTCTCCGTCTCGGCGGCGGCGGACGGAGGCGTCTCGTCGTCCATGCCGCTCGCGTCGGCCTGGGCGTCCGCGAGGTCGTCGTTGAAGGCGGCCAGAGTCGCAGGGGCCGGACTCACAGGGCCATCGTCGAACTCGTCCGAGCTGTCATTCGAGGCCGCTTGGGCGGCAGGCGCGGCGGCCTCGGGTGCGGGCTCGTCGAACTCGTCTCCGAACTCATCCTGCGCGAGGGCTGCGCCCGGCACGAGAAGGATCGAATGGAACGCGAGGGCGAGGCTCAGACCAAAAGTCAGAAGTGCGAGACGCATGAGAAGCTCCTGTAGCCGACGGCGGGGGCGATACCCCCCTTTCGCCGCGCTGTCATACAACGTCGAGGGACGAACGTCCATGGTTTGCGACAATTGGGCCAGCCCGATGAGCCCACGGACGCGTCGGCTCCGGGCGCCGCGAGGTGCAGCTCGACGCTCGGCTCACGGCGCCGCGAGGTGCAGCTCGACACGACCCGCGGGAGCGATCATCACGCCCCGCGCGTCGGTGGGCTGACCCGTGGTGGGTGTGAAGACCACCGAGTAGTGTCCGCCGGGAACGCCGTCGACGCTGCACGAGCCCTGGTGCGTGGTGCACGAGTAGGTGTGCGCATCCGCGCGGGAGGTGAGCGTCACCACACCCTCGGCGTGGCTCGGGGAGTCCACGGTGACGACCACGAGCGCATCGGCGAGCGCAACGCCCGGCACCGTGAGGGTGGCGAGCGCGATCGCGAAGAGGAGAAGGAGGTGGCGAAGGGAACGGCTCATGGACGCGGAGACTCCGAGCGGACAGACGGGCGCCGAGGCGCTTGATTCACACACGTTCATACCACGGCGACGCTTCGGTCCGAAGCGCGCAAATGCGCCCGACGCCGACACCGACGGAAGCCCATGATTTTGCTTGGTGTGCCCCAGGATGGCAGCCTCGGCGCATGCATCGTCCCTCGCTGCTGCTCCTCTGTCTCGGCATCCTCGCATGCGGCGCCGATCCGGGCGCGCGGCCGACTCGCGTTGCACCCGAGCCCGGGAGCGATCCGGTCGCACACGGGGCCGATCGGGCGGAAGCGCCGACCTCCGAGCAACCCCCCGTAGCGGCGACGATCCCTGCCCCGGAGCCCGCGGCGCCGATGCGCGTCTCCTACGATCTGCTCGCCCACCTGGAACGCGCCCAGCTCGCGGACGCGGCGGGTGAGGTGATGAACTTCGACCGCGCGCGAGCCGGGGCCGTGACCGTGGGCGGATTCCACACGCAGATGGACGCGGCGCAGATCGATGGCGTCGACGTCGCCCTGTCGCGCGCCCGGCGCGGCACGTTGCTCTTGCCCTGGGATGGCCGCGGCGCTCGGCGGGTCGAGCTCTCGGCCCGAGCCTTTCGCGGCGGAGCGACGAGTTTTCGCCTGGGCGACTTCGAGGTGTCGGCGGACCTGCCGACCGACGGCAGCTACACCGAGGTGGCGCTCGACCTCGGCGAGAGCCTGCATCCCGGCCTGAACGAGCTCGTCGTGACCACCCAACGCTCGGGCCCATGGCAGGGAGAGCGCGCCGGCTTCGCGATCGACTGGCTCCGCTTCGGTGCGGCGGAGCGCGGTGAGGCGCCACGTCGGAACGGCGACGCCCTCGAGCTGCCCGCGGGTTCGTCCGCGCGTTGGACACTGCGCTGTCCCGCCGAGGGACGACTCGCGGTGGAGGCTGGGGCACACACAGGTCTTCACGTCGGGCTGAAGACGGAGGCTGGCGAAGAGGTCGAGGTGCCGCTCTGCGCCGGAGCGGATGGCACGCTCAGCGCGGCGTTGACCGCGTGCACGCCCCAGACGCTGGTCGAACTCTCGCTTCACGCGGGAGACGTGGCGGTCACGCTCTCCTCCGCGCAGCTGAAGGTCCCCGAGGCGGAGCAGCCTCAGGGCGCACCCGAACCGCTGGCGAACGTGCTGGTGTATCTGATCGACACGCTGCGGGCCGACCACCTTCAGGCCTACGCACCGGAGACCCGCGTGCAGACGCCGGGGCTGTCACGCTTCCTGCGTCACGCCAGCACGTTCACCGAGGCCCACGCGCAAGAGAACTGGACCAAGCCCTCCGTGGCGACGCTGCTCTCGTCGCTCTACCCGTGGCAGCACACCGCGACCGAGGGCGACTCGGTGGTGCCGCGCTCCGTGCGCCTTCTGCCGGAGATGCTGCACGCGCGAGGCTTCCGCACGGCCGCCTTCATCGCCAACGGCTACGTCTCGAGACACTTCGGCTTTCGGCGCGGCTGGGACGACTACCGCAACTACATTCGCGAGGGTCTGCGCACGCCGGCCCAATACGTGGCCAACGACGTGCTGACGTGGCTCGACGCCCACGGCACGGACGGACGCTTCTTCCTCTACGTCCACACCATCGATCCCCATGTGCCCTACCGCCCGCCGCCGAACTTCCTCGAGATGTACGGTGACGCGAGCTATCGCGGCCCCGTGGACTTCAGTCACGACGCGACCCTGCTCGAACACATCAAGACCGGCGACGTCTCGGTGGGAGACGCCGATCATCGGCAACTCGAGGCGCTCTACGACGCGGAGATCAGCTACCACGACGTGCACTTCGATCGCATCATGGACGGGCTCGAGCGTCGTGGACTGAGCGACAACACCATGGTCATCGTGACGGCGGACCACGGCGAGGAGTTCTGGGATCACGGGTCCGTCGGCCACGGCCACAGCTTGTACGAGGAGCTGCTGCACGTGCCGCTCTTCGTGCGCTGGCCTGGGCTCCACTCCGCACAGCGCATCACGGGACCGGCGGGATTGGTGGACGTCGTGCCCACGATCTTCGACGCGCTGGGCGAGCAGGCTCCGTCGGGACTCTCGGGCCACTCGCTTGCGCCGCGCCTGCAGAATCGAAGGTCGGACGCACCGTCAGTGGTCCTCAGCGGCTTCTTCGACAACCAGCGGGCCGCGGTGGTGGACGACCTGAAGGTGACCTTCCGCCGCGCTGACCGCATCGCGCTCTACGACCTCTCGCAGGATCCCCACGAGACGCACGACATCTCGCAGGAGCGCCCGATGGCGTTGGTCCACGCGCTCGCGGCGCTGGGGCGTGGGCTGGCCGAGAACGCCAGCGCGGTGAGCGCCCCAGGACGCCCAGGACCCGCGACGCCTCACGCCGAGCACACGGAGATCGACCCGGAGACGGCGGCCGAGCTACGCGCGCTCGGCTACGTGGGCACGTCGGGGCCCTGAGATCTCGGGAACCTGAGATCTCGGGAACCTGCGACTTCCACACTCGACTCGTCCCGTCGGCGAGACGAGGGAGGAGGCGCGAGAGCGGCCTGCTAGACCGGTTCGACGTCTTCCGGCGCCTCTTCCATGTCGATGGCCGCGAAGTCCTCGAACTCGACTTCGGACTCCTCGGCTTCGGCTACGGGCGCTGCGGCGTCGAACTCTTCGAACTCGTCGGCGTCCTCGGCCGACTCGGGCAGCTCCATCGAGCTCGTGGGGTCGTCCGCCGCGAGTTCGACCTCGCTCGTGGCGTCGGCCGACTCGAGCTCGACCGCGGTCTCGACCTCCGCTGCGGCGTAGCCGTCGTCGGTCGCGCTCGCGTCGAAGTCGTCGTCGTCATCCGCCGCGCAACTCGCCTCGGATGCTGCCTGAGCCACCGGCTCGGCTGACTCCGCGCCAGCCTGCGGACGCGGCGCCGGCCCGACGCGATATCCCGCGTCGAGATCCGGGTGGGGAGGTGTGCTCGGAATGGGCAACTCGCCCTCGTAGGCGAAGTAGCCCGACACCTCGCGCGCCTCGGGACGCTCCGCAGGAGCGGGCCACCAGGCGGGCTCACGCGAGGGACGCGTCAGGACGGCGCCGGCGGCCGCGAGGCGGAAACCTCCAGGATCGACGGGAGGAGGCGGCGGAATCGACGCCTCACCCGCGAGCGCGGCCACGGTGCCCGCATCGGGCGCGGCGGCGTGCGGCGCTTGCGCGCCCGGACCGTTGAAGTCGCCGGTGTCCACGGGGGCAAAGTCGTCGTCGGCGGGCTCGGCCCAGTCCTCGGCGTCCGCGGCAGGCTCGGCCCAATCCTCGGCGGGAGCTTCCATGGGCTCGGCGGCTGCTGGAGGCTCGGACGCCACGGGCTCGGCCCAATCCTCGGCGGGAGCTTCCATGGGCTCGGCCCAGTCTTCGGCCCCTGCGGGTTCCTCGGCGGCGGGTTGCTCGTCAGCGGCGGCGCGCTCGCGCTCCGCCTCGTAGGCATCGGCCAACGCCTGCGGGTCCGCGGCGACTACGGTCGACTCTCCGCCGAAGTCGTCCATCTGGGCCACGCCCATGTCGGCTTCCGCGGCGGGCTCGCCCCAATCCTCGTCGGCGGCTTCGAGGGGCGGCTCGGCTTCGGCCTCGAACGGGTCCGGGGGCTCCGCGGCCGCGGCGGCCTCGGCCTCCATGCGCTCCAACTCGCCGACATCGATCTCGCCCGTCGGGGGCTCACCCGAGGTCAGCGATTGGCGCGCGAGCACGATGCGCTCGTAGACCGCTTGGGACATCCCACCCAGCTCGAGGCCGTCGAGGTAGATGTCGAAGCGAGCGCTCGGATCGCGCTCCTCTCCGCCATCGACGGTGGCCAGGATGCGGGCCTGACCCTCCAGAGCCGGGCTGCCATCGACGAGCAGCACGGCGAAATTCACCCGCTCTCCGTCGGGGAAAGCGGTGGGGCCGTAGAGGATGAGACGATCTTCGTCGACGCGATCTACCAACCCAGCGGCGAACTGAGAGAGGTCCTCGAAATGCGTCGCAACGGTGAGGGTATCCGTCATGATGTGCCGTGCTCCTTCTCGTCGAGCGGGCGGGTTTGGGCGGTGAGCCCGTCGGCCAGGAGCGCCTCGACGCGCTCCTCGGCATCGTCGAGCCTGCGGGTTCCTAGGCGATAGAGGCCCACACCCTCCTCGTAGATCGACAGCGAACGCTCGAGGGGCAGATCACCCTCTTCGAGCTGCGCCACCACCTGCTCGAGGCGGGCGACAACTTGCTCGAAGGGTGCGTCTTTCTCGAGTGCGGCACTGTCGGGCGCAGGATTGGCGCTCATCTCGTCGTTCATCCGTTAGGCTCCACGGGTACGCGACCTTGCCGCAGGTGGGGCCCGTCGGTCAATCCATCTCGCACGTCCTGCCGCAGTTCCTCGGGGAGTCCTACGGTTCAAACGCCCGCTCGGATGCGCAGCAGGAACAGATCCTGGGTCTCGCCGCGGAGCCGGATGCGTGTCCACGCGGCCGAGACGCCGACGAAGACCGCGCCCAAGCGCAGATCGAGGCCGAGCTCCAGGCCGCCGCCGGGCAGCGCCACGGTGCGTGGCGCGCCCGTCCCTTGCTCGATCAGCCAGCCGTAGGTGCCGAGGGCCGCGAGGTAGGGGACGAAGCTCCGCAGGCGATATTGATAGCCCGCGAGCGCCACGGCGCGAACCACGAGGTCATCGACACCCAGGCGGTCGGCGCGCTTGCCCACTTCGGCGTAGGCGCCGAGGCGAAGGCTGCCCGCATGGAAATAGCCGCCGAAGCTGCCCGCGTTCACTCTCCCGCGGCTCTCGCCGTCGGACAGACCGTACAGGGAGTAGCCCAACTCGACGCGTGGGCCCACCGCTCGATCGGCCTCGCCGTCGGGCGAGGTCCGTGTTCCATCCACGCGATCGGATGCGTCCGCTCTCGCCGCGGGGGTCGCGCGGGGATCCGCCAGGGCTTCGGCGGGACCTGTGGCGTGAACGCTCGCGGCGCCAGACCCCTCAACGGAGGAAGCCGGGGTCGGTGCGGCCAGCGCCGAGGCACCCCCGCCGGCAGGCTGGGCCTCCGCCACGGACGCGCCCGCCAGCAGGGCGAGCACGCAGATCGCGGTTGCGATCGGTCGGGCAGAATTCCACGTGGGGTTCATCGTCGTGTACATACGGTCGAAATGTCGTCGAATTAGGGCGTCGCCAGCCTCACACGCACATCTGCCTCACCGGCGGTCAGATCGGGCACCAAGAGTTCGCCTTCCGCGTCGGCGGACACACGCAGCCAGCGACCGTCGGGGAGCAGCACGTCCGCAGCCAGCCCAGCTGGAGGAGCTTGCCCTTGGGGCGTCATCTGCAGCCTGAGCACCTCGGGGCCGTGCTGGTCGAAGGATCCCGGCTCGGCGGCGGCGGCTGCAACCAACATTCCCCGGACGCGCTCGTCCAACTCCCGTCGCAGAGCCGTCGTGAACCCCGGGAAGGACGAGGCATGGCCGAAGGAGCGCAGGGCGGAGGCGACGGCGAGGCGAACCGAGGGGCTGTCGTCGCGGAGCGCGGCCACGAGGCTGGGCGCCGCGCGCACGTCTCGCATCAACGAGAGCGCGCGCGCCGCGCCAGCCCGGACGCGCGGCTGCGGAGCGCGCAGGTTCCGGCGCAGCAGACGGCGCAGCCAGGAGTCGGAGAGGGCGTTCGGCGCCTGGGCGGCCAGAGCCATGGCCTCGGGCGCCGTCCCGGGTTGGTTCAAGAACGCCGCGACCTGCAGCGAAGGCACACCGCCGCCCAGATCGGTCGCCGCCTGCGCGAGCGCACGGAATGCGTCCGGGGAGGTCTCGGTGTGCAGAGCCTCGAGGAGCCACGGCAGGCCGCGCGACGAACCGAGCACAGCGAGAGAGCGCGCGGCCTGGGCACGGCGAGGCGGGGCGTCCGACGCGAGCTCGCTGCGCAGCTCGGGCAGCAGGGCCGGATCGCGCACCAGCGCCCGCAAGTCGAGCGCCACAGGCCGAGGCAGCGCATCGAAGCGGCGCAGCGCCATGCGGCGAGCGCTCGCCGACGCTTCGCCACCTGGGGCGCGCAGAGCGATGGCGAGCTCCCGCTCGGCCAGCCGTCCGTGCCCACCGGCCAGCAACGTCACGCCGGCACCATCCGGGAGATGCCCGAGCGCGGAGGCGACCTCGAGCGAGCGTTCGTCAGCGCGCCAGGCGTCGGCGTACACGGGTCGCAGCTCCGCCGAGTGTGCGTCCAAGGCGACGTCGAGCGCCAAGGCGCGCTGCGCCTCGTCGTGACCCTCGCGCATCCGGAGCAAGATCGGCACGGCGGCCGCCGGGTCGCTCACCAGCATGGCGCGCAGGATCGCGGGGCGATCGGCCTCGCCCGCTCCGGCGAGGGCGGTCGTCAGCTTGGGCCAAGCGGCGGAGGTGGCGGTGGCGTGCAGCCCATCGAGAGCCGCGAGCACGACGGGAGCGGAGACGTCGTCGAGCGCGGAGATGAAGGGCGCCTCGTCTTCGGGCCTGGCGGCGTGGGCCAAGGAAAGCAGAGCGGCCTCGCGCAGGGCCGGGTCTGGGTCTGTGGCGGCTCGGCGCAGCGCGCTGCGCACCAGTCCCACCCGGAGTCCCTGCGCCGACGCCTGCTCGAGGGTGCGCGCGGCCTCCACCCTCGCGTCGCCCGCCCGGAGCGCCGCGAGGAGGGGTGGAACGGCCCTCTCCCCCGCGAGCCGCAGACCCTGCTCGGCCGCAGCGTTCGTGCGCCGCCCGGACAGCGCGTCGATCAACGCTTGGAGCGCCTCGGGGCTGCCGATGGCGCCCAGGGTCCGAGCCGCCAAGAGTCGCTCGGTGGCCGTGCCCGCGCTCAACACGAGCGCGAGCGCATCGGTCGAGGCCGCGTCACTGCGCGCCGCGAGGCTCGCGAGGATCGACGCGCGCGCCGCCGGATCGCGCTCCCCTTCGAGCGCCCGGACCAGCGCGCTGACGGCGCCGTCCTGCGCCCCACGTCGTGCGAGACTTCGCGCGGCACGCTCCCGGGACGCCGCATCTCCGTTCGTGAGCGTGTGCTCGGCCTCGCGCGTCGGGAGGCGCGCGACCCAGGCACGACGTTGCGCCCGCGCTGACGGAGGCGTGCACAAGAAGAGCAGTGTGGCCGTGACCTGCAGCAGAGCCATCGCCCCCACAGGGCTGCCAATGGGGCGCCAACGGGCAGAAAACGCGGCCTTCGGGTCGGTGGCTGACGCCGGACCGACGAGCGTGTCGCCCAGGAGTTGGGCGCGTGGGCGCATGCTATCGGGGTAGCGGAGCTTGGAGGCCAGCGCAACGCACGACCTCACACCCTAACTACAACAGACTCGACGGCTGGCTTTCAGTTACTGTACAGTGTGATGTCGTTGGTTGAGGGGCCTTCATGGGACGGATTCAAGTGCTGACAGCGAACAGTCACCCGGGATCAGAATCGAAGGCGAGCAGAATTGTGCGTTACCGTCGTCCCGAATCAGGATTCTCGGCGGGGCTGGGGCGACGAGCCTTCGGCGGTTTCGGTGCGAGCGCGGGGAGCAAGTGTGGCTGAGCCGGTGAAGCAAGCCTCGGACGCGACGGCGGAGGATCCCGCGGGCGAAGTCGCGGCCGACGTCGACGTGGTCGACGAGCAGGGGCCGGACATGCCTCCGACCCCGCAGAAGAAGAAGGAACCGGACGCCCTGATCGGAAAGGTCATCAACGACCGCTTTCGCATCGAAGCGCTGATCGCTCGCGGTGGCATGGGCAAGGTCTACAAGGCGGAGCAGGCTCCCCTCGGGCGCGAGGTCGCGCTGAAGGTCCTGAACCCGAACTACCACGGCGACAACGACCCCGAGTTCCACAAGCGCTTCTTCCTCGAAGCCTCGATCTGCTCGAAGCTGACCCATCCGAACACGGTCACGATCTTCGACTACGGTCGTACCGACGACGACATCTACTACATCGCCATGGAGTACCTGGTGGGGCAGACGCTCCACCGGTCACTCCGCGAAGGCGGGCCGCTGCCGCCCGAGCGCGCGATGCACATCGCCAGGCAGATCTGCCGCAGCCTGCGTGAAGCCCACGCCCTGGGCGTGATCCACCGCGACCTCAAGCCCGCGAACATCTACCTGGTCAACCACGGCGACGAGGGCGACTTCGTCAAGGTGCTCGATTTCGGTCTGGTGAAGGATCTGGGCGACAAGGGCGAAGACCTCACCCAGACCGGCCTGTTCATGGGCTCGCCCAAGTACATGTCACCCGAGCAGATCCGCGGAGAACGGGTCGATGCCCGCTGCGACGTCTATGCCCTCGGGGTGATCCTATACGAGATGCTCACGGGGAAGGTGCCGTTCGATCGCGCGAACTCCGTGAACATCCTGATGGCCCACGTGCACGAGGCCCCGCCGCCCATGCAGGAGACCAACCCGGACGTTCAAGTGCCTCCGATGCTGCAGAACGCAGTCATGAAGGCGATGTCGAAGAAGCCCGAGGATCGCTTCGCCGGCATGGACGAGTTCCTCGTCGCGCTCAAGCAAGTGGCCAGCCAGAGCGGGCTCGCCGTGAGCCGCAGCGGCGAGACCTCCATGAGTGGGGAGTTCGCCGCCGTGGGCGGGACGGGCTCCTATCCGCCGGTACAGCTCACGGGCAACACGCCCTCGGGCCCCATGACGCCGAGTGGATCCTTCGCGCCCGGTGCGGCCATGACGCCCTCGGGAGCGACGCCGGTTCCGCTCGACATCGAGAACCCCTTCGAGAAGAAGCCGGGAGCGGGTCGTTGGATCGCCGCCGTCGTGTTGCTCGCGGCCGCGGTCGTGGGGGGCTACATGGCGTTGAAGTCCGGTCCGACGCCCGTAGCGCAGCCGAACACGAACACGAACACGAACACGGGCGCCCTGCCGACCGCGGACGCGGGGCTGGCCGAGGCCGCGCACGACGCTGGCGCCGCAACCGCGGACGCTGGCGCCGCGACAGCCCCAGCCGTGCGGCCCGTCATGGTCACGCTGAGATCCACACCTCCCGGCGCCACGGTGGAAGTGGACGGGCGAAGCTGGACCACGCCCGCGGACGTCGAGTGGACCGGCGACGAAGCCGCCATTGGGCGTGAGGTGACCTTCCAGTTCCGGCTGGAAGGTCATCGCGACTTCACCGTCACGCGCACCGTGACGGGCGATTCCCTCGACGTGAGCGCCGAGCTCTCGGAGTTGGAGGCGCAACCCGTGCCCATCAGGCGGCCCATCCGTCGACCTCGCACGCAGCCGACCGTCACCATGGACAACGGCGCATCCATCGGCATCAAGGGATACAAAGCGGAGCCCTACTGAGATGAACCGCAGACGAATACACTTCTTCGTCCTCGCCGCGATCACCTTGAGCACGATGCTCTGGCGCCCGGTCGCCCGAGCCGATGTGCGAACCGAGGCCCGGCGAGCATTCCGACACGGCATGGAGCTGGTCCAAGCAGGCCAAGTGGACGAGGGCATCGCCGCCCTGGAACAGGCCTACGAGATCCTCCCTCACCCCAACGTCCTCTACAACATCGGCCGCGCCTACGCCGAGGCGGGTCGCTACGACGAGGCGGTCGAGTACTTCGAACGCTACCTCGCCGCGGACCCTCCGGACCGTGAGGAAGTGCAAGGCTTCCTGGAGGCGTTGCAGGATCGCATCGCGGCGCGTCAGCGAGCGACCACGACCACGGGAGAACCGCCCGCGACGGTCACGCCTCCGCCCGCGGTCGCAGAGACGCACTTCAGCTCCGCCCAGATCCAGGCGATCGAGGACTCGGCCACACAGATCGCCGCCCTCGCGGAGGCCACGCAGAGCGACGGCCTGCGGCGCCGCGCCGAGCGCCTGCACCAGCTCGCCCTGAGCCTTCAGGAACGTGAGCAACGCGCGAACGCGGCCATCGCCGCCGCCAACGAGGCGGCTGACGCGGCGGTCGCCGAGACCGTCGATGGCGCCGTGGCCAGCGCGGGTGGGCAAGGCACGACAGACGCCGGCGTCGTGGCCACGGCCGACGCGGGCGCAGCAGCGACGGCCGATGCAGGCCCGGCGCAGGACGAGTCACTCGCCCTCGGCACCGAGCGCAGCGGCGACCTGTACGAAGAGCAGGTCGTGTCCGCGTCACGCATGGCGGAGTCACCTCTCGACGCGCCGAACTCGACCACCATCGTCACCCGGCAGGATATCCACTTGTCGGGCCTCGTGAGCATTCCGGAGCTCCTGCGCCGCGCCGCCGGCGTCGAAGTGATGACGCTGGGTCCGGGTGAGACCGACGTCTCCATCCGTGGCCTGAACCAGCGCGAGTCGAACAAGGTGCTAGCCCTGATCGACGGTCGCTCGATTCGTCAGGACTTCCTCGGATCACCCTACTGGGCCGCGGCCCTGATCGATGTGGACGACATCGAGCGCATCGAGATCATCCGCGGTCCGGCCTCCGCCGTGTACGGTGCGGA
>Ga0100382_1002446_pt1 | contig 11159 bp, 10 predicted proteins | sample CryGeymeta201506_FD_81566 | JGI IMG/M metagenome (GOLD analysis project Ga0100382, IMG submission 81566) | Groundwater microbial communities from Crystal Geyser aquifers in Utah, USA - Crystal Geyser metaG 2015-06 | ecosystem: Environmental > Aquatic > Deep subsurface > Groundwater | place: USA...
AGCCGCTCCAGGTGCTCCGCCAGAGAAAACAGACTGCGTGGGTGCATCGAAACTCTCCGTCCAGTGCGGCGAGTGAATCAGATCATGCCCTCAAATGCGAGGGCTTTTTGCGGGTGTCCAGCTGACGCTGTTTGAATAGCCGCCGACAAGGAAGAACACCGGCATCACCTGAAATCCCCAGGTCAGCCAATGCGTCCAGTCTGCCACCGACAGCAGATCACCGCGCCGAAGTTCGCCCGCCGGATCGACGTAAAGGCCCGCCATCATCCAGTGGCCGATCACCACCGCCATGATCGATACCGCCCGCAGGAAATCGACCCACCGATTGCGCTCGGGCGGGGTCATCTCCGCCAATTCGCACGCTTTGCCCCACATTGTCAGCATTCGGCCCCCTGAAAGATCGCGCGCATTCCGCTGGCGCAACGCGGTTTAGCAGCAATTGGTGAAAGGACGATTGCCGGGCCGCCTTCGATCCCCAGCGCCGAAAGCGCGATTGCCCCATGCGGCGCGCGCTGTTAGGTGCCCGCGCAGTTCATACCCCGAGGAAATTCGTCATGGCCCAGCCCCAGAAAGTCGTTCTCGCCTATTCGGGCGGTCTCGATACCAGCGTTATCGCCAAGTGGCTGAGCGTGGAGCGCGGGCTTGAGGTGGTGACCTTCACCGCCGATCTGGGTCAGGGCGAGGAAATCGAGCCCGCCCGCGCCAAAGCCCGCGCCATGGGCATTCCTGATGATCACATCTTCATCGAGGATCTGCGCGAGGAATTCGTGCGCGATTTCGTGTTCCCAATGATGCGCGCCAACGCCCGTTATGAAGGCGACTATCTGCTCGGCACCAGCATCGCGCGCCCGCTGATCTCCAAGCGGCTGGTCGAGATCGCGCACCAGACCGGCGCCGATTTCATCGCCCACGGCGCGACCGGCAAGGGCAATGATCAGGTGCGCTTTGAACTGTCCGCCTACGCTCTCGATCCGGACATCAAGGTGATCGCGCCGTGGCGCGAATGGGATCTGACCAGCCGCACCGCGCTGATCGCCTGGGCCGAAGCGCACCAGATCGAAGTGCCACGCGACAAGCGCGGCGACAGCCCGTTCTCGACCGATGCGAACCTGCTGCACACCTCGTCCGAAGGCAAGGTCCTGGAAAACCCGTGGGAGGAAACCCCGGACTACGTCTATTCGCGCACGGTCAATCCCGAGGACGCGCCCGACGTGCCCGAATACATCACCATCGATTTCGACAAGGGCGATGGCACCACCCTGAACGGCGAGGCGATGTCTCCCGCCACCTTGCTCACCGCCCTCAACGAACTGGGCCGCAAGCATGGCATCGGGCGGCTCGATCTGGTCGAGAACCGCTTCGTCGGCATGAAGTCGCGTGGGATGTACGAGACCCCCGGCGGGGAGATCTACGCCCGCGCCCACCGCGGGATCGAGCAGATCACGCTGGATCGCGGCGCCGCGCATCTCAAGGACGAGCTGATGCCGCGCTATGCGGAACTGATCTACAACGGCCTCTGGTTCTCCCCCGAACGCGAGATGCTGCAGGCGGCGATCGACCATAGCCAGGACAAGGTCACCGGCACGGTGCGGCTGAAGCTCTACAAGGGGTTGGCCAGCGTGGTGGGCCGCAAGTCGCCCTTCTCGCTCTATTCCGAAGCGCACGTCACCTTCGAGGACGACGCGGGGGCCTATGACCAGAAGGACGCCGAGGGCTTCATCAAGCTCAACGGCTTGCGCCTGCGCCTGCTCGCCCGCCGCAACCGCGACGCCTGATCGCATCCGAGTCGCTGCAGGGTCTCCGGGCCGTAAAGCGCGGTTCGCTGCGCATTGTTCCAACGGTTCGTCGCATTTTTGAGGCGACTCATTGCCCAGCGGAAGCATCACGGCGACGGAATTCTAACCTGGTTTGTCTTCCTTAAGCCGCCCGGCCTATCCGCCCCGCCATGTTGAACGGACACACCATCACCGGCGCGATGCCCCACCGCCTGCTGGCGCGCGGTGTCAAAGGCCTCGCGCTTGCCGGGCTGCTTGGCCTTGCGCCGATAGCTGCATCATCGGCCGCGACGACCGATGCGGGCAACGCCGGGATCGAACCTGCCGCCAGCGCCGCCGTCATCGAGATGGTGCCCGTCCTGCCCAGCACCGACGTTACCGTGCCCGCCGCCGTCATCGACGAACCCGCCGCCTCCGCCCCGCAAGCCACCGCGCTGGGCAGCGGCAGCGCGTCCTATTACGCCGCCAAGTTCAACGGCCGCCGCACCGCCAGCGGCGAACGCTTCGACAACGCTGCGATGACCGCCGCGCACCGCAGCCTGCCGTTTGGCACGAAGCTGCGCGTCACCAACCCTTCCAACGGCCGCAGCGTCGTGGTGCGCGTGAACGATCGCGGGCCGTTTACCCGTGGCCGCCTGATCGACGTGAGCCGCGCCGCCGCGGACGAACTCGGCATGGTCGCGCGCGGCCACGCCACCGTGGAACTCGCCATCATCGAAGGCTGACGCGCAGGGCTGTGCGTGTGCCGGTGTCTCGTGTTGGAGACACATGAGACACAGTCCAGAAACGAAAAAGCGCCCCCGTCACGCGCCGGGCCAATCGTCGTCTGACGCCGCGTCAGCATCCCAATCGACGCTGTCATCATCCTCGTCGGTTTCGGGGTCATCGCCGTCGGCGTCATAGTCCTCGCCTGCGTCCTCCGCGTAATCATCGTCGTCGTCGTCCTCATCGTCGTCGTCATCCCAGGCCGTCAGCACCGGCGGAGCGAGCAACTGCGCCACCCGCGCATCGAAATCGGCGGCGACGCTGCGAACCTGATGGCTGCTCTCGATCCGGTCGAGCCGCGCCAGATGCGCCAGCAGCAGCCGCCCGTCATAACGGATGCGCGTGGCGACCTCCTCGCCGTGATAGAACACGGTTTCCGCCACCCCGTTCAGCGCGCGGTCGGCCAGCACCTCCTCGACTTGCGGGCGGGCGAGCACCAGCGCCGCATCCCACAATTGGCGAAACTCAGGGCTGGCGCGCCGCATCCGGTACAGATGCGCGCGGCTCACCCCCACCTGCTGCGCCGCGCTGCGCACATTGCCCCACTGCGCGAGCGTCTGGACAAAGGCGGCGAGCACCTCGCACGGCAGATCGGGCGCGGCCGCGTCAGCGGCGGGCGTGGTGGTGAGCGCGTGGGGCGACAGGTCAGACATCGGGCGGCTCCTTGGCAGCGACAGGGCAAAGCCGCTGAGCCTATCCGCAAGGCGGCGCGGTAGGAAAATGAAGAATGCCCCCTCTAGCTTGCGGGAGGGGTAAGAAACTCGTCACCAGATCAGCAACGTCCCGTCCCCGCAGAGCAACCGCTCATTGGCGAGCACCACGGCCCGGATCGCCTCGGGCGTGTCGAGCCGCGTCCCGATCCGCCCGGCATCGACGTGGGCCTGCCACGCGGCGACAAAATCCCGCCCGCCCGGATCGCGCAGGTCGGTCGGCCCGACCGGCAGCTTGTCCCCCGGCGCAGGGAGCTGCGGGTTGAAGGTGCCAAGTTCACGTAAGGTCATCATCCGCGCGGGTCTCCTGCAAGCAAGGGTTGGAGCGCGCCGAACGTCCCGCCCCGCCGCGAGGACACCCCTGCCCGCGTCAGGGCTGCGGGGAGCCGTGGGGCGCGGGAGAGCGAGTGCGGCGCGCGCGGGTGGGTCAACGCGGGCGGGAAGGTAGTGGGGTTTGGGGGGTGTAGGAAAGGGGGGAACTTCACTCAACTACAGACCGTGCCTTGCACTAAGCAATCCGACCGAATAACAATCAATTGTGACCGCAATCAATCCGAAGGAAGCGCAATGAACTCCGTAGCCTTTTTTAACAACAAAGGCGGAGTGGGAAAAACTACGCTTCTATGCAATATTGCCGCCTATTGCTCGATGTATCTCGGAAAAAGCGTTTGCGTTGTCGATGCTGATCCCCAATGCAATGCTACACAATATTTATTTAAAGATAGTATAATCGACTCCCTTTATTCTGAAAGTAAAGGATTTACCATATATAGTATTATCGAGCCTCTAACGCTCGGTGAAGGTTTTTCTAAAAAGCTTGAAACCAAGAGGTCAGCAAATTTCAAGGTTGATGTAATACCAGGCGATCCCAGACTTGCCCTGACTGAAGACACATTGGCGTCAGATTGGGGGGGGGCGCGCGCTGGTGACGTTCGAGGCATACGTACCAATCTCGTCTTCGCTGAGTTGTTGAATCGCCTTCAAGATTATGATTTGGTTTTCTTCGATGTCAGCCCCTCGCTAGGAGCGATTAATCGTTCAATTCTGTTAGCAGTTGACTATTTTGTGAGTCCCATGTCGATTGACATATTCTCTTTGAAAGCGTTTGAAAATATTGCTGAATGGATCGACGACTGGGAATCTGACTGGGCGAATGGACTTAAAAACGTTAAGGACAAGAGCAGACTCCCCACATTCCAGACTAGTCAAGCAACTTTTCTGGGTTACGTGACGCAGCAGTATTTGGCCAAAAAGGACTCGAGCGGCACCAGGCGCGCTGTTCAGGCTTATGAAAATATCAGAAAAAATATCGACCATATTATTGAATCTTCATTTTCTGATCGCGTAGTAAAAAAGCCGTTCGAGATTGGCACCGTTCCAAATCTGTTTTCTCTTATTCCGATGTCGCAAAGTCGAAATAAGCCCGTATTTGAGTTGACGGCTGCGGATGGGATAGTTGGGGCACACTTCGCTAAAGTTAAAGATGCCAAGATAATTTTTGGAACAGTGGCGAACAATCTGGTGGACCGTATTTAATGGAATGGCCGGTTCCGTTGGTTCGCGACTTGGCAAGACGGCGAGCGATCGTCGTCGTTGGCTCTGGTGTCTCTCGCCAATCCACAAATGCGGACGGAAATCGTCCGCCGACTTGGAAGAGTTTCTTGCAAAGCGCACTAGACGTTTGTCCGGGCGGCGGCTCAGAAGCGATTAATGCAGCATTACAAGCAAATGATCTCCTCCATGCGTGCGAGTGGTTAAAAGACAAATACGACGAGCATTGGACCGACTACTTGAGACGGACGTTTTCCGATCCCGGTTACGAACCATCGGAAACTCACCGCGCAATCCTTGCATTAGATTCCCGTGTGGTATTTTCTCTTAATTTTGACACTATTTACGAACGCTGCGCACAAAATATAAAGTCGGGCGCGCACATCATCCGGCAATATCACGACAAAGGGTCTTCTGAATTCCTACGAGGTGACGGCAGATACATAGTCAAAGTTCATGGATCGATTGACGCTCCTGAGAAATTGATTTTTACTCAGAAAGATTATGCCGAAGCACAGGTCAAATATTCGGCTTTTTATAAATCTTTTGATGCAGGACTTCTTTCCAATACTTTTCTTTTTGTAGGCACCGGCTATTCGGACCCTGACGTCAATCTAATCTTGGAAAATCAGGCATTTAGCTTTCCAACGAATTATCCGCATTACATCATTAGAGCGCAGGGTGATTCACAAGAGTTGAAATCCTCGCTTCGGAAAAATCGTAACTTAAAGACGATAGAATACGATCCAATAGATGATAATCACTCAGGTCTTTTGCCAGTCCTAGCCGATCTAGCAGCTAAGGTTGAAGAAGCGCGTTCGGATTTGACATTCAACTATAATTGGTGAAGCCGGTCCGTTGACTTTCCGATTTAGGAGGGAATCACCGCACCAGCAAAGGCGCCAGATACTGCCCCGTAAAGCTGCGCGGCTCCTTCACCACCTGCTCGGGCGTGCCTTCCGCGACAATCTCCCCGCCGCGCACCCCGCCCTCGGGGCCGAGGTCGATGATCCAGTCGGCGGTCTTGATCACGTCGAGGTTGTGTTCGATCACCACGACCGAGTTGCCGCCCTCCACCAGCCGGTGCAGCACTTCGAGCAGTTTGCGCACATCCTCGAAATGCAGGCCGGTGGTCGGCTCGTCGAGGATATACAGCGTCTGGCCGGTGCTGCGGCGCGCGAGTTCCTTGGCGAGTTTGACGCGCTGCGCCTCGCCGCCCGATAGCGTCGTCGCCTGCTGGCCGACCTTGACGTAGCCCAGCCCCACCTCGTTCAGCATCCGCATCTTTTCGCGGATCGGGGGGACGGCCTTGAAGAACTCCTCGGCATCCTCGATCGTCAGGTCGAGCACGTCGGCGATCGAGTGGCCCTTGAACTTCACTTCCAGCGTTTCGCGGTTGTAGCGTTTGCCGCCGCATTCCTCGCAGGTGACGTAGACATCGGGGAGGAAGTGCATCTCGATCTTGATGAGGCCGTCGCCCTGGCACTTCTCGCAGCGGCCGCCCTTGACGTTGAAGCTGAAGCGTCCGGGCTTGTACCCGCGCGCGAGGCTTTCGGGGAGGCCGGCGAACCAGTCGCGGATCTGGGTGAAGGCGCCGGTGTAGGTGGCGGGGTTGGAGCGCGGGGTGCGGCCGATGGGGGACTGGTCGATCTCGATCACCTTGTCGCAATGTTCGAGCCCGGTGATGGAATCGTGCGCGCCCGCGATGACCCGCGCGCCGTTGAGCGCCCGCGCGGCGCCCGCCTGCAGCGTGTCGATGGTGAGCGAGGATTTGCCCGAGCCGGAGACACCGGTGATGCAGGTGAAGGTGCCGAGCGGGATCTTGGCCGTCACGCCCTTGCGGTTGTTGGCGCGCGCGTTCTTGACGACGATCTTCTTGCCGTTGCCCTTGCGGCGCTTGGCCGGCACGTCGATCTTGCGGCGGCCGGTGAGGTAATCGGCGGTGAGGCTGCCCTTGGCTTTGAGAATCTGCTTGAGGGTGCCCTGCGCGACGATCTCGCCCCCGTGGACGCCCGCGCCCGGGCCGAGGTCGACGATATAGTCGGCGGTGCGGATCGCGTCCTCGTCATGCTCGACCACGATGACGGTGTTGCCGAGATCGCGCAGGCGTTTGAGGGTTTCGAGCAGGCGGTCGTTGTCGCGCTGGTGGAGGCCGATGCTGGGTTCGTCGAGCACGTAGAGCACGCCCGACAGGCCCGAGCCGATCTGCGAGGCGAGCCGGATGCGCTGGCTCTCGCCCCCAGACAGCGTGCCGCTGGTGCGGTCGAGGTTGAGGTAGTCGAGGCCGACATTGTCGAGGAAGCCCAGCCGCTCGTTGATCTCTTTCAGGATCGCCTTGGCAATCTGCGATTGCTGCGGGGTCAGCTGCGCGTCCAGTGCGAGGAACCATGCCTTCGCATCCGACACGCTCATGGCGACGGGGGTGGCAATGTCGGTCATCGCGATCTTGACGCTCAGCGCCTTTTCATTGAGCCGCTTGCCGCCGCACACTTCGCACGCCTGCGCGGTCTGGTACTTGGACAGCTCCTCCTGCATCCACGCGCTTTCGGTCTGCATCAGCCGGCGGTTCAGGTTGCCGATCACGCCCTCGAACGCCTTGTTGACGGTGTATTCGCGGCGGCCGTCCTTGAAGGTGAGCGGCACCGGCATGCCGCCCGTGCCGTGCAGAATGATAAGCTTCTGTTCGGGCGCAAGGTCGGCCCAGGGGGTGGTGAGGTTGAAGCCGTAAGCCTTCGCCAGGCTGGCGAGCACCTGCATGTAATAGGGCGATGGCGGGTTGGACTTGGCCCACGGCACCACCGCGCCCTGCTTCAGCGTCAACGCCTCGTTCGGGACGACGAGCTGCTGGTCGAACAGCATCTTCTCCCCGATCCCGTCGCACGCCGCGCAGGCGCCTTGGGGGGCGTTGAATGAGAACAGGCGCGGTTCGATATCCTCGATGGTGAAGCCGCTGACGGGGCAGGCGAATTTCTCGGAGAAGACGATGCGGTTGGCCGCTAGGCCTGCGCCTTTCATGGCCCCCCCCTTAATAGCGCCGGCCTGCGCCTCATCCTCGCGGCCCGGCACCACGCCGTCGGCCAGATCGACATAGGCCAGCCCTTCGGCCAGCTTCAGCGCCTGCTCGAAGCTTTCGGCAAGGCGCGTCTGGATGCCGTCCTTCACCGCGATGCGGTCGACCACGACTTCGATGTCATGCTTGAACTTCTTGTCGAGCGCGGGCGCATCTTCGATCGCGTAGATTTCGCCGTCGATCCGCACGCGGGTGAAGCCGTTGCGCTGCCATTCGGCGATTTCCTTGCGGTATTCGCCCTTGCGTCCGCGCACCACGGGGGCGAGCAGATAGAGGCGCGTGCCTTCGGGCAGTTCCATCACCCGGTCGACCATCTGGCTGACCGTCTGCGCAGAAATCGGCAGGCCGGTGGCAGGCGAATAGGGCGTGCCCACCCGCGCCCACAGCAGGCGCATGTAATCGTAGATTTCGGTGACGGTCGCCACGGTCGAGCGCGGATTGCGGCTGGTCGTCTTCTGCTCGATGCTGATCGCCGGGCTCAGGCCGTCGATATGCTCGACATCGGGCTTCTGCATCATTTCGAGGAACTGGCGCGCATAGGCGCTCAAGGACTCGACATAACGCCGCTGCCCCTCGGCATAGATGGTGTCGAAGGCGAGGCTGGATTTGCCACTGCCCGACAGGCCCGTCACCACGATCAGCGCATCACGCGGCAGATCAATGTCGATACCCTTGAGGTTATGTTCGCGCGCGCCGCGCACGGAGATAGTGGTCAGGCTCATGGGTGCAATTTGTTCCGGAAATGTTCACTGATGTAAAGGGTAGCGCGGCACTCTTATCCGCATCCCAACGCAGATGGTGTCTGATTGTGGAGGTGCAACGGCCAAGCGGCCCGGCGGTTTCCCCCAAAGCCCGACAGGCTTTGTTTCACAACAATGTTGGGGGCAGCGGCACCGCCAGCCCCGCCTGCTGTGCGATCAGGGTGATCCATTCGGACACCTTGCCGATTTCATCCTGTGTCACCGCGCTGCGGGTTGCTGCGGCATCGCGCAGGGATTTGGCGGCGAAATCCTCGCCCGTCTTGGCATCGCCGGCGAACACAGGGCCGCCCGCCATCGCAGCGATGTCTTCGGTCGAAACGGATGTGCCGGCAAAGGCATAGACCGCCGCGAGCGTTTCGGCCGGTCCGCGCCCGAACGCGTCGCCATCCAGCACCCGCACGCGATCCCCGAAATTGGCTGCCAAGGCGGCAAGGAACTTTTGATTGAGAAACCACGCCAGAGCGGCCGCCTGCAGATCGGTCATCAGGAACTGTTCGCGCGGGTCCAGACCCAGGTCCATGCCGGCATAACCCATCAATTCGATATAAAGATTGCGCCCCCAGCGCCGCCCCAGCATCCCCTTGCGCACGACCGCATCCAGAAACGATGACAAGGGGTTCGTCATCAGCACAGCCCGCGCCTGCGGCAAGGCCCGCATCAAAGCCGGCGCCAGCATGTTGGCATGGTTTGTCGGCTTGATGAAAACGGCCTCACCTGCCGTCCACGGGCGCGCCAGCAAGTGCGCGGGCAACAGCGCGGCCTGTCCGGCCATTCCTGCGCTGGCGATGCTGGTGATGATACCGGGCTCTGACAAGCCAACGCTGATGCCCGGTCTTTCAAGTGCGCGCACCAGCAAGGTCGAACGGCAGAACGCGGTGTGAAAGATGAAGGTGACCGGCGCGTCATCCCCACGCTTTACGCCGCTCAGCGCCGCCAGCGGCACTTCGGCTTTTTCGTAACCGCTCTCCCGCCCGATCTCGCCCACAAACGCCGGTTGGCCAAGACGTTGGCGGGGAACCTTGATAAAGGTGACCATCTTTCGCGCAGGGTCAAACCCGTGGGGCAACCAATGGGGATCAGCGAGCAATGATGCGAAATTCGGCATGGCGCCTGCCTTAATTGCGGCCGTCCGAATTGCCCAGCAAGCTTGTGCGAAAACATCCCAACGCATCTGCCTGTCATGCGCCCAAAACCAGTCGCAGCCTTTCTCATACGTCCGCCGGCAATAACGCTGTCATCAAAATGCCAACACCGCCTTACGGATTAATCCGACGCCTAAAGCACTGAAATCTTGAGGTGATGCTCAGCCCTACAGAAAATCTGAAGTCGCCAAATGAATGTGCCGCAGAGCAAGGATTGCCCGTTGCTGGATTGCAGCCGGGGCATTCAGGGTCGCAACCTGGCGCTTCTGCCAAGACCGGCGCGGGGCCGGAACATGTCAACAGGGTCACTCAATCACCCTGTTTGCGCGTTCCGGCCCCGAATGTGCCACCAGTGCCATCGCTCCCCTGACGCCCAGCCAGCGGGCCTTTACGCCCCAACCTTGCGCAATGACCTGCGGATCGAGCGCCAATTCTGGTGGACCGTCCGCGATCAACCGGCCATCTTTCAGCACCAGCACCCGGTCGGCATGGTTCATGGCAATGGCCAGATCGTGCAGCACCACCACCACGCCCTGCCCGTTTGCCGCGCAGGCGGTGAAATGCGCGGTCAGCGCCAACTGATGCGCCAGATCGAGCGCGGCCAGCGGCTCGTCTGCCAAAATCCAGCGCGGCTCTCCTGCCAGAACACGGGCCAGCAATACCCGCGCACGCTCCCCGCCAGAAAGCTGGCTGACCGGGCGGCGGCGCAGGGGTTGCAGGCTCAGCGCATCCAGCGCAGCCTCTATCGCGTCGGTGCCCCGGTCACGCCATGGCAGGCGGCCCAGCGCGACCAGCGCCTCCACCGCGACATCCCACGCGATGTCGGGCGCCTGCGGAAGATAGCCGATGGCTTGCGCGCGGACACGCGGATGAAGGCCAGCGATATCGTCACCGCCAAGCGTGACCGTGCCCGACGCCGGAGCCAGCAATCCGGCCAGTCCCAGCAGCAGTGAGGATTTGCCCGCGCCATTGGGGCCGACAATCGCGGTGATCCTGCCCGGTTCAAGCGTGGTCGAAAGGTCGGCGATCACGCTTCGACCGCCTCTAACAAGGGTAAGGTTGTCAGCCGCGAGCATCTAAAGCTGCCCCCGCCGCATCCGCAGCAGCAACCAGCCGAAGAACGGCGCGCCGATCAGCGACAGCGCGATGCCGAGCCTGAGTTCCGTCACCATCGGCAAGATGCGCACGATGCTGTCGGCGGCCAGCACCAGACAGGCGCCCGCCAGCGCGCTTGGCACGATCAGGCTGGACGGCAGGCGGTTGGTCAGCGGGCGCACCAGATGCGGCACAACCAACCCGACAAAGCCGATGATCCCGGCCACCGCCACGCCTGCCCCCACCGTCAACCCGATGCCCACCACCAGCAGCGCGAGCAACCGGCGCGG
>Ga0100382_1002450_pt1 | contig 11141 bp, 7 predicted proteins | sample CryGeymeta201506_FD_81566 | JGI IMG/M metagenome (GOLD analysis project Ga0100382, IMG submission 81566) | Groundwater microbial communities from Crystal Geyser aquifers in Utah, USA - Crystal Geyser metaG 2015-06 | ecosystem: Environmental > Aquatic > Deep subsurface > Groundwater | place: USA...
CGAGAGCGACACCTTGGAGCCGAAGAGGTCGCCCGCTTCCGCGCTCGAGGCCGTGACGTAGCTTCCTGCCATGGTCGCGCACGCTCCCGCGCCATCGCATGAGGCGTCGGAGACCATGCCCGCGTCGGCATCGGAAGGACCCGTGTCGGAAGGACCCGTGTCGGAAGGACCCGTGTCGGAAGGACCCGTGTCTTGCGGCGACGCGTCTTGGGGCGAAGCGTCCGGCAAGACACCCGAATCGACTACGGCCGACGGACCGCCGCAGCACGCGACGCTCAGGGTGAACGAGACGAGCAGGGCGAAGCGAAGCGCCGACGAAGCGATAGCCGATGACATCAATCCCCCCGGCTCCGCCGAAAAGCGGAGTCGCCAACGAACATCGTAGAGACGACCGAACAGGGTCAAGCATGCGCCGAGCGCGCCCCCATCCCACGACGCGCCAGGGCCCGCTATGCTGGGCCGATGCGACGCACCCTCCTGCCTTCACTCTTCTTGCTCCTCGCCTGTGGCGGCGGCGGCTCCACGCCCGACGCGGGCGACGCCTCGATGGCGGACGCCAGCCCCGACACGGGTGCGCTCGACGCGTCGCCCGACGTCGACGCCTCCACACCGGACGCTGCGATGCCGACCTGCAACAGCGGCCTCGGCACGCTGCCGGCGGACGTCGTCACCCTCGGTCGCGCGGACGACACGGGCGCGACCGATCTGTCGGAGCAGACCTTCAGCATCGACGTCGACGGCGTCACGCTCGCCCTCGCGGACCAGGATCTGTACGAGGGCGTGCGCTTCAGCATCGATCGGCCGGCGCGCGTGGTTGGTTTCGGTGTGCGCTTCGGATCCCTGGCTGCGGACCTGCCTCCTGACGCGGAGATCCGAGCCGGCGTCTATCCCGACTTCGGTCACAACGGCTTCGACTTCTGGCGCTGGGGTCCCTTCGCCGATCTGAGCCGCTGCGCCAGCGACGTGCGGGCCGACGAGTGGGTCGACTACGTCTTGCCCTCCCCCGTCGTCGTGACCCAACCCGGGCTCGTCTACGTCGCCCACGAACGCGCGGGCGCGGGCGAGCCGGCCTTCCGCTTCGACCTGAGCGCTGCCGATTCCTGCGACGCCTTCGCAGCCTGTTCGTCCAGCATCAACCTCTTCCGCGCGGGCTCCGGGACCTTCACGGGCACCACCTTCCCCTTCCAGTACGACTACGAGGTGCGGCTCTACGTGCAGTACACGGAGCTCGCGCCCGCGCCCGAGGACCAGCTCTTCCGCGAGCTGCCCGACTCGACGCTGGGCAACCGCGCGGCCTTCGGCGACTACGACGAGGACGGCTTCGACGACTTCGTGACCTCCGGACCCAAGCTGATGCGCGGCGCGGGCGACGGAACCTTCACGGACGTCACCGCGAGCTCGGGCATCACGGCGCTGGGCGTGTCGGGCTCGGGCGTGTGGGGCGACTACGACAACGACGGCTGCCTCGACCTCTTCGTCTTCGCCGAATCCATGACCCAGGGCGACTCGCTCTTGCACTCGAACTGCGACGGAACCTTCTCGGACGTCACGGCGACCTCGGGCATCGGAGACCTGGAGAGCTACGAGGACTGCGGCGATCCGGCGAACACGCACGCGCCCACGCCCACCGCGGCCTTCGCCGACATGGACGGCGACGGTCTGCTCGATCTCTACGTGGGCAACTTCATCTGCTGGGGCCTGGGCACCTTCTACTCCGACCAGGTCTGGCACAACCAAGGCGACGGCACCTTCGTCGACTGGTCGGGCATGCACGGCTTCAGCACGGAGCGCACGCCGAGCCGCTCGGTGGCACCGGCGGACGCCGACGGAGACGGAGACATCGACATCCTGGTGGGCGACTACCGCCTGGTGAAGAACCTCTACTTCCGCAACATCGGCGGCGGCGAGTTCCTGGAAGAGGGCCACCGCTCCGGGCTCGAAGGCCACGCCGACGTGCGCGGCGGGCTGACCTACTTCGGCCACACCATCGGCGTCGCCTGGGGCGACCTCGACAACGACGGGGACCTCGACGTCGTGGAAGCGAACCTGGCGCACCCGCGCTTCTTCGACTTCTCGGACAAGACGCGCGTGCTCTTGAACGACGCACGCGGCCACTTCGTCGACACGGCGGGCGACTGGTCCACGCCTTCGGGCGACGACGGCCTGCGCTATCAGGAGACCCACTCCTCGCCCGTGCTCGCCGACTTCGACGCCGACGGCGCGCTCGATCTGGTGATCACCGAGGTCTACGACGGCCGCCCCACGGACTTCTACTGGGGCAGCGGCGACGGACACTTCCGGCTCGACGTGCTGCACTCGGGCATCACCACGACCAACGGCTGGGGCGCCGCCGCGTCCGACTGGGACAACGACGGAGACGTCGATCTCGCGGCCACGACGCTGTTCGAGAATCAGCGCACGGGAGAGCACTTCCTCGAGGCGCGGGTGATCGGCGACGTGGTCAGCAACCGCTACGGTGTCGGCGCCACCGTGACGCTCGACGTCGCAGGTCGAAAGGTCGTGCGCTACGTCTCGGGCGGTTCGGGTCAGGGCTGCCAGGACTCGGCCACGCTGCACTTCGGCCTGGGCACGGCGACGCAGGTCGACTCGGTCCGGGTGGTCTTCATCGGCGGCGGCGCGGTCAGCTACACGGGGCCCTTCGACGCCGACCAGCGCCTGTGGCTGTACGAGAGCGGGCGCGTGGAGAGCGGTTGGACGGCGCCGACGCCGTGAACTCGGGCCCCTGCGGAGACGCGAAGAAGGAGAATCAGGCCGCTGCGAAACAGCTCAGAGAAACCCGCCGAGCAAGGCCTCGCCCAAGCTGACCGCTTCTGCGTGGCTCTCGTTGTGCGCGACGCGTGCCGCCGCACCCGTGAACACCAGATATGTCACGCCCGAGTCCACCCCACCGGTCCGGGGGCTGGACGGGATGCCGAGCGCTTGGGCCATGGCGAACGAGCCTTCTCCGATGATGGCGGACGGGCCAGCGTCTCCGAAGATGCCGTAGATCATGCGATCGCCATAGAGGACCAGCGCCACCTGTCCGGCTGAGATCCCGTGGTCGCCATAGCGAAATCGGGAGCTCGGAAGTGGGATGACGATGAAGGGAAGCGTGCTGGCGTCGAGGGGGTTACCGGACGAGTCGACCGCGCTGGTGTCGGGCAAGTAGTCGGGATCCGACCTGCAGGTCGCCCCGCTTCCGCCGTCGCAGTCCACGTCGAAGTCCGCCGTCCACCAGATGACGTTGTCGGTCTGACAGATCGGGATGTTGGACGTGCCCCCCACGTCCTGGGCGTAGTCACCGCCGATGCGCGTGCACGCCCCGAGTCGCGCGAGGACGTCGGCTGGCGTCGCGCTGCCGCCATCGTGCGCGGGCACACAGCACTGGATGTCGACCGGACCGGGGCAGAAACCCGCGACGTGCATGGAGGCCGGTGCGATGCAGTCGGAGACGGGCACGCACGTCCCCATCACGCCAGCATACGTGCAGTCCCCCCAACCAGCGTCCATCGACGCGTCCGTTGGACCACCTGCGTCCGTCGATGCGTCCATTGGAACGCCTGTCTCCATTCCCACGTCCATCGATGCGTCCGAGAGAGCGCTCCCGTCCCTTGCCGCATCGGGCGAAGTGGTCGCATCCATGTCGGCGCTCGCGTCGCCCGGCGCCCGCGCATCGAGCCCAATTCCCCCGTCACCCACAGCCGCCGCATCGCGTTCCATTCGTCCACTACCCTCGGAACACCCGGCGACCCAGAAGCTCAGGGGCAGGATCAACATCCAGCAGGCAGCATTTCGCATGACGATGGAGTACGTGATTCAACCACGAGCTTCAATCGGGGCCGTACGCGAGTACCCTCATGAAGATGACTCATCCCGACTGTGGACGCCGCCTCGCGGGGAAGTACGAGCTGCTGGCGCTGGCCGGAGAAGGCGGAATGGCCGAGGTCTTTCGCGCCCAGACCTGCGGCGCGGCCGGGTTCACGCGGCCCGTGGCGGTCAAGCGCATCCTCCCGCACCTCACGGACAACGACGAGTTCGTGCGCATGTTCGTGGAGGAGGCGCGCGTCGTCTCGGAGCTCTCCCACCCCAACGTGGTGCAGATCCACGACTTCGATCAGGACGAGGACGGCGCCTACTTCCTGGTGATGGAGTGGGTCGAGGGCCTCAGCCTGCTGGACTGGTCCGAGGCCCATCGCGGCGCGGGTGTGCTCACGCCTTGGCCTCTGGTCGCGGCCATCGGCATCGAGGTGCTGAAGGCCTTGGGCGCCGCGCACGAGCGCCGGAGCCAGGATGGCGCGCATCACCCCATCTACCATCGCGACGTCACGCCCCAGAACATCCTCCTGGGCGTGGGCGGCGTGGTGAAGCTGGCCGACTTCGGCCTGGCGCGCGCCATGGACAGGGCGCGCATGACGGCGCCCGACGTGGTCAAGGGCAAGCTGAGCTACCTCAGCCCCGAGCTCACCCGTGGGGGTGAAGCGTCCGCGCAGACCGACATCTTCGGCCTGGGCATCGTGCTCTGGGAGACGCTGACTGGTCGAAAGCTCTTCGACGGCTCGGGGCCGCTGCAGGTGCTCGAGGCCGTGAAGGCGGCCGAGGTCCCGCCGCTCGACGGGTTCCGGCTGGATCTGCCGCGCACGCTCGAGGACGTGATCAAGACCGCGCTCGCGGCCGAACCCGAGCAACGCTACGCCTCGACGCGCAAGATGGTGCGCGCGCTCTCGAACCTGCTTCGCATGACGCCCGAGCCCACCAGCGCCGAGGTGCTGGGCAAGACGGTGAAGCGGGCGCAGGAGCGGCTCGCCGAGTCCCGCCCGAGCGAGATGAGGGAGTCGACGCAGATGCTCGAGCTCGGGGCGCTCGAGGCCGTGAAGCCCGCGACGCCACCGCCGATCCCGAGCGACGCCACCGCGATCCCGCTGACGCAGAAGAAGAGCTGAGCGCCAGCGCTTCGCCCGCTTCGCTTCCGTGGGGGCGCTCGACCCTGAAAGCGCCTGAAACGGCGCAGGGAGGCTGAGGAGCGTGCGAGGTAAGCCGGCCCTGAGAGTGCCTGGGACGGCGCCCTCGCGGGTCACCAGACGCCGTGAACCTTCAGGAGTTCTTGGGCTTGCGGCTGGAATAGAGCGCGCCCTCGACGCGTCCCGTGACCAGCGGCTGGGTCTTGGGCGTGCGCCCGAGCAGGTAGAGATCGCTGCGCGCGCCGATGGACTCGCCGCCTTGGTAGGCGTTGAAGTCGGGCAGCATGTCCAGCAACACGAGGCCGGCTTCGAGCAGCGCGGCCTGCTTCTCGAGGCCACGCTCGGCGGCACGTCGACTCTGACCGAAGGCGACCCAGAGGCGTCCGTCCAGCTTCAAGAGCTCGATGGCGCGGCTGATGAAGAGTCGGAAGCCTTCGATGGCGTAGGGGGGATCGGTGAAGACGCAACCGAAGCGCCCGGCCATGGGGCGCGGCATGGGATCGCGCAGATCGTGCTGGATGCAGCGCACGTCGAGGGTGCGCTCCTTGGCGGCGTCCTCCACGAACTGCAGCAGGCGGCTGTCCACGTCGACGAGGGTGGTCCGGCGATCGACGCCCACCAGGGGCAGCGCGAGGCTGACCAGATCGTCGTCGCCCAGGAAGCACAGCCCGCGCTGGACGTCACCGCGCTCGACCAGCAAGCGCGCGCGGCGCACGGAGGTGTCGGCGGTGGCGTGGATCTGATCGAGCTCTCGACGCGCGTCGGGCCTGTGTTCGACCAGCGCCTCGAAGGCCGGCAGCGTGGGATCGTCCTCGGACGCCGGTAGCGCCGAGCCCCGCGCGCACATCTCCATCCCGAGGGCGACCTGCCCATCGCGCGTGAGGCGATAGGTCCGGTGCTCCTCGAGGATGAAGCGTGGATGGAGACGCAGAGTCTCGCGCAGCACGGAGACCGCCTCCCCGGAGCGCCGCGACCATTCGCGCTCCTCGGGAGGAGGGGACGGCGCGAGCGCAGCCAGGGCCCTGAAGATGCCTTCGTTCATGGACGAGTCGAACCTCAGCTGAGTGCCCGAGCGGGCAAGGCGACTACGCTTCCACGAGGTCGTCGTCGTCCGTGTCGACATCCTCGACATCCTCGAGGTCATCGAGGTCATCGATCTCGTCGATCTCGTCGATCTCGTCGAGCACCTTGCTCCTCTTGGTGTCGAGGTGCTTGTCGATGTCCGAGATGTCGTTGTCGAAGTCGTGGTCGAAGTCGTCGGTCTCGGCCGTGATGGCCACGCCCGTCTCCGGATCGTCGACCTTCTTGCCGCCGACCTTGGCCGCGCGGGCCAGGGTCACCCAGGTGAAGGAGTGGACGTCCATCAGGTCGCGGGGGTTGTGCCCCTGGGCCTTCAGGCGCTCGAAGAGCTGGTTCATCATGCCCTGGATGCGCACGTAGGCGGCGCCGGAGGGGCGCGTCTTGTAGCCCAGGTCGATGCCGAGGATCTCCGCCTGCTTGCGGAAGTAGATCGGTCGCACGAAGGTGTGGTGCTCGGGATCGAAGAAGCCGGGGAAGATCGTGGCGAGGCCCCAGCGTCCGCCGCCGCAGATGAGCGTGCGCACGAAGGAGTCGAAGCGATGGTCCATGCGGCCGTCGCCGTGGAAGAGGGCGTACATGGCCTTGGCGAAGAGCACCTCGTGGGGCAGGTCCTCCGCCATCTCGGCCACCTTGCGCGTCTCCTGGGAGTGGAGCTGTCCGCGCACGGCGCCCAGGAATTCCTGAGCCCGCTCGTAGGCGCCCTTGCCACCGTTGGCGATGATCTCGGCCAGCACGGGCTCGGCGAAGAGCTCCTGGCTGAGCGCGACGGCCGCCTCCTTGGAGCGCTTCGCCTTGCCGATGCCGCGCTCACCCTCGGTGAAGAGAGGATCGTCGAAGCCGCCGGGGAAGCACTTCTCGAAGAATTGCACCTGGCCTTCGAAGGTCGCCACGGGGCGCAGGCCCTGATGGGTGATCTTCTTGGGCGCCCGGCTGCGGCCGGCGCTGGTCTGCTCCGCCACCACCTCGTCACGCCGCACGAAGATCGATTCGCGTTCGGCGACGTCAGGCGTCACGGGGACGAGACGCGGGATGAAGCTGCGCGCGAGGCGCTTCATGCCCAGGTCCGAGAAGACGAGGTGGACGGAGCTCTCGTCTTCTCCGATGAGAAGACCGATGCCCCATTTGGGATGCTGGTAGAAGAAGTCGCCGCTAGTGGTCACTGAAATTCCTGTGCCTAGAGCTGGGAGCGGCGGACTATAGCACACAATCGGACGATGTTTCGAGCCTACGTCAAACAGCCTGTCGTGATAGGGTCCGGCCGATGAATCTAGGCGCTGGATCGTGGGCTCCCGCCGACGGGAACGGGCCAGCCCCAGCGGACGGCGTAGAACGCTCCGGGGCTCGCACGTGGGCGGCCTCGGGCGCATCTGGGACGGTCCTGGGGTTCTGGGCCTGCCTGACCGTGCTGGCGATGATCACCCTCTCGCCCACCCCCGCGCTGGCGTCGCCGCCCGATCTCCTGGGCTTCGGCGGACGCTCGCCGGGCATGGCGGGCACGGGCGTCTCCTTCGCGGACGACTACGAGGCGGTCTACCAGAACCCCGCTGGGCTCTCCCGAGCGCAGCACAGCGGCCTGTCCCTGGGGCTCCACGGCGCGGCCTTCGCGCTCTCCATCGACGGCTCCCGTAGCCCCCTCGAGGGTTCGCAGGCCTCGACCATCGGGCTGACCCTGCCCCTACCCTTCGGGGGCGCGCTCCAGGATGTCTTCGTGCTCGGCACGGGCTTCTTCACACCGCTGAACGTCGTGCTGCGCAACGACGTGCTCTTCCCCGAGAACATCCAGTGGCCGGTGCTGAACCGCGCGCAGGCCGTGACCATCATGATGGGCCTGGGGATCAACCTCAGCCGCTGGATCCCGGGCTTCCGCCTGGGCATCGGCGCCGCGGCCCTGGCCGACACCCAGGGCCGGCTCTTGGTGCAGCTCGACGATGGCGACCGCTTCGTCTCGCAGACCGAGACCCAGCTGTTGGCCAGCTTCAGCCCGATCGCGGGCGTCAACCTGGACGTGGGCAAGCTCTCCCTCGGTCTCGTCTACCGGGCCGAGGCGCGGGCCGACATCTCCCTGAACATCGTGACGGAGAAGCTGCCCGTCAGCCTGCCCATGATCACCATCAAGGCGCTGGCCCAGTACGATCCCCACACGGTCTCGGCCGAGGCCTCGTATCACGTCACGGACGAGTGGCTCGTGGCCGCCAACCTGACCTACCGCCGCTGGTCGGCCTGGACGGGCTACGCGGGAGCCTCCACGGCCAGCTCCTTCCTGCCGCCCGCGCCCGGATTCCACGACACGATCTCGCCACGCATCTCGGCCGAGTGGACGACCCGGCGCAATCGCACGCGCGCCTCCCTGCGCGCCGGTTACGCCTACGAGCCGAGCCCGGCGCCGGCGGCCCGCATGGCCGTGCAGCGCAACCCCGACGGTACCCCACGCATCGATCGCGACACGGGCGCTCCGGTGCTGATCCCCCTGCGCTTGCTCGACTCGAGCCGTCATCTCTTCACGGCCGGCGTAGGCTTCGACTACGAGACCTCCTTCGGGGCGCACCTCGTGTTCGATCTCTACGGGCAGCTGCAGCGACTGAATCACCGCACGATGGGCATTCCGGTTGCGGGAGGCACGTCCAACATGACGATCAAGGGCTTCATCCCAGCCTTCGGGTGGACCGGAGGGCTCGAGTGGTGATGCCTCGACTCCATATTCTGGCAAGCCGACGAGTCGGCGCGGGTATTCTGGCAAGCCGACGAGTCGGCGCGGGCACTCTGGCAAGCCGACGAGTCGGCGCTGGTATTCTGGCCGTGTCGACGGCGCTGGCGCTGGCGTCGCCTCGGACGGCGCACGCCAACGGCGTGGACACCAACGGCTTCATGTCGCGCTCCATCGCGCTCGGTGGAGCGGTGTCGGCGGACGTGCAGGACCCCAGCGCCAACTACTACAACCCGGCGGGCATCGTGCGTGGCGAAGGGCTGCGACTGATGCTCGGCTACAGCGACGTGCAGAGCCAGCTGTGGATCAACGGCGTGGACTCGAACGTCGAGCGCATGGCGGGCCTGGACTTCGGGCTGACCGCGCCGGTGAAGCTCGGGAGCGTGGACCTGGGCTTCGGCCTGGGCCTGCACTTGCCGGATCAGCGCCTCTCGCGCACGCGCTCCTCGCTGGTCGACCGCCCGCGCTGGGAGCTCTTCGACACGCGCCCTCACAAGGTCTTCATCTCCGCCATTCTCGGCGTGAGGCTCACCCGTTGGCTGCTCTTGGGCGCCGGCATCACCTTCCAATCCCCGAGCGTGCTCGAGCTGAACATCCGCGGCGAGGCGGACGCGCTCCAACCCGAGCGTCGCTCCCACCTCGAGCACGAGTTCCGCGGAGACCTCACCTCGATTCGCTACCCCGACGCGGGTATGCAGCTGCTGCTCCCCGAGGGCGTCTCCGTGGGCGTCACCTATCGCGGCGCGTTCGAGTTGAAGAACACCATCCGCGCGACGGTCGATGGGGACATCACGGGCCTGGGTGATCCCATCCCGCTCGCCTTCACCCTCGAGAGCATCAGCGTCTCGACCTACGTGCCTCAGCAGGTCGACATGGGCCTGGCCTGGCGCCCCGAGTTCTGGCCGCGCCTGCGCGTCGGCTTCGATCTCGTCTGGATCGATTGGTCCAAGCACTCGAGCCTGATCCCCACGGAGGACATCGTGCTCACGCTCGATCCGCCGCCGGGGCTGGGCATCAACGTCCCGAGCGAGATCGTGGGTCGACGTCCGATCGCCATGAACCTGAAGGATCGCTTCGTGCCTCGCGTGGGCATCGAGCTGCGCGCCCTCGACGAGGCCCGCTACGCCCTCGATCTGCGCGCTGGATACGTGTACGAGCGCACGCCCTTCCCGGCCCAGACCGCCGTGACGAACTTCATCGACAGCACGCGCCATCAGGTCTCGGTCGGAGCCGGCATCACTCTGCGCGGGCTCGAGCCGGTGCTGCGCGGAGGCATCCGCCTGGACGCGCACTTCAGCTACATGCGGGTGATGGAGCGGCAGCACGTCAAGGACTCGCTGGTGGATCCGGTGGGCGATTACGTCGCCGGGGGTCATCAATTCGGGGCGGGCGTCGCCGCGGAGATCGCGTTCGAATGACTCGCCTTCGCACAAGCCTGGCCCTGCTCCTGCTGCTGGGATGCGGCACGCTCGGAACGGAGACCGACTTCCCGGGCGCCATCACCACCAGCGGTGTGGGCCCCTTCCGTCAGCTCGAGCGCTACGAGACGGGCATCCCTCGCGCCCCGGCGGGTCAGGCCGTGGACGCGCACGCGCTCTTCGTCGACAGCGGCGCGGCCGCGGGCGGGCAGCTCTTCTACGCCGCCGCCGAGATCCTGGCAGACCCACCCGAGCGCGACGCGACCCTCCCCTCCTACGCCATCGACTGGGCACAGGCCGACGGGCGAGGGATCTACCGCGCGGCATCGGGCGGCTTCAGCGGCACGCTCGCGGGCGAGTCCGTCTCCCTGCCCGGCTTCGCCCCTGGTGAGCGCGTGCTCTCGGCCGAGCAGAGCTGGGAAGGAGGAGGGTCTTCGATCCCTGCCCCGTCATGCTCGCGGACGGACGACTGCGCCTCTATTATGCGGCCGCCGGTGGCATCGGCGTCGCGGAAGCCAGCGCGCCCGACGCAGCGCTCACGCGCGTGGGCGATGGACCCATCCTGGCTCCGGACGCCAGCACCGGCGCAGGCGGCACGCCGCGTAGCCCGGCGGTGGTGGATCTCGGTTCCGAGGGCGTGCTGCTCTATTACGACGTCGGTGACGGCGTGCGTGTGGCGCGCAGCGACGACGGCCTGAGCTTCACGCCGGTGGACACCGATCCCTCGACGCCGGCCATCGACCCCATCTACACCACGCCGCCCGAGCCCGGGCCCGACGCGCCGACGGAAGGCATCCCGAGCATGCCCGGCGCCACGGCGGCCATCACGCCCACCGGTCGCAGGGTGATCCGCCTCTACTTCGAAGTGCCCGAGGACGACGGCACGCGCATCGTCAGCGTCTCCGCCAGCTCGGATGGCGTGCTCTTCGAACGCTACGGCGCGGCCTCCTTCAAGGGCGACGACCCGGGCGCGCCGCGACC
>Ga0100382_1002509_pt1 | contig 10990 bp, 8 predicted proteins | sample CryGeymeta201506_FD_81566 | JGI IMG/M metagenome (GOLD analysis project Ga0100382, IMG submission 81566) | Groundwater microbial communities from Crystal Geyser aquifers in Utah, USA - Crystal Geyser metaG 2015-06 | ecosystem: Environmental > Aquatic > Deep subsurface > Groundwater | place: USA...
GGCGTCCTTCTCTGTTTTGTATCTATGCGTATTTGAAGCATCAAAATAGCCCAAAAATAGCGACTGCGTCCTCGTAGGTGCTTAGTAAAAAAAGTCAGCGTCCACGCTGACAACAAAAAATCGTAGCAAACAATATAAGAGCTCAACAACTCGAGTTAAAAGACGAAAACGCACAAGAAATTGCTACTAAATAATTCAACGCAGTATAAGGATGTCAGCGAGGACGCTGACGTTTGATTCATTAGGCACCTTTGAGGACACAGGCGCCACGAACGTCATGAATTGCCAAAAATTTACTTCAAAGTAAAATAGGACAATGAATCCTATTTATTTGGTATTTTTGGCGCATGAATCGACCACTTCCTATTAGCATTTTAGCAACTCTCCTTTTTCTTGAAGCCATTTATGAGCTTGTTTTATTCCCTTTGTCATCATCAAATCTGGCTCTTCAGTCTATGATTGAGCAATTACCTTACTCAATTGACTTATTAACTAAGTTTGGTTTTGTTAAAGGGATTTATGCTTTAATTGGAGCGATTGGACTTTATAAAAGGATTTCTCAAGTACGTTATGTCTTATGGTTTGTAACACCTCTTTTTCCTATTGCATCGTTCTTTATAACTGGTGGAATTAGTTTAGCTCCATTTTCTATTTTAATGACTTTGGTGTATGTTCATTACTTACGATTGCCTCTAGTAAATAAATATTTTGCACAATATGAAATGCAAAAATCTCATATAGATGTAATCATTGATGAGGGGAAAGTCATTAATACAACAAAAATTTCTCGTTCAGACTTAAGTATATTTCAGAAAATCAGCTTGTTTTTTGGTGGATATCTTTTACTAAATGCAGTAACTACCTTATCTATGTTGAGTTCGCCTATTATTTGGACTGATTTAGGAATTGTTCTTTTGGAGTTTCTATTAGCAGCTTTAGTAACGGCCTCTGCAATACGTTTTGGGAAAATAGATGGCTGGGGATTTTTAGTTAGGAAACAGTTTTATGCTGTTGGAGCTTTCGGACTTATGTATTCATTTGTATTATTTTCTGTGCTCGATACGCCTCAAGCTGATGCCTTAAATGAAATGATGGGAGGCGCTCTTAGTTCAGTTTATGTGATTCAAAATGCACTCTATTCAGTATTTATTGTTGCTGTTGGTTTTGGGATTGCTCAAAAAATTGAGGGTTAATTTTTAAATAAAAATTGACGATTTGCAAAAAAATAGGGTTGCTGACATTAACAGAAAAACCGACTCAATTTGTCTGAAGTCGGAGCTATTTATTATATTTGACTTGAGCTCGGGATATAAAAAGAAATAAAAATAGTATTAGAATATTACCACAATTTTATCCCGAATTCAGGAAATAGAGAACGAAACTAAAGTTTTGCAAAAATCAAAGAAACTAAATAAGCCCATCTGAGTAGAGACCAGCTTGATTTTTTTGAAATCAAAACATTGAAATCAAGAATCCTTACTTTACTATTAAATAAATCATTTAAAGGATTCATAAAAGGTAAAACCTAAAATAAACTTATTTAAATGAGGTTAATTCGAAAACTAGTTCTGCTTGCATGTTTTATAATCCTTGCAGGTTCAATCTGTAAAGCTCAAACGAATCAAGTGTTTTTAAATCAAATTGGCAGACTAGATAGTGTTTACTCAAGTATATTGAAGGAAAGCAGAGAGTTTTATGTTCATGTTCCAGAAAACTATAATCCTGATGGAAAGACTAAATACCCCGTTGTTTATATTCTTGATGGAGAATTATTTCTAACGCCTTTATCAGTAGTGAATCAATTTTATTCTGGTGGTTTTTTTCCCGAAATGGTACTTGTTGGAATTTCAAATAGAAAAAATAGACTGCGAGATTTGACCACTTCTCCAGTAAATGAATTGTATGGAATGTCTGCTTCTGAAAAAAATGGGGAAGCCGAAAATTTTACTCAATTTTTTGAAAAAGAGATGATTCCTTATGTGGAAAAAAACTATCTGGTTACAAAATATAGAACCTTGATAGGCCATTCTTATGGAGGGTTGTTTACAATGTACACCTTAATGTATCATTCTGAATTGTTTGAAAATTATCTGGCAATTGATCCGAGTTTGGATTGGGATAATCAAAAAATACTTAAGGATTCAAAAGCTCTTTTGGCAAAAAAAGATTTTAGTTCAAAATCTCTATTTATGTCTTTGAGTGCGCTATTTCATCCAGAAAAAAAAGTATTACTATTGATAATGTCTTAGAAGATTCTAGTGATTTTACGCTTTTTTCGCGATCTAATTTATTGATGTCTAATGAGATAAAGAAAAACAGTAAAAACGGTCTTTCGTTTATTTGGAAGTTTTATCCTAACGATTTACATGGCACAATTGTCTTACCTTCTTTAATGGATGGTCTGATTTCTGTCTTTGATTGGTATCAAACTAAGAATTTTGATAGGATAAATTCTCCCGAAACGTCAACTTCTGAATTAAGTCAAATCATTTTGGAGAGAGCTGAGAAATTGGAAATGCATTTTAGCTACTTAGAGCCTCCATTTCCTGAAGAAATTTTCAATGTTTTGGGATATATGAGCATGGATAGAGAGCAAATGGAGAAAGCAAAAATGTATTTTGAGTTTGCTATAAAGTATTTCCCTGAAAGCCCAAATGTGTACGATTCTATGGCAGATTTTTATGAGCGACAGAATGATAAAAAGAATGCCTTGAAGTATGTGACTAAAGCGTACGAGTTAAGTGGTAGTGAGTATCATAAAAAAAGAATGAAAGAGTTTAAGTAAAAAGTTAAAAAACTCAAAGATGTCGACTGCTTCCACGCAGGTGCCAAAAAAATAAAAGTCAGCGTCCACGCAGACAACCAAATTCCATACTCTGTAAAGTTATGAAATGTTTAAATCAACAAGAAAAGTAAGCGAAATTGCAGAGGAATTGTGTGCCTTTGCAACGAGTTTTTAGAGTCAGCGAAGAGGCTGACTCTAAAATATAAATCGCCTGTGAGGACTCAGGCGCTATCATTTACGCTGCTGTTTTCTATGAACAATTCTAGACTATACTCTAGTAAAAAACGCTTTCAATAAAAAAGAAAACCTATAGCCAAATTCATTTTTTTTAATTAATTTAAATCATTAATATAAAAGAGTTTTAAGCGCTTACATTTGGTTGGCAAATTAAGTATCGTTGGTTACTCACTAGAAATTGTTTTACATGTTGGTTTATCCGAAAAATTCAGGAACGACTCTTTCAAGAATTGTTCAATTTTCAAAAAAAATAGCTCTAGTTTTAGCTGGAGCTTACTTTTTCCTATTCAATATAAGTTCAATAAAAGCACAGGATAAGACCTTGTTACAAGGTTTTTACTGGGATGTAACTCCAGGTGGCGTTTGGTATGATACCCTTGCTTATTATGCACCTTACTTCGGCAAAATGGGTATTACTGGAGTTTGGTTTCCATCACCAGCTAAAGGAGCTAACGGACCCGATGATGTTGGTTACACTCCTTACGATTATTATGATGTGGGCGAATTCAATAGCGCTGGTGGAGATGCGACATCAGAAAATGAATCGCTAACTGCTACACGTTATGGAACAAGAACTCAATTGGAAAATGCACTAGCTTCCCTAAAATATGAAGGAATAGCATCGTATGCAGATGCCGTTTTAAATCACAGAAGTGGTGGAACGAAAGAACCCAATCAATATAAACAATGGTATGTTAATTCAGGTGGCTCGCTTTACGGAGTTAATGATTCCACCTATACTGCATTTCCATTAACAAATGGCTCCGGTAGAATTGCTTTTCCTTTTGGTGAAGGAAATGAGTTTTTCTATCCAAATGCATCTGTAAATCCAAATAATACAGGCGATTTTTATTCTGATTCACAATTTGGATACTTTCAAATGTACACGAATTCCTTTGCTTACGATGTTGCTTTGCACGATGGATCAGGCAATAATCTACCTTTTGGTGATTCACTTTCAGTTTGGTCAAATTGGCTGTTAGATGAAATTGGCTTCGATGGTTTCCGAGTTGACTTTGTAAAAGGGATTCATCCTGAATATCTAAAACGTTGGGCTGATTTCGGTTCCAACAAAGGTAAATTCGTGGTAGCAGAATTGTACGATGGCTCAAATGACCGATTAAAAGATTGGTTGAACAGACATTCTGGAACGGAAAGCCCAATTGCTATTTTTGATTTCAATTTACGCTTTGGTTACAAAGAATGGTCAGATCAAGGTTCTTCTTTTGATATTCGTGCGTTACAAGGCAGAGGTTTAGTTCAAGCAGGGGGGGTACAATGGGAACGCATCGTTCATTTTGTAGAAAATCATGATTTTGATCGCAATAATTACCAAAATCAAGCTCTGCAAGAAGGGCATTCTCCGATTTTTGGACCTAAAAGTTTGATGTACGCTCACATGTTAGCTTTGCCTGGGCAAGCAACTATTTGGTATCGTGATTTATTTTGGTACGGAAGTAAATTGCGTGATGATATAGCCTTGTTGACTCATCTTAGAAGTAAATACTTTTCAGGATCTTATGAGATTTTAACGTCGACTGGAAATCCTTTTTGGCCTGGTAATCCTGATTCAGATCCACGTAATCTAATGGTTATTCAACGAGGTGGAGATACTGAAGATTCAGGAGCAATTATTGCCATCAATAAAGGAAATGCAAAAATTGGTGTTTGGGTAACATCCTCCAAATGGGCGAATCAAAAAGTGTATGATATAACAGGAAATAGCACAGATACTTTAGATGTATTTAATGATTCAAGAGTTCAAATCAATGCAGAAGCGAACTCATTTTCAGTTTGGGTTCCTGTCGATAGAACACTCGATTTTTCCGTTGAAGCGAACGTATCTGAATGGGGAACCTTAAGAAATGATTATTTAGTTGGCGATGTAATTAATCCCGAATTTGGAATCAAAAGTGAAACCTTCTTTTCCGTTGATACTGTTTATTATTTTGTAGAATTACTAAAACCCTCAAAGAATAAAATTGCAATTCAAGACACACTACTTTTATTGAAATCCTTTGATAGTCAATCAATTACGATTAAAAACTTAAAATTGGATGAAGTTGGAGATTATACCTTATCTGCTTGGCTAATTGGCTTAGACTCAGACACCGTTAAAGTTGAATTTAGTGTTGCTGATACGGTAAACGCTCCTTCGTTTAGAATGGATGGACAGTTTAATGAATCATCGTATAAACTTTTAGTAGAAAGAGAAACAGAAACTACGGGATTCGGTCCTAATAAAGTAGTTAACAATGTATATTACGGTTTTTCCGATGATACCTTGTATTTCGGTTTAGAAGGAAAATTTGTTGTTGGTGAAGGTGATGGAATCGGGTTCATGCTCGATGTAAATGGGTTGGATGGTTTAGCGGCAGGAACGAAACTTGGTAAAACCGAAGGCGCAACAGGCTTTTTAAATCCAGCTGATGTAATAAATTCAAATTCTGTGTTCGATTTTGAAATCGATTTAGGCTTTAATTTCTTATCAGCAAGTACAACAACTGCTGATGTTTCTGTGGCAAATTACAGCAAACCTGATTCTGGAGGAGTTCGTTTACAAGCTTTAGCAACTAATGGTTTATCAAATATTGAAGGGCCAAAAATAACTTCTGCATTGCCTATCAATAGTTTAAGGTATTCCATTGACTTCATAACAGGTGAGAAAAAAGGAATTGAATTGGCGATTGCTGCCTCAACATTAAAAAAAGATAATTTTGATAAAGACTTGATTTTCCGATTCTTTACGTTTATCGTTTCAGGTACAGCATATTATTCTGATGTGATGATTCCAGGTGAATGGACAGGTAAAAAAGATACTTTCGGTAATCCTGGTTTTAACACAGATTTTGATGCAGCTTTAACAGGAGGGCCATTTCATAGTGTGTGGTTTGGTCTAAATGGTGAAGAAGTAACAGATACGCCAATAGAAACTACTTTTGAAACGTCAAGAAGCTATCGTTTACATCCGGTTTGGCCGAATCCTTTTAACCCAAGTACAACAATCCGCTACGATTTAGCAAAAGCGGGACAGGTTAGGTTAAGTGTACTTAATGTTTTAGGACAAGAGATTCAGGTCATTACGAATGAGAAGCTGAATGCAGGAACATTTTCATTAAACTGGAATGCAAATCGATTAGCAAGTGGCCTGTACATCTTAAGACTGCAAACAACAGAAGGAATTCAAATCCAAAAAATGACGCTATTAAAATGATGAATGAGCAATGAGTAATGAGCAATTAAAACGCTCAAAACTCAAAACAAAAACTCCCCTTTCACCAAAGTCTAAAAATGCAAAAAAAGACGGAAAAGAAATGAGTAGTGATGAATGAGCAATGAATAATTGGCAACAAAAACTCCCCCTTTCGCCCAAGTTTAAGAATGCTAAAATGACGGAAGAAATTTAAAGGGGGTTGGGGGGATTTCAAATCCTGAAACCCTCTCACCCAAAAAAATCTCACCTTTTTAAAGTAAGCAACAGAAAGAACAACCCCCATAAACCTGAAACCTCACACCTTAAACCTTTTTAAATGTAAGCAACAGGAAAGAACAACCCATAAACCTGAAACCTTACACCTTAAACCTTTTTAAAACAAACACTAACACAAAAAACACATATAGCTTTATGAAAAACAGGTTATTGATAACAACAGTATTTGCAATGGCTGCTATTATTTTAGTAGTAAGTACAGGTGATATGCTTTGGGCACAACCCCCAGGAATGCCAGGCGCACCAGATCAAGCCCCAATTGATGGCGGATTAGGAATTTTAGCTGCAGGCGGCGCAGCGTATGCAATTAGAAAATTTAGAAGTAGAAAGGGTTGATATGAAGAAGTTATTTTTATTATTGATACTTATAATTTCAGTAGCTAATAATGTTTTTGCACAACCGTCTGTAGTGAACACAAATATTTCGGGTGGTTATGTTGAATATGGTTTAACAGATAGAGGAGTTGTAAGAGCCGCAATCGTACAATCTTCTGTAACCTCAACTCAACAATTTTTGTTTGCAACTGGATTTGGTAATTATGATCCGAAATGGTCAGGTTCCAGTGGTGATAATTTTAGAAATGTAAATACATTTCTCTCAGGTGGAACGTTTATATCATATAATGCTGATACTTGGGATGCAGACCATAATTTTAATGTAACTAGTGGTAGCTATTATACTTTTATTATAGGTGAGAGTTCTGTTGCAAATAATAATCTTTCTATTTTAGAAACATCTTATCAACCTCAATCTTTTACTTCCGTTTCTACCCCTGGAACAGTTTATGCAAATGAATCATTAACAGTAACTGTTACAATGTCAGGTACTTTAACGAATATTGGAACAGATGAACAATTATTTATTCGATACACAACAGACGCTTGGACAAGTTCAAGTTTTATTGAGATTACATCATTAGATGGTTCAAATGAAGGAACTGCAATAATTCCTGCACAAAATTTAGGTACTTCAGTTGAATATTATGCTTTAACATCAAACTCACTTCCAACTCATTCAACAGCTGATTATTTTACGCTAAACTTTATGGCAAATGCTGCACAAAATGTTGGTGGAAATAATTTTACTTATACTGTTTCATCTGTTAGTACATCCATCACAGGCTCAGCAGGCTGGAGAATCTTATCTACTCCAGTATCAGGCGCAACTTACGCAAGTTTATTAGATCCAATCTGGACACAAGGTATTGCAACTGGTGCAGATGCTACATTTGGTACTTCAAACGTACAATCTTATAATGGTTCAGCATTAGTAACTGTTAACGATTTAACAGCAACAATGACTGCAGGACAAGGATTTATCGTTTATGTTTATGGTGATGATGACTATGATACCGTTGATGATGGATTTCCAAAAACATTATCATTAAGTGGAACAGAAAATAGTGGTCCTGTTTCTGTAACCTTAACATCTGGCGTGGATGCTTGGACTTTAGCTGGTAATCCTTACGCAACAACAATCGATGCTGATTCATTTACAGAAACAGACGTTACAGGTGTGGTTTATGTCTATGATCATAGTTACACATCGGGTGGTTCTCCTGATGAATCTAATGCTAGTGGTGGTGCATTCCGTGCGTGGAATGGTTCTGCCGGAGGTTTAACGGATGGTTTAATTGCTCCATTTCAAGGATTCTGGGTACAAAATGCAGCATCAGGTACTTCTTCATTATCAATCCCAACTTCTGCTAAATCAACAGGTGGAACATTCTACAAAACCGCAGCAACTCCTTCATTAGAATTGCTTGCTTCTATGGGAAGTTTATATTCTTCAGCATATTTCTCTTTTACAGAATCTGCTAGCGAAGCAATGGATAGTAGAGATGCATTCAAATTGACTCCAATGGATTTGAAAAACTACTTAAGTATGTCAACACGAGTTGAAGGTAACTCTATTGATATCAATAACCTGCCATTAGCGTTAGCGAATCAAGTAAGAATTCCTTTAACTGTAGATGCTTTTGAGGCTGATTTAGAAGCAGTTAGCTGGAAAACTATGGGTGGTGAAGTTACATTATCATGGCCACAAGTTTCAAATATCCCAGCAGGTTGGGTTGTTCAACTCGAAGATGCTGAAACTGGTGCTGTTGTTAATCTATTGGAAGAATCTACTTACACCTTTACCTTAGTTCCAACAGTAGCTAAAGTTTCTTACGATGCAAAAAACTTAGGACCAAAACAAGTTACAGCGGTAAATTCATCACGCTTCTCTTTAGTAATCGGCCCAATGACAACTTCTGTTAAAGAACTCTCAGAATTGCCAAACTCAATTAAATTGAATCAAAACTATCCGAATCCATTTAACCCAAGCACACAGATTAGCTTTGAATTGCCACAAACAATGACGGTCAAATTGGCTGTGTATGATGTAATGGGTTGCGAAATTGCAACATTGCTGAACGGCGCTGCAAAAGCAGGAATGAATCAAGTAAACTGGAACGCATCAAATGTAGGTTCAGGAATGTATTACTACCGCTTAGTTGCCGGTGATGTAAGTATCACTAAAAAAATGACTTTAGTGAAATAGAGTTTAAATCTCTAATTGTTCAAAGCCCTGTCAGTTTATTCTGATGGGGCTTTTTTTTGTGCTCAAGTTCAAAACTGAACGAAAATACGCCCCCTTTTGTCAAGAGCCTAAGCCATTGATAAAAATGAACATCAAAGGGGGCAGGGGGGATTTCAATTAAGAATTCTTAATTGAAAATTAATTCAATGTTAAACATAATCCTTAGCTCCGATCCCAAAACTCACCCTTTTGCCAAAAAAGTGACGAAAAAACGCGAAAATCCAGTCAAAGAAGGGATTTCAAGACGGTCTGCAATTATTACAAATCTGAACTCAAGTTAATCATCAGAAAAGATCAAAGGTAATCGAATTATTATGAATAAAACCGACTCAAAAGGTGAACGTAATCCAAAACTGAATTTTAGTTTTGATGTAAATCGCTTTTAGGACAAGTTAATGTTAATTTCAAATTACTCATTTTTTGAAATTTAAAAAGCACCACTTGATGTTCTAATGTACTCGTATTCAATGGTTTAGCCGCGAAAGGGAGATTTTTCGCCCTGTGCTCCGTTTTACTAAAACCAAAGCAAGAAATCAATCAATTAAAAATTTAGCATTAACAATTCAAAATTTTAAATATTTCTTGAAAGATTTTTCTGTTTCAAGCGTCTCTCTAGAAAATTAACACAAGAAAAATGGAACATGAAAAATATCAAAACAACGTATCTTAATATTCTCACCGATTATGGATTTAAACGAATCTTCGGAGAAGAAAGCTCAAAGGAACTCCTCATTGATTTTTTGAACGAAATTTTACAAAAAGAAGAGGTAGAAATTAAAGAATTAACCTATCTAAAAACAGAATTATTGGGATTAAGTCGAGGAGACAGAACCGTTCATTTCGATTTGCACTGCAAAACTTCAAAAGATGAGTTTATTATTGTAGAAATTCAACGTTTAAATCAAACGTATTTTAAAGATAGGACTTTGGCCTATGCTTCACGCATCATTGATCGGCAAACGGAAAAAGGAGGAAGACAAAAGTATGAGCTAAAAGCCGTGTATGTAATTGCGATAATGGACTTTAGCTTTACATCTCAACAAGGAATAAGTGATTCCTTAATCGATTACATCAAATTGATAAATAGTGAAACGGGTCAGGTTTTTTATACAAAACTACTGTTTGTCTACATCAAACTAGATAAATTCACAAAGACTTTAGAAGAATTAGAAAGCCATTTTGATAAGTGGTTGTTTCTGTTAAGAAATTTAGATAAACTTAATGAAATACCTGAAACTCTTAAGGAGCAAATTTTTATGAAAGTCTTAGAAAAAGCACAAATAGCCAATCTTTCAGAACGTGATTTAATGCTATACGAAGAAAGTCTGAAAATTTATAAAGACATCTATAGCGCAGTTGAGTATTCAAGAAACGAGGGTAGAAACGATGGTAGAAACGAAGGCAGAATAGAAGAGCGTATAAGCATTGCTGAAAAAATGATAATGCAGCATTTTGAAACAGAAGTAATTATGGAACTAACCGATTTAAGTAAAGAAGAAATTGAAGCCATACGAGTTAAAGAATGAAAGTCTTAGAAAAAGCGCAAATAGCCAATCTTTCTGAACACGATTTAATGCTCTATGAAGAGAGTTTGAAAATCTATAGAGACATATATAGCGCTGAGGAGTATTCCAGAAATGATGAGCGTGTTGCAATAGCTAAAAAAATGATATTAAAGCATTTTGAAACAGAAGTAATTATGGAACTTACTGAATTAAGTAGAGAAGAAATTGAAGCATTGCGAGTTAGTGAATGAAAGTCTTAGAAAAAGCACAAATTGATTAAACTGTAAAACTATTTTTGTTATGAAATAATGCTAGACTTCGGCATATAAATGAATTGAATTGCATTTGTATTCATCAAAAAGTGTTTTTAATTGAGAATAAGCTTAATA
>Ga0100382_1002512_pt1 | contig 10982 bp, 15 predicted proteins | sample CryGeymeta201506_FD_81566 | JGI IMG/M metagenome (GOLD analysis project Ga0100382, IMG submission 81566) | Groundwater microbial communities from Crystal Geyser aquifers in Utah, USA - Crystal Geyser metaG 2015-06 | ecosystem: Environmental > Aquatic > Deep subsurface > Groundwater | place: USA...
AATGAGCGGTCCAGTGTTAGAGACGATTTCAGGCATGACTGGCGCTCCACGCTTTGACGGCGGCTACCTCCTCTGCCCACTCGCCGGGCGTGAGACGAAAATAATCTATGCCTTTGCGCGCCAGGAGCGAGACAAAGCCGTGCTTGGTCAGGCCCAACAGTTCGGCAGCTTTGCCGCCAGAGATGCGGTTTTCCTGATACAACCCCAGGATGATAAGTTCCTTGGCTGTTTCAGCGGCTTGGGGCTGTGCGCCGAGGAGCGCAAGCAAGTCTTTCGGAAACACGATTTGCAGTATGGCAGTGTTAGACATTTCGTATCTTATCCTTCCTCAAGTAGTTCATTTGAGTATCATTATAATTACCCCTCCCGAAAAGTCAAGCAACTATGCCGGATAATTCCCTTCCCGCCTCCACACGTCGAGCATCAGCTCGTAACGTTCCAGCGCGGCAATGAAACGGTCTCTATCGCTCACAAATTCCCCCAGACTTGCTCTACTTCCCACATGTCGAACTCGCCAGGCTCGACAGGGCGCCGGGCGTAGCCTTCGGCATGTTCTTGCTCGAATTGCGCGATTTTACAGCGCTGCAAGGCCAGCGACAAAGCCTCCCGGATGAAGGCGGAGCGCGTGGTGTTCAGGGCTTTAATTGCCTCATCCACCGCCGTCAACAAGGTTTCGTCAATTGTCAGTTGAATAGTTTTCATCGCTCACATTTGGAATGAAAAACCTTGCGAAGGTTCCGAACCTTCGCAAGGTTGATGTTATCTGCGGTTATACCCGCCGCCTCTACGGTTGTCGTCGCGGCCTCCGCGCCGGTCGCCTCCGGGGCGTCCGCCGCCGGGATGACCTCCGCCCGGGCGGCCTCCGCCGCTCTTGCGCGAGTCACGTTCCTGGGCTTCTTCGACCGTCCAGCCTTCCAGCACGGCCTGGCGCGAGAGGCGGATCTTGCCCATCGGGTCAATGCCGGTCACCATGACGGTAATCTCGTCGCCCATCCGGACAACATCTTCGACCTTCTCGACGCGCTCGCTGTCGAGCTGCGAGATGTGCACCATGCCGTCGGTGCCGGGCAGGATTTCGACGAATGCGCCGAAGTCAGCAATGCGGACCATCTTGCCGGTGTAAATGCGACCGACCTGCGGAGTCTCGGTGACGGCCTCGATGCGTTCACGCGCGAGCTGTGCTTTTTCCCCATCCGCGGAAGCGATGTACACCGTGCCGTCTTCTTCGATGTCAATCCGGGTGCCGGTTTCTTCTTGCAGGGCGCGGATGTTCTTGCCTCCGGGGCCGATGATGGCGCCGATCTTATCCACCGGGATCTTGATGGTGGTGACGCGCGGGGTGTGCGGCTTGAGTTCCGGGCGCGGGGCGGGAAGGACTTCCAACATTTTATCCAGTATGAAGAGCCGCGCCTGTCGCGCCTGCTCCAGCGCCTGCTTCATAATTTCCGTGCTTAGACCGGTAATCTTGATGTCCATTTGCAGGGCCGTGATGCCATTCGTTGTCCCGGCTACTTTGAAGTCCATGTCGCCGAGGTGATCTTCAGCGCCCTGGATGTCGGTCAAAATCTGGTAGCGTTCGCCTTCCTTGACCAGTCCCATCGCCACGCCCGCGACCGGCGCTTTGATCGGCACGCCGGTATCCATCAGCGCCAGCGTGGAGCCGCAGACGGAAGCCATCGAGGACGAGCCGTTGGAGGCCAATACTTCGGACACCAGCCGCAGGGCATAGGGGAATGTCTCCTCGGACGGGATGACCGGTTCGAGGGCGCGCTCGGCCAGCGCGCCGTGCCCGACCTCGCGCCGGCTCTGGCCGCGCAGCATTTTTGTCTCGCCCGTCGAGAAGGGCGGGAAGTTGTAGTGGTGCATGTAACGCTTGGTATCCACTGGGCTGAGCGTATCAATCTCCTGGGCTTCGCGCAGCGTGCCGAGCGTGGCCAGGGTTAGCACCTGGGTTTCGCCGCGCGTGAATAGGCCGGAGCCGTGCGCGCGCGGGCTGAATCCGACCTCGCACCAGATCGGGCGGATCTCGGTCGGGGCGCGGCCATCCGGGCGTTTGCCCAGGTTCAGGATGCGCTCGCGCACGAGGGTCTGTTCAGCCTGGTCGAAGGCCTCTCGGACGGAAGCCGGCGTCGGGTAGTCCGTTGCGTTGGCTTCGTCTGGCACGGTGCACATTTCGGCAACGATTCCGTCTTTGAGCGTCGTCATGCCGCCGTAGAATTCATTCTTCGTCAGGGGCTTGTCGAGCAGGCTGCTGATTGCGCCGCTGACGCGCTCGAATACTTTCTTGCGCAGGTCGGCATCCGGCACGAAGAAAGTGACTTCACGCTTGGGCTTGCCAATCTCAACCTGCATCTGGCGCTGCAATTCGATCAGCGGCTGGATGGCCTGGTGGCCGAATTCCAGCGCGGCGACCATGATGTCTTCGGGAACTTCGTCTGCGCCGCACTCGACCATCAGGATGGCATCCCGCGTGCCGGCGATGCGCAGGTCGAGGTCGGATTTGTCTATTTCGGGGAAGGTGGGGTTGGCGATGAACTGGCCGTCCACGCGCCCGACGCGTACGGCTGCCACCGGGCCGTTCCACGGGATGTCGGAGATCATGATGGCGGCGGAAGCGGCGTTGATGGCCAGGATGTCGAGCGGGTTTTCAGCGTCCGCGGAAAGCGAGTACATGATGATCTGGACTTCGTTGCGCATGCCATCCGGGAAGAGCGGGCGCAGCGGGCGGTCGGTGAGACGGGCGGTCAGGATGGCGTCGGTGGAGGGGCGACCCTCGCGGCGGAAGAACGAACCGGGGATTTTGCCGCCAGCGTACATGCGCTCTTCGTAGTCCACGGTGAGGGGGAAGAAGTCAATGCCCTCGCGCACATCGCCCATGGTGGCGGCCGCGAAAACGACCGTGTCATTCAGGTGCACGGTGACTGCGCCGCCGGCCTGGGCAGCCAGTTTGCCGGTTTCGATGGCAATCGTCCGGCTACCCACGGATGTGGTGTAACGTTTTGTTTCGGGTTTCATAATTTTCTCCTGTTGCGCAAAATTAATTTTGCGCTACTTATTCCCGCCAGGTCAGGGACTGAAGAACACGGACAACGAATGGGAAACGAATAAACGAATGTTTATCGTAGGGGGTTCGTGAGGCGTTGTCAGCGCTATTCAATTCCCAACCGGCGGGTTCATAAAAAGAGTAGATGGGCATTTGCCCATCTACTCGGGCTAACTTATCCTTTTACTTCCTGCGCAACTTAAGTTGATCTGTCAGCACCAGGTAACGCTGGTACTCTGCCTTGCGCAGGTAGGCCAGCAAGCGGCGACGCTGCCCGACCAGCTTGAGCAAGCCATGGCGGCAGGATTCGTCGTGTCCGTGGGCGCGCAGGTGATCGGTCAATTGGTTGATGCGGCTGGTTATAATGGCAACTTGTACTTCCGGCGAGCCGGTATCGCTTTCGTGTCGGTGGTACTCCTCGATTAATTTGGTTTTTACTTCCTTGTTGAGCATGACGTATGCGTCTCCTTACTAAGATTTTTGGCAGGTCTCCCGACCGGCAGGTTTGGCCGCCGATGGGACCAGTCACGGGCGAGATTATACCAGAAAACGAAATTTGGTGTCGTTGCGAGCCGCCGCTCTCTGGCGGCGAAGCAATCTCCTCGCAGGCTGGGAGACTGCTTCGCAAAGATCGCTCGCAGCGACACCATCAACAATATCGCCAATCCTATTACTACATAGGCTTTCTAAGAATCTCACGTAAACCAGCCTGCAATTCAGGCGAGCAGGTAGGCAGCATACGCCGCAGGATGCGCAGCATTTCCGGGTTTTTCGAGGCCGCGATGACTTCACGCAGAAAATGCAAGGTTTCGGTCAGGGAGATGCGCTCCAGTGCGGCAAGGCAGGCCTGCAGGTCCAGTTGCGTGGACGGGCGGGCGGTCTCGACCGCCGGCCGCAGGATGCGGAAGACGGCCGGCAGGTTCTCGAATCCCGGTTCATCGAGCAGCGGGATTAGCGCCCGCAGTCCCCAAATTTGCGCCCTGTGATCGGGTGATTTGAGCCAGTCCTCGATCAAGAGGAGTAGCACCTGGGAGTTCTCGCGGCGCAACCGTTTCAAGGCGTCCGTCAACAGCGCAGCCTGGATTTCCGGGTCTTTGGACTGTTGCACCCATTCGGGGAGCAGCGAGAATAATGGCATCGCTGAAGCGGGGGGGATGAAGCCTACAAGATGACAGGCCAACAGCCGGGTCTCCAGGTAGCTGGCTTTCCACAAGGCGCTCGCCAGTGCCGTGGCTTGCAACGGAAAGTGATCGGCCGGAGATTTTAATTCGCTCTCGATCTGTCGCATTACGTGTCTCGGTACGCGGTAGCTGGGCAGGGAGGCGCGCACGGCTGCCTGCGCCGGTCGGATGGTGCGGTTCGTGTAGAACTCGAACATTTCGTGCAGTTGGTGCACAAAAGCTTCCGGTTGATCGAAAGATTCGATCAACCGGGCAGTTTGAGTTTTGAGGAGACCGAGGTCAATGGCGGGCATGTTCCAGTGATCAGTAATCAGTAATCAGTTTTCAGTAATCAGTGATCAGTTTTCAGTGTTCAGTGATCAGGGACATTGTACTTCACCGGGACGACTTGCGCGGCGATTTCGGCCTCCAGCGCGGCGATCTCGGACCTGAGGCGGGCTACCGTTTCATCGAGCGGCACGATGACCTTATCCACCTTATGTCGCAGCTTCATTTCCACGCCGCCTGCCCTCGATGCCCGCTCGCTGACCGTGATGCGGATGGGACAGCCGATCAGGTCCGCGTCGTTGAATTTGACGCCGGGGCTTTCGTCGCGGTCGTCGAATAGAACTTCGATTTCAGCGGCTTGCAGCTCGCGATAAAGGCTTTCGGCGATTTCTTCGCTCCTGGAATCGCCTTTGCCGCGCAGCAAGACCAGGTGAACATGATATGGCGCAACCGCCACCGGCCAGATCAGCCCATGCTCGTCGTGGTGCTCCTCGGCGATACAGGCCAGCAAACGCCCCACGCCGATGCCGTAGGAGCCCATGATGACCGGTTTGCTTTGTTTATCTCTGTCAACGAAGAAGCAGCTCAGGGCGTCGCTGTAGCGCGTGCCGAGTTGGAAGATGTTGCCGACCTCGACCCCGCGCGCCGCGCGCATGGCTGATCCGCACCCTGGGCAGGCCGCGCCCTCGTCCGCGGCGGCAATGTCTGTGACGAGGAAGGCCATGTAGTCGCGTCCATAATTGACGTTGAGCAGGTGGTAACCCTTTTCGTTTGCCCCGGCGACGAGGTTGGGGCTAAAAGTGATGGCATCGTCCACGACGATTTGTAGGGGCGGGGCTTGTCCCCGCCCTGGGGCGACCATAGGGGTCGCCCCTACAAGACCGATCGGCGAGGCAAATCCTGGCACCGCGCCAACGGCTTTGATTTCGTCTTCCGTGGCCGGTCGCAGTTCTTTCGCCCCAATGGCATTCGCCAGCTTGGTTTCATTCAAGTCCATGTCGCCGCGCACAATCGCGAAGATGAATTGTTCTTGTCCAGACCCTAAAGGTCTCTGAAGACCTTTAGGGTCTGGAGGAATGGTCGCCATGAAAAAGACGGCTTTGGCGGTCCTGGATTTCGGCACATCGAGGAAATTTGCCAGCTCCTCAATCGTGTGCGCGCCGGGCGTGGCGACTTTCTCGATGGGCTTCGGTTTTTCCAGGGGTGCGGCAGGTTTCTTGAAACGCGCCACCTGGCGGTTGGCGGTGTAGTCGCACGTGTCGCACAGCAGCAGGGTATCCTCGCCGATGGGTGTCAGGTACATGAACTCGTGCGCCAGCTTGCCGCCCATCATACCGGTGTCCGATTTCACGGCAATGACGGGTAGGCCGCAGCGATGGAAGATATTGAAATAAGCTTGGTAATGGGCGCGGTACTGTTTATCCAGCCCATCCCAATCCGCGTCCAGGCTGTAGCTGTCCTTCATGGTGAACTCGCGCACGCGGATCAGCCCGGCGCGCGGACGTGGGTCGTCGCGCCACTTGGTTTGGATGTGGTAGATCAGGCGCGGCAACTGCTTATATGACTGTACCTCGTGGCGCACCAAGTCGGCGACCACTTCCTCGTGGGTCATCGCCAGAACCATGTCGTGGCCGGACTTGTCCTTGAAGCGCCCCATCTCCGAGCCGATCTGGTACCAGCGCCCGGTCTCTTTCCACAAGTCGGCGGGATGTACCACCGGCATGGCGACCTCTTGTCCGCCGATGGCGTCCATTTCCTGGCGTAGGATGTTCTCGATTTTCGTCATGGATCGCTTTGCCAGGTGTAAATAGCTGAAGATGCCAGCTCCCAACTGGCGAATGAATCCAGCGCGAACCAGCAGTTTGTGGCTGACGACTTCTGCCCCTGCACTGAGCCTGGCCGAAGTGTCGGCGGGGGCGTCGCGCAGGGTTTGGCCGAATAATTGACTCATCTTCATGTTAGTCTGCCTGAAGGTGTTCCGGTGTCACGTGCTACAGTGTCACGGGAATGCCATTTGTCAAGACTGCCCGCCGAAGGGAGCGCGGGCAGTCTGGCGTTTTGGTTGGGCTGGGATGTCTAGACATATGCAAAAACGTTCATTTTCACCGATTTCAATGGATTTGACTTTCCGTGTACCAATAAGCGAACTTTTTCAACTGTGCCGCTGGCGAATACTTCTTCCCCGCAGTGGTCACATACCTGGGCGGGGATATTTTCGACCAGGACTGGCTCGCCATCAATTTGAAATACTTCATTGATCAATTCCTGGTGTGCTTTATTAGAACCGCAAACATGAAACTGGAACATGGCTATCTCCGTAAGACGACTATTCGTACTTTAGCGGGAATCGTTCTGGAAATTTCAAGGCATCCAGTTCGATGTCAATGTCAAGTTCATCCCAATGAAAGTCGCCGTGACTTTCGCGGAAATTATATATTTGATGGAGGGTCGCATTTTTAAACGCCGGATAGAGCGAGAAGGGAACGAAGGATTCACCATCCCCGGTCAGCAACCAAAACCCATCTTTTTCTATACTGGTGATCTGGCTGCGGACTTGCAGTTCATTGTGGGAAATGTCTACGCCACTCATTTCTAAATTTCTCCTCATGCTTGCGTACCAACCGTTCGATCTCATTCAATTCATGCGTTTTTAGCTCGTGATAATCTGCCAGCGCAATGATCGGTTCCAGCCAAAACTTGGCTTTTCCATTCTGCCCTTCTATGTGGACGTGCATGCGCGGCTCTTCGCTGCTGTTGAAGTAAAAGCGATAGGCTTTTTCGCGATGGATCGTTGGCGACATGAGTCAATTATACAGCATCCCCGCCCCTAGCGGACAGATAAACCCGGCGCGCATGAGCAGTTGGTGGCTGGCGACATCTGCCTCCGAAGGCGCAGCGCGTAGGGTCTGGCCGAAGAGTTGAGATAGTTTCACTTGAAATCTCCCAGCCAGATCGCCCACTCCACCGCCTGTGCCATTGGCTCATTGCTGTGATTATTTGAATATTCAGTCGTTGAGCAAGGACAGCGTAACAGGCGTCATAGGCGGTCAGGTTCTTCTGCGAAGCCAACACGAGCGCACCTTCCATCAGTTCTGCTGTGGAAACAGGCTTCAATGCCAGAGTGTTCAAATCTGCCAGATCAGCCTGCGAGTCTTCCAAAGAGCGCCCAAAGCGGCGCATATATTTCAGCAGGATATTGGCGCACTCGATGTAAAACAAGTCGGGGATGTAAAGCTCGGCGGGCGGGTCTTCGCTCAGTTTTGCGAAGAGCGCGTGCGCCTGCTCCGAGAGCGGTTCATCCACAAAGAGTTTGATCCCGACGCTGGCGTCCACGACAAAACGCAAACCTCCGTTGCTCATCGCTTGCGGTCCTCGCGCAGCAGGTCGAGGCTGGAGAGGGAGTTGGCGGGAGGCGTAAAGCGGCGGAGGCGGATGGAGGTCAACGCCTGCGCCTGGTTCCTGCGGCGCTCTTCTTCTTCCAGAGATTGTGCCAACATCATCACGACCTGCGCGCTCAGTGACCGGTTACGCGTCTGCGCCAATTGCTGCAAGCGTTGATACAGATCATCGGGGACACTGCGGACATGCAACGTATTCATCCCAAACTCCTTTCGTGCGGGAAGTATAGCATGAGCGGTTGCACATTGCAACACTCGCAATCGCCTTCTTCTGCGCCTTGCCCATCACGATTTTATGTGCTACACTTAATTTCGTGGAGGTTACTATGGAAATGCAAAACATAACTCTTTCCTTGCCCAAACCCATCCTGCACCGGGTAAAAATATTGGCTGTTCAGCGCCAGTCTTCTGTCTCACGGCTTTTGACCCAAGCGGTGGAGAAGATGCTGGAGGAAGAGACCGAATACGAAATGGCGCGCAGACGCCAGATGGCGTTATTGGCAAAAGGCTTCAACCTGGGCTTTCGCAAACCTGCCAGCCGGGATGAAATCCATGAACGATAAACTGGCTTCCCAGTTTGTGGATAGCAACATCCTGGTGTATGCCTACGATCTTTCACAGGGGGAGAAACACGAACAGGCCAAAGCGCTGCTTCTTTCTCTATGGGAATCGGGGTTTGGCTGTGTGAGCATCCAGGTTTTGCAGGAATTTTTTGTGAACGTCACGCGCAAATCCGAGTTTCCGCTTTCGCCAGAACTGGCCGCACAGGTAATCCATGATTTCTCAGATTGGAAGGTTCATCGCCCCGGGGTCAAAGATATTGTTTCCGCGATCGAATTGCACCTACGCTACCGAATTTCCTTCTGGGACGCCATGATCCTGCAATCGGCCCGGCAGAGCGACTGCGGAATCGTCTGGTCGGAGGATTTGTCCGATAGTGAAGATTATGCAAGGGTAAAAGTGGTCAATCCTTTCAAATGAAACCGTGGTGCGGGATGCTATCCCGCACCACATCTCTTACTTTGCCATCGCTCAATATTAATATGCCCTCGCAAAGTAAACCTTCCGCTTCGCATTCTTCCCGCATACGATGCACTTGCCTTTCTCTTCTTTTTGTTCCAGGGGGATGCAGCGGGTGGTGGCCTTGGTATCTTCCTTCACCTTCGCTTCACATTCGTTGTCACCGCACCAATACGAATATGCCCAGCCGTTCTGGACGACTTCCGTCAGTTCGGCGTAATCCTTGGGGTCGAAGATGTGACTGTCGCGGAAGGTGGTGGCACGCGCCAGCAGGGAGGCTTGTATCTCGTCCAGGAGCATGCCAACGGTCCGAGAAAGCCCCGCCTGCGGGACGAAGGATTTGCCCTCTCTGCCGGGCTTATCCCGTCGGGCCATGGCGACCGTTCCTTTTTCCACGTCCTTCGGGCCGATTTCAATGCGTAATGGAACCCCACGCATTTCCCAGTCGTTGAACTTGAAGCCGGGTGTGACCTCGGTGCGGTCGTCCACTTTCAGGCGGAACTCGGCCAGCTCGGCCTTGATCCGCTCGACGACCGGCATCACTGCGCTGCGCTCGACGTCGTTCTTGTAGATGGGAATAATCACGATCTGGATGGGCGCCAGGCGGGGTGGCAGGATCAGGCCCTGGTCGTCGCCATGGGTCATGATGATGGCGCCGATGAAACGGGTGGACAAGCCCCAGGAGGTCGTCCAGACGTACTGTAGCGTGTTGTTCGTGTCGAGGTATTGGATGTTGAAGGCCTTGGCGAAGTTTTGGCCCAGGAAATGGGACGTGCCGGATTGCAGGGCGCGCGTGTCACCCATCATCGCCTCGATGGAGGTGGACTGCACCGCACCGGCAAATTTTTCGGTCTCACTCTTGATGCCCTGGATGACTGGCACTGCGCCCTCGTTGATGGCGAAGTCCGCGTAGACGCCGAGCATGCGCCGGGTTTCCTCGCGCGCTTCCTGCTCAGTGGCGTGCGCGGTATGGCCCTCCTGCCAGTAGAACTCAAGCGTGCGCAGGAAGAGCTTGGTGCGCAGCTCCCAACGCACCACGTTGCCCCACTGGTTGATCAGCACCGGCAGGTCGCGGTAGGATTTGATCCACTTGGCGTACATGTGGCCAATGACCGTCTCGGAGGTGGGACGGACGACCAGCGGCTCCTCGAGTTTTTCGCCGCCGCCAATGGTGACGATAGCCAGCTCCGGCGAGAAGCCCTCCACGTGCGCCTTCTCCTTTTCGAGGAAAGACATTGGGATGAAGAGCGGGAAGGCGGCGTTGACGTGACCGGTGACCTTGAAGCGTTTATCCAGCGCGGCCTGGATGTTTTCCCAAAGCGCCCAGCCGTAGGGTCGCACGACCATGCAGCCGCGCACCGGGGCGTAGTCGGCCAGCTCGGCCTTGAGCACCAACTGGTTGTACCATTCGGAAAAGTCAACATTGCGGGGGGTGAGTTTTTCGTCGGACATAAAAGACCTCGAGAGTGGAGAGTAGAGAGTAGAGAGTAGAGAGTGGAGAGTAGAGAGTAGTAACGACTTCGCGAAGCACCCTGTGGGTCAGTCGTTTTTAGTGGGGATGAGCGTTATCGCTGTTTGGATATCCTGGGCAAATCGCAGCAAGACGCGCTGGTTGATTGGCATGTAAGCATAAAACGAATCGAAGAACTGGTCGAACACGACTTTCCAACCTTCGCCAACCAGGATCAGCAGTTTGGGCGGCATGGCGTGGACGATTATCAGATTCCAGGTCAGGGCGATTTCGGTCAGCGTGCCGGGACCCCCCGGCAGGGCGATGGCGGCATCACATCTTTCGACGAGGGCCTGCAGCCGTTCCATCAGCGTTTCCCGTCGCCATTCCTCTTTCACCCAACCGTTGGCCTTGACCGGCCGCCACCTCTCGATCTCGGCGCAGGTCACGCCGATGACGTGTCCGCCTGCTTCGCTTGCCCCGCGGCTGACAGCTTCCATCGCGCCGATGTAGCCGCCGGTCAGGATGGTGTGTCCCGCCTCGGCGAGCAGTTTGCCGAGTTCATAAGCCTCTTGATAGGCCGGAGAACCTTCTTTGGGTTGGGAACCACCAAAAACAGAGAT
>Ga0100382_1002519_pt1 | contig 10941 bp, 7 predicted proteins | sample CryGeymeta201506_FD_81566 | JGI IMG/M metagenome (GOLD analysis project Ga0100382, IMG submission 81566) | Groundwater microbial communities from Crystal Geyser aquifers in Utah, USA - Crystal Geyser metaG 2015-06 | ecosystem: Environmental > Aquatic > Deep subsurface > Groundwater | place: USA...
CAAGTGCGGCGGCTGCGACTACCGCTTCTCCTGCGGCGGCTGCCGCGCCCGCGCGCTGGCGACGAGCGGCGAGCTGATGGGGGAGGACGCCAAGTGCGGCTACCTTCCCCCGCCGGACGCCGCGCCCGAAGCGCGGCCGGCGCCCGACGCGCACACGATCGCGTGGACGCCGGAGGCGCAGGCGCTGCTGGCGCGTATTCCCGGTTTCGTGCGCAACCGCGTGCGCAGCCGCCTGGAGGAAGCCGCCGCGCGCGAAGACGCCCGGGCGATCACCCTCGACTTCATGCGCGCGCACCGCCCGCAGAGGGCGTTCTTCGCCGCACTCGGGGGACGCCCTCAAGAGGGCACCGCTGCTTCGCCCGGCAGCGCCGAACCAGCCGGAAGGATGCGACCGGCGGCGACCAGGTGATCGAACCTGGTCCCTGCGACGGGATCGTCACCTGCGTTGCCTGCGCCCAGCCCGGCCACGACCCCGCTCACGGGCAGGCGCGCCTTCCACCTGCCGAAAGTCGGGCCGGGAACCAAGCGCGTCCCGTTGGCTCCAATCCGGGCAGGCGGATGAGGGGGCGGAGTGACGGATCGGATCATAGCGTTGATGCTCTGCGTGGCGCTCGTCCTTGCCGCCGGGACCGCAACGGCTGCACCCAACCGTCTCATCGACTCCGGATCCCCGTATCTCCTTCAGCACGCCCACAACCCGGTGGACTGGTATCCCTGGGGACCGGAGGCGATCGAGAAGGCGCGCCGCGAGGGCAAGCCCATCTTCATCTCGGTCGGCTACAGCACCTGCTACTGGTGCCATGTCGCCAACCGCACCCTGTACCAGGACCCGGCCATCGCCGCCCTCCTGAACGAAGGCTTCGTGAGCATCAAGATCGACCGCGAACAGCGGCCCGATCTCGACCGCCTGTTCATGGCCGCGACCGGCGCGCTCACCGGCGGGGGCGGCTGGCCGAACAACGTCTTCCTGACGCCCGATCTGGAGCCGTTCTTCGCCGGATCGTACTTTCCGCCGACGGACGACGAGTTCGGCCGCCCCGGATTCATCACCGTGCTCATGGCCATCCGGGAAGAATGGCGCTTGCGGCGCGGCAACCTGGGGGCGCGCGCAAGGAAGCTCGCCACGGCTCTGCGCGAACAGGCGAGGCCGGCGGCGGCCGAGGTTTCGCAGGCGGCCTGGCGCGAGGCCGCGCTGAAAGCCGTCGAGCCGAATCTGGACCGCGAGTACGGCGGCGTGCGGACGGCGCGCAACTCCAAGTTTCCGCAGCCGGCGCTGCTCGACTACCTGCTCGCCGAACACGCCGCGCGGCCGAATCCGGCGCTGCTCGCAGCCGTGACACGGGCGCTCGACGCGATGGCGGCCGGCGGCATCCACGACCATCTCGGCGGCGGGTTCCACCGCTACACGGTGGAGCGGACCTGGTCGGTGCCGCATTTCGAGAAGACGCTCTACGACAACGCGCAGTTGCTGGCGCTGTATGCGCAGGGCTTCCGTCTGACCGGGAAAACCGCATGGCGCGAGGTGGCGACAGGCATTGCCACGCATCTCGCGCGCGACATGGAGGCGGCGGAAGGCGGGTTCTACACCGCGCTGGACGCGGGCGTGGGCGGCGAGGAGGGCCGCCCCTATCTCTGGAGCCGTGGCGAAATCGAGGCGGTGCTGGGTGCGGAGCCGACCAGGCGTTTCCTCGCGACCTACGAGTTACATCCAGCGTCGCCGCGCGAGCGCGCCGATCCGCTCGCGGAAGAAGCCGGCGTGCTGCGCCTTCGCACCGCGGCGGCGGGTGCGCAGGCCGCGCAGCCGGCGGCGCTCGCGCGGCTGCTGGCGGCGCGGATGCAGCGCCCGCAGCCGGCGCGCGACGAAAAACAGGTGGTCGCGCTCAACGGCCTCGCGATCGCCGCCCTAGCCTCCAGCGCGCAGGCGCTGCGGGCGCCGGCGCAACTGGAGCAGGCGCGCCGGGCAGGAGAGCGCCTCTGGTCGCGAGCCTGGGACGAGCGCGGCCGGAAGCTCGCGCACGAGCTGTTTCGCGGCCGGCCGCAGGGCAACGGCCTGCTCGAGGACTACGCGCATCTCGCGCGCGGCTTTCTCGCCCTGCATGAGGCCGGGGCGGGTGCGGTCTGGCGAAGCCGGGCGCGGCAGACGATCGAAGCGGCGCTCGCCCGGCTGCGCCGCCCCGACGGCCGTCTGGCCGCCTCCACGGATTCGGTGCGCCTGCCGATTCCGCTCGACGATGCCGAGGACTATGCCTACCCCTCCGGCACCAGCGCCGCGGTCGAAGTGCTGCTGCGTCTGGGCGAGCCCGCGCAGCTCGAGGCCGCAGCCGGGGCGCTGCGGGCCGCCGCCGGCCAGATCGCGGCAGCCCCGTATCGCTGGCCCGCGCTACTCGCAGTGCTGGCGCGCCACGACGCCGTCGCCACACGCGCCCTGGTGGAGACGGCAGCGGTGAAAGCCGATGAGCCGCGGCAGAACGAATCCGCCGCGCATGTCGCCGTCGCCGCGACGCTGCGCCCGCAGCCCGGAGCCGTCGTGCTGGAACTGAGCTTGCAGGTGGAGGACGGCTGGCACGTGAATGCCAATCCGGCCAGTTTCGCCTATCTCGTGCCGACGAAACTCCTGATTGCGAACGCCGTGCCGCGCCGCATCGTCTATCCGCAAGGCAAGCCTTTCGCCCCGCGCTTCGCTCCGGAACCGATTCGCGTCTATGAAGGAAAGGTCGCCATCCGGGCGGAATTTCCGCCGGGCGGAGCGGACGGCATGCGCGCCAGGCTGTCGGTTCAGGCCTGCAACGAGACGGTGTGCCTGGCGCCGTCGACGCTCGACGTGCCGTTGCGCTGAGCGCCGGGCAGGCCGAGCGCGCGGCAGGCGGTCGCCCGCGCCGCGTCGATGCAGGCCGCGGTCGATATCCCGGCGAAATAGTTGCCGGTGAGGAACAGCCCCGGCCATTCGGCTTCGAGGGCGGACAGGGCCGCCACGCGCTCCGGATGGCCGAGACCGGGCTGGGGCAGCCCGCGTTGCCAGTAGCGCACGCTCTCGAACACGGGCTCGCCTTGCGCGCCGAGCAGCTCGCGCGCCTCGGCGCGCACCAGCGCGGTCAGTTCCTCGCGGGGCAGTTGCGCCAGCTCCGGCGATCGCGCGCCGCCCACATAGGCGGTCAGCAGTGCGTGGCCGTCGGGTGCGCGGCCGGAAAACAGCGTCGAGGAGAACAGAAACCCCAGGACGTTCCGGCGCTCGACCGCCGGCGTCAGCACGCCCGGTCCGTCGAGCGGATGGGCGAGCCGGCGCCGATCGAAGCCCAGCGCAACCACGGCGAGCGGCGGATGTTCGATGCCCGCGGCCGCATCCGCGGCATCGGAAGAGAACGCCGCGAGCAGCCGGGCCGCCGCATAGGTCGGCGCCGCGACCACGACCCGGCCGGCATGCAGGGTCGCCAGGTGATCGCGCTCACGCACCCTAAGCCGGAACCCGCCGCCCGCCGCCGGCGCGATCGCCTCGACGCGCGTGCCCGGCCGCAGCCGCGATCCGAGCATTCCTGCGAGGCGCCGCGGCAGCGTGTCCATGCCCATGCGGAAGGAAAACAGCATGCGCCGTCGTGGGTCGTAGCGCATGCTTGCACCGCGGCGCATCTTCGCCGCCATGCCGCGAAGGACCGAACCGTGGCGCAGCTCGATCTCCTTGAGGCGCGGGAATACGGCCGTCATGCTCATGTTCGCGGGGTCGCCGGCATACAGGCCGCCCACCAGCGGATCGAACACATAGTCGAGCAGTTCCCGGCCGAATCGGCGGCGCACGAACTCCGCCACCGACTCGTCGTCCGGTCCGCGAGCCACGAACGGCTCGGCCAGCAGGCGCAGGCGGCCGCGCAGCGTGAAGAAGCCGGAGGAGAAGAAGCCGACCGGGTCGAGCGGCAGCGCATGGGCGCGGCCATCGCGGACCAGGTAGCGGTGGCGCACCGCGTCGCTCTTGTCGATGCGCTCCTCGCCCAGGCCGAGCGTTGCGATCAGCGCCTCGGCGCCCGGCGCCGGCGAAATCATGCTGTTGGGGCCGTGCTCGACGAGGAAACCGCCGCGCCGCTCGGAGTGGATGCGTCCGCCCGGCGCCTCCCGGCGGTCCAGCACGATGACATCGCGGCCCGCAGCGGCCAGCGCGTGGGCGGCGGCGAGTCCGGAGATCCCGGCTCCGATGATGGCGATGTCCGGCATGCGATGCCCGGCATGCAAGCGCGATGCCAGCGGCCGGAATGACTGCCCGACGCCCAGCCTTCGCAATCCGGCCGGCCAGTTCCTGATCGGTGCGATCAATTCCTGATCGGCAAATCGTGGCGGAAATCGTCGTCCTGGCCGGGCCTGCGGTGGAGATTCCTCTGTGATCCGCAGGGTTTCCGGCACGGGCACAGCTCTTGCGAGTAGGCATCGCGTCCGATCCCTATCCACGAGGAGAGCATTCGAGATGAGAAAGCGACTCGCCCTATCCGCCGCCTTGCTGGCTACGTTTTCGATCGGCGCGCTGGCTTATGAGGCCGGTGCAGTCTCCGGCGCCGGCAAAGTGACCGGCAAGGTGAGCTTCAAGGGGGCTCCGGTTTCGAAGAAGCTGCCCATCACCAAGAACAACGAGGTGTGCGGCACCGGGGAGCGCGAGATCGTCGAGGTCGACGCCAGGGGCGGGGCGCTCGCGGGAGCCGTGGTCTATGTGGCGAAGATCGAGAAAGGCAAGGCATGGGGCACGCTGGACGCACCCGTACTCAACCAGCAGGGCTGCCGGTTCGCGCCCGCCGCACTGGTGGTGAAGAAGGGCGGCGAGGTGACCGTGCGCAACTCCGATCCGGTGCTGCACAACATCCACGCCTACGAAATCATCGGTGCCGTGCGCCGCACGATGTTCAACGTCGGACAGCCCGACAAGGGCGACATGAAGCAGCCGATCAAGGTGCGCCGTGGCAACGTCATCAAGATCGAGTGCGACGCCCACGACTTCATGCACGCCTGGGCCTTCGCCGCCGAGAACCCCTATGCCGCCGTCACGAAAGAGGACGGTTCCTTCGCCATCGACGGGCTGCCGGACGGCACCTACGAGGTGAAGGCCTGGCATCCGGTGCTGGGCGAGAAGAGCATGCAGGTGACGGTCAAGGGCGCGACGACGGCGTCCTTCGAGTTTTCCAGGTAACGAGGGAGGGAGGATTTCATGAAACCTCGCAATTTGAAGCGGATCGCGTTTGCCACCTCGCTGGGCGGGCTGGTCACGGTGAGTGTCGCGGCGGATCTGGCGCCGCTGCCGCAGCCGAAGTTCAACACTGCCATGGCGGAGATGGGCCGGTTCCTGTTCTTCGACGAGCGCCTGTCGGGCGACGCCGGGCTGTCCTGCGCCACCTGTCACAACCCGCAGAAGGGCTGGAGTGACGGCCTGCCGCTGTCCAAGGGCTATCCGGCCTCCGAGTATTTCCGCAACAGCCCGACGCTGCTCAATTCCGGCTTCAAGAAGCGCTTCATGTGGGACGGCCGGCTGGACGGCGCCGACATGGGCACCCTGGTGCGCGACATGATCACCGAGGCGCACACCATGAACATGGACGGCCGCTTGATGCAGGAGCGCCTCAAGCAGGTGCCCGAATACAACGCCATGTGGCTGAAATTCCGCAAGGACGACATCAACGGCATGCGCGTCTTCAACGTCGTCGGCGAGTTTGTCAGGAGCGTGAATTCGAAGAACGCGCCGATCGACCGGTTCCTCAAGGGCGACCAGGGCGCGCTGAACGGCACCCAGCGGGCAGGCTACGAGCTGTTCAAGGGCAAAGCCGGCTGTGTGGCCTGCCACAACGGCCCGCTCGGCTCCGACGGCAACCTGCACCGCACCGGCGTTCCCGAGAATCCGGCCGTGACCTCAGAGCCGCTGCGCCATATCACCATGGCGCGCTATTACGCGACCAGCGGCCTGCCGAACTACATGATGACGCATGACGACGTCGGCTTTCAGGCCATCAGCAAGAACCCCAAGGACAAGGGCAAGTTCGCCACGCCCTCGATTCGCGACCTGAAGTACACCGCGCCCTACATGCACAACGGCATGCTCAAGACGCTGGACGAGGTCGTCGACTTCTACGACAAGGGCGGCGGCTCCGGAGCCGAGCTCAAGCCGCTGAATCTCGGCGACTCCGAGAAGCGCGCGCTGGTGGCCTTCCTGGAGAGCCTCTCCGGCGACCCGGTGGTCGTGGATAAACCGAAGCTGCCGGCCTACAAGGTTCGTGCCTTCGGCAAGAACTGAGGGAGCAGATCATGACGACACTCAAACGCGACGCGACCGCCGCCGCGATCGCTGCACTGACTGTGGTGACCGCCGGGTTGGCTCCGGCGGTTTTCGCCGCCGACACGCCGATGGCGAAAAAGGCCGCGGCCTTCCCGCCGCTCGGCCCCCTGCCGGCCGTGCCGGTGCCGGCCGACAACCCGATGACGCCGGAAAAAGTGGAACTCGGCAAGATGCTGTTCTGGGACAGCCGCCTCGGCGGCGATGCCAGCTCGCCCTGTGTAGTCTGCCATAAACCGGGCAAGGGCTGGGGCGACGGCGGCGAGATCTCGCGCGGCTATCCGGGCACGCAGCACTGGCGCAACGCGCAGACGGTGCTCAACGCCGCCTTCTACAACAAGCTGTTCTGGGAAGGCAACGTCACCAGCCTGGAAGCCCAGGCGCCGGCCGCCGCAGGCGGCAACGTCGCCGGCAACGGCGACGGCTCGATGATGGAAATGCGCCTGCGCTTCATTCCGGAATACGTGGAGCGCTTCAAGAAAGTATTCGGAGTGGAATGGCCGCGCATCTTCCTCGCGTGGAAAGCGATTGCCGCTTTCGAGCGTACGATCGTCTCCGACCCGAAGCAGGTGCCCTTCGACCGCTACATGATGGGCGACAAGAATGCGCTCAACGACTCGCAGAAGCACGGCATGGCGCTGTTTAACGGCAAGGCCGGCTGCATACAGTGCCACAATGGGCCGCTGGCTTCCGATCAGCGCTTTTACTCGCTCGGCGTGCCGGAGAACGAAGTGTTCATGAGCGAACCCCTCTACCAGATCACTCACCGCTGGGAGCACTACCAGAAGGGTATTTCCGAGAAGGGTTACCGCGGCGCCGACCTGGATCACGGTTACTACTACGTGACGAAGAACCCCAAGGACATCGGCAAGTTCAGGACGCCTTCGCTGCGCGAGCTGAAATACACCGCGCCCTTCATGCACAACGGCATCTTCTACACCCTAAACGAGGTGGTAGATTTCTACGACAAGGGGGGCGGCACGACCGGGCCGAACAAGAGCCCGCTGATCAAGCCGCTCGGCCTGACCGACCAGGAGAAAAAGGATCTGGTGGCCTTCCTCGAATCGCTCAGCATGGACAAGCCGCTCTCGATGGCCTCGCCCAAGCTGCCACCCTACCAGCCGCTGAAGGTCGCCAAATAGGAGCCCAACATGGACATTCGAGGCATTTCCTTGCATGAACACGAGGACGGCGAACGCGCCTGCATGAGTCGCCGCCAATTCCTGCTGTCCGGCGGCGCCGTGGTGACGCTCGCGGCCGTGCCCGGCGGACTGGCTCTTGGCGCGCCTCTGCGCGCGCTCAAGGCGGACTATCCCAAGGTGAAGATCGGCCGGCTGTCGGCGCTCAAGCAGGGCGTGCCGGTGGTCTTCGCCTACCCATATCCGAATGTACACAACATCCTGGTCAAGCTGGGCGCGCCGGCCGGCGCCGGCGTGGGCCCGGACAACGACGTGGTGGCCTTCAACCAGCAGTGCACCCACATGGGCGGGCCGCTCGACGGCACCTACAAGGAGAAGCACCAGGTGCTCGGACCCTGTCCGTTGCACCTCACCACCTTCGACCTGACGCGCCACGGCATGGTGGTCTCGGGACATGGCACCGAGAGCTTGCCGCAGATCGTGCTGGAGATGCGCGGAGACGACATCTACGCCGTCGGCGTGCTGGGACTGATTTACGGCTATTCGGCCAACACGACCGGACGTCGGGTTTGACCCTCACCCCCAGCCCCTCTCCCGCAACCGGGCGAGGAGAGCGCAGTGAGTCGCTGCGCGACTAACTCGATATGGAGAGCAACATGAGCGAAAAAGACAAATCCAGCGCCTTCGGCGTTTTCGCCAAGGACTACGTGCCACTGCCGCCCAAGGACGCGGACGTGTTCACCACCGCCTGCGACTACTGCACCATCGCGTGCGGCTACAAGGTCTACCGCTGGCCGGTGGGCAGGGAGGGCGGCAGCGGCAAGGCGCAGAACGCCATCGGCGCCGATTTCCCACACCAACTGGTCAACACCGGCGCCTGGGTCAGCCCCTCGCAGCACAATATCGTGCGCCACAAGGGCAAGCCGCACCATGTCGTCGTGGTGCCGGACAAGGACGCCAGGGTGGTCAACGTCGGCGGCAACCATTCCATCCGCGGCGGCACCCTGGCGCAGAAGTGCTACAACCCGGAGAACCGCACCGCGGAGCGCCTGCTCTACCCGATGATCCGGGTGCGCGGCACGCTGATGCCGGTGTCCTGGGATCTCGCCACCGAGGTGATGGCCGACATCTCGAAGTACATCATCGCCAAGTACGGCGAGCATGCCTGGGCCATCAAGATGTACTCCTACCAGTACTTCGAGAACACCTACGCCATCACCAAGCTGGGCATGACCTCGGTCGGTACGCCGTCGATCGCGCCCCACGACAAGTGCTCGGGCACCAACGATGCCGCCGGCCTCGACGACGCCGGCATCAACTCCTTCTCCGCCAGCTACCAGGACTGGGCCGATTGCGAGGTGGCGTTCCTCTCCGGCGTCGATCCCTACGAGACCAAGACCGTTCTGTTCACGACCTGGATGATGCCGGGGGACAAGAAATTCATCTTCGTCACCCCGCACAAGACCATGGGCGTGGCCTGGTCGGTCAAGGCGGGTCGCGGCCTGTGGCTGCCCATCACCCCGGGCACCGACAGCGTGCTGCACATGGCGCTGGCGCGCATCGTCATCGAGAACGGCTGGCAGGATCAAGAGTTCATCGACAAGTGGATCGCCAACTCGTGGGAAGTGGATTCCGGCTTCGGCCGCGGCACGCGCAACACCGGCTGGCAGTGGCGCACCACCTGGGGTACCTGGCAGAGCGACTGGCAGGACTACCAGAAGTTCATCCTGTCGCAGGAGGAATCCAAGCTCGAGGTGGCGGCAAAGATCACCGGCCTCAAGGCCGAGGACATCCGCAAGGCCGCCGAGTGGATCGCCAAGCCCGTCAATGGCAGGCGGCCGAAGACCTCGTTCATGCTGGAGAAGGGCAACTACTGGTCCAACAATTACATGAACACCACCTCGTTCGCCAGCCTCGGCCTCATCTGCGGCGCCGGCAACCGGCCCGGCCGCGTGATCTCGCGCGGCGGCGGCCATCAGCGCGGCATGATGGGCGCCGGCGGCAAGCCGGGCTGGATGAATCCGGAGAAATATCCCGGCCGGCGCAAGAAAAGCTTCAACCTGGACCAGTGGCTGATGAACGACCAGATCAAGTTCGCCTGGGTTTTCGGCACCACCTGGGTGGCGGCCATGATGGCTTCGCAGTCTCTCTCCGACAAGATGCAGTCGCTCACGCGCAGCAACCCGCACCAGATCGCCAATCTGGACCGCGCCGCCATCTTCGAGACGCTGAAGAAGCGCGTCGACTCCGGCGGCATGGTGATGGTGGATTCCGACATCTATCCCGTCGGGCCGTTGGGCACCGAGTACGCCGACATCGTGCTGCCGGCGGCGACCTGGGGCGAGGACAATTTCACCCGCTGCAACTCCGAGCGGCGCCTGCGCCTGTATTCCAAGTTCTACGACGCGCCGGGCGATGCCAAGCCGGACTGGTGGGCGGTGCAGAAATTCGCCCGGAAAATGGGTTACGACGCGGACGGCAGCTACAACTGGAAGAACTCCAATGACGTCTTCGAGGAAGCGGCGCGCTTCGGCCGCAACGGCGTGCTGAACTACCATCCCCTCGTGGTCAAGGCGAAGGCGCAGAAGGTGCCGGCCCAGGAACTGCTGCGCACCTACGGCACGGAAGGCATCCAGACGCCGATCCGCATGAAGGACGGCAAGCTGATCGGCACCGCGCGACTGCACGACCCGAGCAACGACTGGGAGGAAATCGAAGGTCCGGAAGTCAAGCGCAAGTGGCTCTACGCCTTCAACACCCAGTCGGGCAAGGCCATCCTGCTGAAGAGCCCGTGGAAGTTCGCCGGCTGGATCCAGTTCTACGAGGCGATCAAGCCGCGCGCCGAGAAGGGCGAAATCTGGGTCACCAACGGCCGCATCAACGAGACCTGGCAGTCGGGCTTCGACGATCTGCGCAAGCCGTACCTGTCGCAACGCTGGCCCTATCCCTTCCTCATCGTGCATCCCAACGATGCGAAGAAGAAGGGCATCGAGTCGGGCGACTTCGTCCAGGTGCACAACGACACGGTGTACGTGCAGACGGGCCAGCCGCAGGGCGTGCTCGATGCGGACCTGAACTTCAACAACCTGATGAAGGACGGCCACATCAAGACCACGGAAGGCCAGTTCGTCGCGGTGGCGATCGTTTCGGACGAGATGCGGGAAGGGGTGGCCATGGCCAATTTCAACTTCCCCGGCGCGCCGGCCAACTCGGTGGTCTCGGCGGTGCCCGATCCGGTCACCAACAACTACCGCTACAAGCTCGGCCGCGGCGTGCTGACCAGGATGGGCGAGTCGCCCTACAAGCACTCCTTCACGGCCATGAGCCTGAAACCGCGCAACATCGCCTGACTCCTCCGAAATACGCGGTGATGGTTCGACCGGGGCGCATGCCCCGGTTTTTTTGCGACGCAGGAGCACGACGGCCACAGCGCAGCCACGTGCGACGCCGGCACGCGGGGAGTGGGCCGTGCTGGACTCGAACCAGCGACCAAGGGATTATGAGTCC
>Ga0100382_1002527_pt1 | contig 10910 bp, 11 predicted proteins | sample CryGeymeta201506_FD_81566 | JGI IMG/M metagenome (GOLD analysis project Ga0100382, IMG submission 81566) | Groundwater microbial communities from Crystal Geyser aquifers in Utah, USA - Crystal Geyser metaG 2015-06 | ecosystem: Environmental > Aquatic > Deep subsurface > Groundwater | place: USA...
ACCTTGATGCCGCATTGTGGACAGTGATATTTTATTTTCCTCTTTTGCTCTCGTCCTAATTTTACTAGCGGAGCAAGTTCTGGAAATAGATTTAGTAACGGGCTGTTCAACTTATTAGTTATCTCTTTCGGCATAACGCGATAGGAAATTTGTCTGGCATTGAAGTCACGATCAATCCATTCAAGCCCGAATCCTGATTCGATTAGCGCTTGGCTGATCTGAATAAATTTCCCATTGGGGCTAGGATAATCAGACATTTTTTGCCCAATTTTCTTGCCTCCGCCCTTGCCGGTATCACTTGGAATGAGCCCAATATCCTCCATCTTGGCTGCCCATTCTTGATTGTGATAGCCACGACGTGGTCGGCTTTGACCTCGGTGATGCTGCCAAAGATGGCAGAGCTCGTGAGCTATTGTTTGGAAAAGCTGCAAGAGAGAATAGTGCGCAAGATAGCAAGGGTTGATTGATATTTCGCTTGCCAACACTCCATCTGTACTACTCCATTGATCTGGTGAAAAATAGCCAACGGACGTATTCCCACGTTGTAGAGTAAAAACGAATTCCGGCAACTCCCCATTAAATAGCTCCGCATTGAAGACCTCTGCAATGCGTTGTAATTGTGAATATAGTGCCGAATTTGGATTGACAGTGAATGCGACCATACATAAAATGTATCGTACGATACATTTCTGGTCAAGCCCTTCATATCAGAAGCGATTGATCAAAGTGGCTTGGGTAGCAAGCGACCGTTATGCATCAATTCATTTTGACGGACAGGAGTTCATATGCAAGAGAACCGAAAAGCACTTGGTCAATACATGACACCCGACGTTGTCGCCGATTTGGTTGCACGCCAAATTCCTCGCGCCTCGACCGCCGTTATTGATCTGGCTGCTGGCGACTGTTCATTGCTTCGTGCTGCACATAAGAGCAATCCCAGCGCGCGATTGCTTGGGTACGAAATTGACCCCGAGATGCATAGGAAAGGGAAACATCGTCTATCTTGCGCAGAAGTTCTATTGGCTAACGGACTATCAGGAAAGTCACATACCAAACTAACAGGACACGAGAAAGTTACTGTAGTCGGCAACCCACCTTTCGCTGAAATAACACCGACGGCAATGACTCAAAAAATACTGCTTAATGCCTTTCCCGAAATTACAACTAAATTGGGCGGGCGCCGAGCGGAAGTATATTTCCTAGCACGTTCTCTGCTCATTGCTCGAGCCACTGGCGGAACAGTTGCGATTCTGATGCCAATCAGTTTTGCAGATGGCGATATTTACACACAATATCGATCAGAATTAATGCGCAACTACTGCGTTAAGAAAGCCATTGAAATTCCAGGAAGCGCCTTTACTTCCACCGAAGCACGAACAATCCTATTGGTCATCGACACCGCCAACACTTCTTGTGCAAAAGAAATCGAGATAGGACGTTTTAATGTGGAAGCGAAGAAGGTGGAACGCATATACCTTGGAGAACTTCAACCAGGGCAGCGACTGGATGCTCGATATTACGATGGGCGTGCACAATTTAACGCGAGCTGTCTAATGCTGAAAGATCTTGGCGTGACCATTACCCGTGGACAGTACTCGCATAAGGAAGCCAAAAATTTAGAGTTGGCAGCTATACATACCTCAGATTTGGCCAAAGCTACTGACGGACAAATGTCTTTGGGTATTAGCCATACATTACGAAATAAGGCTGTTGCATTGCAGGCAAATTCGATTGCCCAGACAGGCGACATACTATTACCTCGCACAGGCACTAGGGTAAGTTGGGCACCGGTAGTTGTTTCTTCAGGTTGCGCACCAATTACCGATCACGTGTTCAGAATACGCGCCCCTAGCGCCTCCCTTGAGCTTGTCAAACAAGCATTCATGCACCCCAGCTTCACAACATGGCTAAAGTGTACTGCAAAGGGGGTTTGCGCCACTGTGCTAACAAAAAGAGAGTTATTAACAATGCCAGTGTTCGCAGAGATATGAGCTCGAGAATAGGCTCTTAGTCAGCAATAGTGACGTCATACAGGTGCCATCGTCTGATGTTATATGAGCGTTCGTTGTTCTTTTGAGGGTGATCGTACAGAAGAATGGCATCGTCACATTCAGAATGCTCCACTAAAAATAACGCCGCTCCGATGGTATGTGGTTTTGTGCCGAGAGGAGCAACAACGATTGGCGCCCCCTCCTTATTATCACTCATCAGCTTATTGAGAAGTCCGTATGCCGCTTCAACGCTAGCCGCTCCTGCATATCTTGCTTCAAACTGGTTTGAAGCAAGATACTGGACATTATTCGCCATCGAGTCGATCTCCCATGATGGCTCAAATGCTGGCACGCCAAAAACAGCGTGCATACCCCACTCACTTAAAGTTTCCTCTTGCTCAAGAGCTTGACCAAGGCGAGCTTTTTCATATCCCAAGAAAAAGACTGCATGCCCCGGGTTGATTTCAGTCAAATTTGATCCGAATCCCTGAATAGAACGAAAGCGGCGATTCCCACTAAGCTCAAAATCACGGTAATCAGACAAGCTTCCCTTAAGCGTTCGGCGGTACCCTTCAGGCTCCAAGTACAAAAACGAAATGGTCTTAACCCCTTCCTTCTTGGCGGCCCTAATCAAGTAGAGCAACTCGGGGCAATTCAAGGTGGTCGCTTCAATCAAAAGATTCTTGCAACCTCTTATTTGAACGCATATAGCTCCGTGAGTAACTTTCGCATCATCAATCACCGGCGTGTTATCAATGAAATCCATGCGAGAATTCTTTAATGAATGCTTAGCCGCAAAAGTACAGGCAGCCTTGCTACGCTCATCCAGCTCCTCATTTGCACTGGTTCCAATTACTGCCAAATCCCAATGCCGAGCTGCTAAGCTAGTTGGCTCCGCCGCCCCCTCGTAGGAACCAGATTGTATGTAAAAAAGTGAAGGCACTTAATCCTCCAAGCCCAGCGTAAATTGGTCTGGGTTGTTGATTGACCACTGCTTTTCGTATTGTCGAAGCATCTTGGTAAAATCTTCTACCCCACCAGTAAACATTGCTTCAGCCTGGTTACACGGAACATCAAGCTTTCGCCCTTTGTTGTAAGAAATTCCAAAAAAAGGTGCATAGATTGGATTTAGGACATATTCAGATGACTCGTACCTAATCCCTTTAACTTTGGATTCTGGCTCTTCAAAAAATACCGACCATTTAATTGCTTCGTTAATAACTTCTTGTGTTTTATCGCTAACCTGATCGTTCACAATGCAGAAGTGCGTCCTCTCAGCTTCACTTTGGGATGGCCTTCCTTGTGATAAGCGAAATAGTTTTCCTAAAAAATTTACAATTGCAAGTAGGCGATTTCCCATATCCCCAGATCCAGCCACTTCTTCCTTAAATGAAAAGCTAGTTTTAAATGCGGCCCGTGCTTGAGCCTCAATTGGAATATAGAAATTTACAAAGTCACAACCATTATCGAATTTACCAATAGATGTATGACATAGCTCCAAGAAGTGCCGTACGTTAGTTGTAGATATTGATACGAAGGCATCAAACCCGCCATATACAGGGCATGGTCGTTGTCTGAAAGGCAAATAAATTAGCAGTATTGTGCCAATTAGAAGGTGATGAATCCAATCTCCCTCTTTATAACGAGAAGAAACTCCCTGCCTCAACTTATTAAACTCACCTAGAACTTCGTCAGGTGTTTTTGTGCTTTGATGAAGTAGCGAAGCGCTAACAATTGTTGCTTCAGGAAAATTCTTATCCCAAAACTGGTCCCAGTTTAAAGTGGACTTCTTTGTTCTGAGTCCATCATTAACTAACTGCAGCCACCGTTTAGCAAGAACTGGATCATCTAGTACCGATGAGGCAATCTCACTATTCCTTTGTCCTGGCAATATACGTCGAATTTCGCTTAGTACCTGCGCCTTGTATCTTTCATCTGTCCGTCGAGCTTTAATATGCTCTGGATCTTGGAGGTGGAGGGGGTTGATTGGTGTCGAACTTTTTGCCAGTCCATTTTTAACCAAAATGAAGAAAAAAAGTTCGGCGGTGAATAATTCAAAATTTGGTTTAAGTTCTTCGTCTAGCCGAATCTTTCTAAAATCCTGTTTTTCTTGGATGGCTTCATTTCCAATGGTCATGCGTGTTCGCATTCCATTTGGCTTCATTGCAATATGAAAAATAAGAGGTGGCTCTCCACCCTTAATGAGGGTATTTAAGAACTTCTGTTGATCATCTAATAAATTCTCATATTCATCGATATATACAGCAAATACAGTGTCTTTCAAATAAGGCAATATTGTTCTGATTTCATCGATTAACGCCGTCAAAAATTCACGAAGCGGAAATAGCTCCGGTGGTGCGCTATCTTCAAAATTTCGAAACCACCGAGCTAGTTGATGCCGGCGGACTCTTATCCATTCAATAAACTCAAATATCGAAGTTGGAACAGGATTGTCGCTGAATCCGCCGACTGCTCGAGAAAGATCCAATCGTTCAAGATTGTCGTATTCATCCAACCTTTCGCTATTACAGTTGATGAGCAATACTGCGCCAGTAATTTGTTCAGCTAAAGCGAGGCAAAGTGCGTGCTCAAAAATATAGGCCCATTTGCGGTCATCAATGCCTGCACCAGTAAATGCGCTGAAATACTGCGTATCCGCTTTTAGATACAAACCTATGGTCTCAAACGTCGACTTCGGAATCGAATTCCTCGATTCTGAAAACTGGGTATGGTATGACAAGTATCGAAGCAAGGCTGTTTTTCCACACCCTCTTCCGCCTTCGATTACAACAGATTTTCTTGCTTCGTGCAGTCCAAGGTTATCGAAGTACAATGGCAATACGTAGGAGTTCCACACGTCATGACCATACTCTTCCGCGCGATTTCTTATAAATGCTTGTCTATTGGCTGTCATTATCTATCCAGTAGGGGCGTCCAGCTCTCAGTCTCATACCAAAATATTGGCAGCGTGTTATTAGGGGTCGCATGCGCGAAGCCATAGGCCAAACCAAGGCTACCGAAACCTTGAGCAAGCTTTCCTACACGTGGCAGGCCAGCCCCTTCTAAAACATCTGTATATTGCTGTAAAACCAAGTCTTGGAAGCCCTTAATTTGATATCGCCCAAAACATTTGTCTTGCAATACCGAGTTTGTAGGGCCAAGGCGTTCCGCACATTTGATTTGTATAAACGGCAAATTTTGCTTAATACTATTCATGCCATCTTCGTGCGCAGCAGCAACGAAGTAGCTTATTTTCATTGCATTATTGGCGGAATGCATTTCAGATAACCGTATGCTTTGAGCAAATTCGATAAATTGCTGGCCTGTGCCACAAAAATCGTCAACAAAAATTAGCTGAGAAAGACCTTTCACGGACTCAATATGATGCGGCCAACTCAGCCAATGTGAGTTAATGCCATAACGCCGTTGTGCCAATCTAAGTATGTAAGGTCCAGACTTGGTTGGTGGGGCATGGAGACCAATTACAGGAGCAATCCTTACCAAGGCTTCCGTTGTCGAATTGGGCCTGCTTTGTACCAACTTAATAACATCTTTACATTCGCGCTCACCACCATCGATTTGAACTTCAAGAAACAAGTTGTCGAGTAGTGAGAAAAATTGTTCGCGAGATCTGAAGCATAAATTGTCGAGAAGATAGGCTCCCACCAATTCGGCGCCGAAATTTTTGAAGCACCCTCTCCAAGTATCAAGGCGATGTACCTTAATTTCGCCCCATACTCGCGCGTTGATAAGCTTATTTGCACGGTCAAAAACTTGGTCAATGTAATCTAACTGATCTTCAGTGTAGCTCATGTTAATGGATTAAATACTTTCAGCATCGCACAAATACCTGCATCAAAAAACAACCCCAACTTCGCCGCATGTCCAACATTGGCAAGGCGATCTACATATTGAGCAACTGATTAGGATGTCTGAATCGCCCCCGATTAACTAGACACTCCCCAGTCTCTCGAACTCAACGGGAGACAGGCGATTATTGTACCCATGTCTAGTGTTTCGGGGGCGATTCAGGTCGCATGCCATACCTAGTAGCATTAACAGTTACCTTATATTTTTATATCCTATATAAATACATAAGGTGTTGCCCTGTATTGCGGACTGTCGATTTTACAAAGCTGAAAGCTGACAAGCGGCTTGTCTTGAATCCTTTATGTTCTGTTTGATTCACGTTTTGGCATGCGCAGACATGCGGATGGACATGCATGTTGTAAGAGGCGAATTACATCTGGATTTGTCTAAAAATACTGTGGCATTAAATTTTGATCTTGGTGAGCAAACTCACATCGCTCTGTTTATCTTGATTTTCGCAAACAGTTTAGTTGTCGCGGACGCAGCCCTAATGACAAAACTCCAGAATCTTGCGTAACTTGGAAAGTCTTCATGATATCACTTGAGCTCATTACATCACGGACATGTCCTTTTGGTCTGGGGTGCATGGCCGTGCTCTCCACTAAAAATGTCTCATATCAATTAACAATAGTTGAACCATCAGTAGACAACAAATCCACTAAATCTCAGCTCGCCCCACTTGGCACCGTTCCTATCCTCAAGGACGATGGACTAACTATCTTTGATTCCATAGCAATCAATGAGTATCTAGACGATGTTTACAGCCCTAAAATGCACCCTGGAGACTTAAGGCGGCTAGCCATTAACCGATCTTGGATTCAACAATCCGGTCGGTGTATCAAAGGTATCCTCGCTTTGGGATTATCCAACACAAGAGTTGAATATGAAGCACAAGTATCATCGCTGACCCAATTGGTAAAACCAATTGAAAACGCTTTGCTTGGTTCCTATTTTAATGGTGGAGAACTTGCAATTGTAGACGCAAGCTTCATGCCTTTTCTCTCACGTCATGCTGCCTTAACTGCTTTCCTCGGTTTCGACCCCCTCAACTTCTCCGATAGATTGCTTGAATGGAGAAACTCGGTCAACCGCTCATACTCGACTTGCAGCGAACTCCATTTGAAGCATGGCGAATTATTTCTTAATTACCTTCTTGATAAGAACCCCCATATCAATAATCTGCGAGATGAAGGAATATTGGCTGCGGATTTGTTTCGTTTCGGGATCCTGTAACGCACTATGGAAAGGCCGTCCCTAAACATTCTCAGGGACGCTGAGCTTCCAGTTCGAGAATATTTTTTTCATTCAATCCATGTTTCTCACAGAAGGCTCGTTGTTTCAGACCGCTTTGCTGCCATTCTATAGTGGCCCCATCCGTCAAGACAGAAATCAGTCTAGTTTAAGCTGGTTTGCCCGTCCTTCTCGCAGCTGCCCCATTCTTGCTGAATTTATCTACTATCCTTGCACCGCCGCCGCTCGCCGTGGCGTACACCGTGTCAGGTGTTAAGTTTACAGTGACTGGTGCGGTCTCTCGCCATTGTAAAACACAAAGTATTCCGTCAGTCCGAGCATCAATTCCATCGTGTTGCTGTAGCCCTTCAAGTACACGTCTTCGTGTTTCACACTGCGCCACAGCCGTTCAACGAAGATGTTGTCCAATGCCCGCCCGCGTTCATCCATGCTGATGGCAATGCTGTGCGCCTTGAGCACACCCGTGAAGCTCTCACTAGTGAACTGGCAGCCCTGATCGGTGTTGAATATCTCAGGGTTGCCGTGTCGCTGTAATGCTTCTTCCAAACAGTCCACGCAAAACGTGGTGTCCCTTGCGTTGCTGATTCTCCAGCTCAATACCTTCCTGCTGTACCAGTCGATCACGGCCACCAAGTACACGAAGCCATGTGCTAGACGGATGTAGGTGATGTCCGTGCTCCACACATGGTTCGGTTTTGTCACCATTACTCCGCGCAACAGGTACGGATATATCTTGTGCTGCGGGTGCGGGCGGCGGGTGTCGGGTCCCGGTGCCATGCCTGCCAGCCCCAAGATACGCATCAGTCGTTGTACTCGCTTGCGGTTAACCCAATGGCCGCGTGTCATCAGAAATGTCACCATCTTGCGACTGCCATAGAACGGGCGGCGGGTGTACTGCTCGTCAATCAGGCGCAACAGGAGTAAATCAATTTCGCTATCAGGCCGTGGAACTCGTTGTGCGTACACCGTGGCTCGGGATACGCCAGCCAAGTCGCATTGCCGAACCAGGGGCATGGCGGCTTCAGGCTCAATCTAGGTGCGTCGCGTTTCTACTGCCCCAACCCGGATTTTTTGAGCCAGTCCAGCTCCATCTTGAGCTTGCCGATCCCACCGTACAGGCGTTCCGGCTCGCTGTATTCGTTCACCGCCTTAGGGCCGCGCTTGCCTTCAAACAGGGGGCCTGCGCGCTCCAGTATCTCTTTCTTCCACTGCGAAACCTGCACTGGATGTACGCAGTGTTCCTGCGCAATCTGATTGATAGTCTTCACACCGTGGATCGCTTCCAAGCCAACCTTGGCTTTGAATTCTACTCCAAATACTTTTCGCTTCGTGCCGCTCATTGCCAGCTTCCTTCTCGTCTCGGACAACAGCTTAATCTACTGCCTCAAATTCGGGGACCACTATACTTGCTCCTCTGTTCGCCGTATTCTGCACGGAGTGGGTTGAGCAAGGCTTCCACATATAAGACTGTCCGAAAATTCGGCGCCACCTCTACGCACCTTAACCTAATCGCGAGTCTTGTAACCGCTGCTCCCCTTACCGGGAAGAATTCTGTTAAGCCGATCATGAACCGCACTTGGCTACTCGCAATTTTTCAAACTGTAACAAGTGCGCCGAGAGATGCAATTCATTGCAACCCAACAACTACATGCCATTCGTGAATTTCATAACTTGTGATCAGCCCAGATACATAGAACGGATCCTTGCGTACGAACTGGTCTGCTCGTTCCCTGCAGTCCAATTTGAATACTATTAGACCTCCGGCGATATCTTCCAATTCCCCGTACGCCCCACCGGCAATCACCTCCCCCCGTCTAAACGCGCTACGTATATATCTCAGATGATCTTCCCTAATGGCTTTTCTGCGCTCAATAAAGTTGGGCACGAACTTATATTTGACGAGGAAGTACAAAATTATACCTTTCAGCGAAAGTGACATTTGGCATCCAATATTATCCGCTCAGCTGAAGCCCATGAAATACAGTTTGATTTGTGCTTTCCATTGCTGAAAACTCGCGACTGAGACAATGTATTTCTCTAATATTTGATCTGTTGAAGATATGTCCACTTTTAGCTTCACATCGTGACCGTCAGCATAGGAGACGCTGGCATCCCCTCTTATATCGTTAATCGTTAGGTGATGCGGCATCACGCGAAAGCCTGTCCCATATAGTTTCAATACCGCCTCTTTAACGGTCCATAACTTGAGGTAGTGCCAAGTATTTTGAATCGTCTCATCCCGTTTTTCTCGCTCTGAGAGCCAAATCGAGGAGTCCATTTTCGCCATTTCATTAATTGACTCCATGTCAATCCCCAGCGGATAACAAGACACCCCAAGAACCAAATTGCCATCTGAATGGGAAACAGAATAGTAAACATTCGATTCAGAGAGAAATGGCTTGCCGAACACGCCATTTTTCCTTGATTTCATGATTGCGTCATTCCCGTACTCTTCATTGAGCACATACCTTAGCAAGGCCTCCCCATAATACTTTTCCTTTGACCGTGGCGATTGTTTAATTTGTTCTTGATTAGGGAGTTGACCCAATATACTGCGATCAACTACTTTGATTAACATGGCTATACAGATACAAACTGTCAATATGCAGTGGTGGAGATTCGACATGCAATACGTAGTCAGCACCTCCTTCCCCATTTAGGTAGTTAACAAATGGGTCAATTGAATACATGTGTGGCTTGATTCGGAAGTCTTTGATCAATTTGATAGTGACGGGTATAGCAGAGTATTTTCTATTTAGTAGAAAATGGAACGTGTTGGTTGTACTCAGTATCATGTAGGGCCTTCTTTGCATAGGGAATTGCTCCGCGCAATTCCGCGTCGCGAATGAATCTGGCGCGTATGAGGCGCGCATGCTAGAAAAGCCCCCTATCTCTGTCTCTGCCTCATCTTTAGATAGGTAAACTAGTGCGACCCCATCACTAAAGAATGCGTAGTCCGAATAACGGTTAACGCCTACATCATGAAGTTCAATACAGAAAACTAAAGCCCTATCAATTTCTCCACATCGTATTCTTCTATACGCCATACCAACTGAATACAAAAAAGAGTTGCAGCCCTTTCCGGAGACCATGTTCGTCTCAACATTCTCGCTACCCTTCATATTCTGAAGCACGCTATTCCATAAATCTATCATCTTAGACGGAGACAGAAAAAAAGATGATGTTGTAAATGTGATCAAACCCACGTTTGTTATCCTCAGCGACGCGATCTCTGTTGATAACCACGAGACGGCATCCTTCAGCGATTGATTGAGATCTAGGTACTTCGCTTCATACTGATCTTGAGTAAATAGGCCGACGCGATAAACTTCAGATTTTGGTTCGTTCTCACCAATGTATGCCGCTATGGACTTGTTTGGTTGCATGTACGCAATTTTATTGATGTATACAGGTCTCATTTTTGATTCCAGACTTGATACCTGATACACAGCCTACCCTCGTGCTCAACGATGAGCCACGATCCTCTCAACACTAAGGAGTCGATCTGTTCCTTTCCATCTTTCTTGAACGTATCTACTTTGACTAGGCCTGTCACGTAAGACATGTCAATACTGTTAACTCCCTCCAATTCGATAACTTCCACATAGATATGAAAATCTTTCAGACCATATGCGAACGCAACAATATCTATTCCTCGCTTATCTGGAAGATTTGGAGGACACCAAAGAATATCTGGGTGATATAGATCCCTGTAACGAACCTGATCGTTCGAATTGTTCACCACAGGGTAACAATCTCGAATGAACGAAACTCCGTCTATCATTTGGACACCCTTAT
>Ga0100382_1002553_pt1 | contig 10836 bp, 10 predicted proteins | sample CryGeymeta201506_FD_81566 | JGI IMG/M metagenome (GOLD analysis project Ga0100382, IMG submission 81566) | Groundwater microbial communities from Crystal Geyser aquifers in Utah, USA - Crystal Geyser metaG 2015-06 | ecosystem: Environmental > Aquatic > Deep subsurface > Groundwater | place: USA...
GGGAAATTCCCAATTGTTTGGCCAATTCCTTTTTACTTTTAGGGGAAGCTGTCAGATTAATGGCCATAGCGACGCTGGATTTTTTTTCCCAACCTCTGATCAACGACCAGCTGGCCAACTATTTTTAAAAGAGCGTCTTTTTCTCTTTTCAGTTTAGCTAATTCCAGTAGGGCGCCGGAGTTCTGTCCTGAACGGCTTAAATAACCGTAAATGGTTCCGGGTTTAACTCCGTATTCCTTAGCTAAATCAACCACCCGTTCGCCTTTTTCCTTGACTCGACCTATAATCTCCCTTTTTTGCTCGGGAGTAAGCAATGGATATCCTTTCATATACTTTCAGGATACCACGGAAAGGACTCGGTGTCTAATTTTAGGGGTACCTACCAGCTTTTCTCATTTAAGATCAAGTTTATTAGGAACTTCTTTAAGCTTTCCAGTTTCAGGGGGCGAGGTTATATTAGGCGCTTGGCAGCAAATTATTTTTGTTGATTTTGATAACCGCTCGCGAGAGAGAACAGCTGTGGTTAAAGTTATAGGTGAATAAATTATGAAGATTGATTATCTGTTGAGCAAGAAAATAAACGATTTTATAAAAAAAAAGAGCTTTTTAAAAGCTCTTAGTTTATTTTTTTCTGATTATTTGATTTTTTTGATGTTTTTAATAATTTTTCTTGTTTATTATTTTTATCGCCAGCAAAAAATTTTATTGATTTTTTCTAAAATAGGCTTGAACTTACTTTTTATTTGGTTAGGGATTATGATTTTGAGAAAAGCCATTCCTCGTTTGAGACCATTCGCTCGTGACTTGAGCATAGAAAAATTTTCAAGTTTATTGCTTGGTCCCCAAGAGTTTTCTTTTCCTTCCTCCCATGCGGCTTTTGCTTTTTCTTTGTGGTTTGTAGTTTTAGCTGACTGGCCTTTGTTCGCCATCATTATTTTGCCTTTTGCTTTTTTTGTTGCTTTAGGAAGAATTATTACTGGCGTTCATTATTTGACCGATATTTTGGGAGGAATATTTCTGGCGGCAGGTGTATTTTTAATTACTGAATTATTGATTTTTTAAAAATATGGATCAAGAAGATTATTATTTAGCAAAGTTAAAAGAAAGTATTCAAGGTGAAGTAGCAATTTTTATTGACGCAGCAAATTTGGAAAAGTCAGTACAAAATATGTGGGTTCACCCAAAGGATATTCCGGAGAAATTTAGCGGGTTTCAGCCAGAAGATTTGTCATGGCGTATTCACTATAAAAAATTAAAAAATTTTTTTCTTGGATTGACAAATATAAAATTATTAAATTTCTATACAGCTGATTTTTTTACAAGTGATCATCAAAATTTTCTTTCTCTTTTAGAAAAATTAAATTATAAAGTTATCAGGAAACCTTTAAAAATTTATGCGGACCATACAGATGATCATCCTCATCGAAAAGCGAATTTTGATGTAGAAATTTCGGTAGATGCCGTAGCAAATTTAAATTATTACGACACTATTATTTTATTCTCCGGCGACAGTGATTTTGTGTATTTATTAAGATTCTTAAAAGACAAAAATAAAAGGGTTATTCTTTTTTCTCGAAAAGGACATGTTGCTAAGGAGTTATTTTCTGAAATTGATAACTATTTTGATATAGTTGATTTTCGGCATATTTTCTTGAGGGTTTGTTTAAAAGCCAAAAATCCCGCTTGAGGCGGGATTCGGCAGTTGATGCAATCTTTCGATTGCATCAATAGTATAGCGCAAAAATTTTTGTAAGCAAGCAGATAGCTGTGGATAACTTTTTATATTTTATTTTTTATATTTAATTTTTAATTTTATCATGGCAGGGTAGCTCAGTGGTTAGAGCAGATCCTTCATAAGGGTAAGGTCAAGGGTTCGAATCCCTTCCCTGCTACACCCTCTTTAAAAAGTTAACGGAAAAAAGAGAAAAACAAATTTTTACAAAAAACATCTATAAAATATTAAATTTAAGTTTTATTTATGTTCATTGTTGTTCATGTGGTGGCTGGTATTGCCTTGAGTAAACACCTGCATAATCCTTTTTATGCTTTTGTGTTATGCTGGTGTTTTCATTTTTTGCTTGACGTCATCCCTCATGGTGATGGGGGCCTAGATAAAAAATCTTTTTTTAAATTTGCGGCAATTGACACCGCTCTTTGTTGTTTTCCCGCTTTTGTTATTTTTAATAAAATTGAATTTTTGTTTCCCAATGTGGTTGCCTGGGGAGTTTTGGGCTCTATCTTGCCTGATATCCTTTTTGGTCTTTCGAAGATTATCAAATCAAGATTCTTAGATTTTTTTGCAAACATTAACGAATCTGCTCATCAAATTATAAGAACAAAAATAAGCCTTAAAAATGGCTTAATGGTACAGGCCCTTTTCTTTCTGCTTTTTTTCTTAGCCTTATTTTAGAAGTTCTCTTCGAGTTTATTCTTTTCTGGTGCCGCGGGTGGGAGTCGAACCCACAAGAGCTTGCGCTCATACGATTTTGAGTCATACGCGTATACCAATTCCGCCACCGCGGCGCTTTTTTATTTTACCACGTTTTTTCTTCTTGTCAAAAGTAAAAAAAATGGTAGAATAGATTGATATGAAGGTAATTTCTGTGGTTAATCAGAAAGGAGGAGTAGGAAAAACCAATTTGACTACTAATTTAGCCGCTTATCTTTCTTCTTTAGGCAAAAAAATTTTACTCATTGATTTTGATCCCCAGGCGAATGCCACTTCTGGTTTGGGGGTGGAGAAGAGTAAAAAAGGAATATATGAAATTTTAAATAAAGAGATGCTTTTAGACGAGGGGATAATAGAGGTTAAAAAGAATTTGTTTTTGATTCCGGCTAATCAGGATTTAGTCGGAGCAACGGTTGAATGGGTGGCCCTTGCTGAAAGAGAAACGATTTTAAAAAAGACATTGAGTAGCCTTCCGCCCAATTTTGATTTTGTTTTTATTGATACTCCGCCTTCTTTAGGCCTTTTGACAGTTAACAGTTTAACTATGGCTGATTATCTAGTTATTCCTGTTCAAGCTGAATATTACGCCTTAGAGGGTTTGAGTTCTCTTCTTAATACCGTCAGCTTGATTAAAGAAAATTTACATCCCGGCCTTGATATTTTAGGAGCGGTGATCACGATGTATGACAAACGAAGCCGACTTTCAGAAGAAGTTTGGGAAGAACTTTACCGTCATTTTCCAGGCAAGATTTTTCGCACTATTATTCCTCGCAATGTAAAATTAGCTGAAGCGCCAAGCTTTGGCAAATCCGTTTTAGATTACGCTCCCTTTTCACCGGGTGCAAGGGCTTACAAACGTTTAGCCAAAGAATTTATAACAGAAATATCAAGAATTTCCCATTAGTTTTTTATTTTTTAATTTTTATATTTTATGGTTTTAGGTCGCGGACTTAATTCTCTAATTCCCACTTCTTCAGGTAAGATTAGAGAAGAAAGAGCTATGGAAATAGCCAAGGAGATAGGGAGAGGGGAGGAGGTTATTGATATCCCCCTTGAGAAGATAGAGCCAAATCCTTATCAGCCCAGAAAAGAATTTTCTCACTTGTCCCAAGAAGAATTGATTAATTCTATCAAAGAGTATGGCATTATTGAACCGCTGATATTAACCAAAGGAGAACAAGACAAATATCAAATTATTGCCGGCGAGAGGCGTTTCAGAGCAGCGCAGTTTTTAGGCATGAAAACAGTGCCGGGGATTGTCAGACAAGCGAGCGAGATTGAAAAATTGGAAATTTCTCTGCTTGAAAATGTCCAGAGAAGAGATCTCAACCCGATAGAAAAAGCAAAGGCCTATCAAAGATTAATAGATGAATTTAATTTGACTGAAGAAGAAATAGCAAAAAAAATGGGCAAAGCGCGATCAACGATTTCTAATACTTTACGGCTTCTTTCTTTGCCTTTGGCCGTTCAGGGAGCCATAGGAGAAGAGAAGATTTCAGAAGGGCATGCCAAGGCTTTAATGAGTTTAGAAGATAAAGATAAGCAAGAAATGCTTTTGAGGCGAATTTTGGGATTGGGGCTGACAGTCAGGGAAACAGAAAAGATGTCTAAAGGTAAAAGAGTTTACAAGAAGATTGAGCTTGATCCGGAAATTTTAGAAAAAGAAAAAAAACTGGCAGACTCATTAGGCGTTAAGGTAAAGATCGAAAAAACCAGAGAGAAAAGAAAAATTATTATTGAAGTTATGGATGACGAAGAACTAAATCGTTTGATTGAAAAATTACTTTTATAGGATGAAAAATTTTTTAAAAAATAAGAAAACACTGCTGGTCGGATTAGGACAATTAGGGGGAGGGGTTTCAACCGCCAAGTTTTTGACCCGAAGCGGAGCTAAATTGACCGTAACCGATGTGAAACCAGAAAATAATCTGAAAAATTCAATTAGGCAGTTGAAAAATTTTAAGACAGAGTTTCATTTAGGAGGGCATAAAAAAGAAGATTTTGAAAAGAGCGATTTTATTATTTTTAATCCTGCGGTAAGCGTTTTTAGTCCTTGGGTAAAGTTAGCCAAGAAGTTGAAAAAAGAATTTTTCAACGATTATACTCTTTTCTTGAAGCTTCTTCAATCTAAGGACATTAGACATCCTTACATCGAAGTGACGGGGACGAGGGGTAAAACAACGGTCGCTACTTGGATCGGTCACTTTCTTTCTCCGGTCCTCGTCGGAGGGAATATTCCGTCAGCCGGACTTTTGAAAATCATAGACAAAATTAGTTCTAAAAAACCTTTAGTCTTAGAGATTTCTTCATATCAGCTTGAGTATGTAGAGAAGCTAGAGCCTCCTAAAGTTTCAATAGGCAAATTTTTTCATATAGCCGTGATTACTAATTTATCTTGTGATCATCTCAATCGATACGGCAATTTGAAGACTTATATAAATGTAAAGTCAAAAATTTTTATAAATCAGAAAAAGAGCGATATTCTTATTTTAAATCACGACGATAAATATACCCACATTTTTCTTTCAAAAAAACCGAAAAGCCGAATTTATTTTTTCTCATTGAGGAGACTTCCCAAAAATAAGAACGGGGTTTGGTTTTTGGGGAATTCTATGTATTTTCAGGAAAACAACAAGAAGTCGCTCGTGATGGAGAAAGAAGGATTAACCAGTCACCAAAAACTAAATTTAGCTGCTTCTCTTCTGGCCTCATATCTGGCCGGCAAAAATTGGAGAGAACTTTCAAAGAAGTTAAAAAACCTGCCGGAAATTAAATTCCGTCAGCAATTGGTGCTTAAAAAGAATGGCGCTATTTTTATAAATGATTCCGCGGCTACGAGCCCTGTAGGAACGATAGCGGCTTTAGAAAGATTTTATAAAGACAGAAGACATCTGGCTCTTGTCTGCGGCGGCACTGACAAGAATCTTTATTTTAAAGATTTGGCTAAAAAGATAAAAGCAACGCTTCCTTCAGAAAATCTGTTTTTGCTTGAAGGTAGCGCTACCAAGAAGCTCGCAAAAGAACTTGAAAGGCTAAATTATTTTAAGAATGAATTTAACTTATTTAAATCACTGGAGGATATAATTGAAAAAATATCGGAAGAGAAACATAAAGTGGTTCTATTTTCGCCTGCGGCTGCCAGTTTTGAAAAATTTAAAAATGAATTTGACAGGGGAAACAAGTTTAATAAACTTATAAAAAAATATTTTGCAAAAAAATAAAAAAAATTGATGGAGAACAATTTTATGGGGAAAAAACGAAAAATAGCTTTAATAATTTTTTTTATCTTTATTATTTTCATTCTTAATTTTAAAAAAGTCTTCGCTCTTAACATAAAAGACGGGACAATTGCGAAGATAGAAGGGAAAGAAACTCTTTACTTAATTTCCGGCAAAACCAAGAAAATTTTTCCTCATCTTTCAGTCTATCTTTCCTGGGGCTACCCTCAGGATTTTTCAACTGTTGATTTGGTTGAGGAGTCAGCTCTTGCAAATTATACTAATGATGGTTTTGTTCCTTTTAAAAACGGAAGTCTTGTTCGGGAAGAAAGTAATCCAATTGTTTTTTATGTAGAAAATGCAAAGTTGAGGCCAGTTAGAAAAGATTGGGCTTACCAGTCTATTTTTGAAGACCCAGAGTGGCAAAAGATTATTTTTTTCCCCGATGGTTTTTTAAACCAATTTAATTATCAGGTTGGCGAGATGATTAGCTCATTGGCTGATCTGAAACCGGAAAAAATTGATTTTTACCCTGAACTTAGAATTTTTAATTCAGAGGGAAAACTAGAAAACGCCTTTCTTGTCTTTGACAAAAATTATAAAGGCGGGATTAATTTAGGGACCGCTGATCTTGACGCTGATACCAAAGAGGAAATTTTAATTGGCGCTGGTTTTGGCAGTCAGCCGGAGATAAAAATTTTTCGCAGCGACGGTACTTTAATCAGCCAATTTTTAGCTTTTGAGAAAAGTTTTAAGGGTGGGGTAAATTTAGCAGCCGGCGACCTCTACGGAGATGGACAAAAAGAGATTATTGCCGGTGCTGGCATTTATGGTTCTCCTCATCTAAGAATTTTTACCAAAAACGGGGAATTAATCACTCATTTTTTCGCTGATGATAAAAATTTAAGACATGGCCTAAAGGTAGCGGCTCTTGATTTTGACCAAGACTTGAAAGAAGAGATTGTTTGCGGAATTGAAAAAGAAAAAGGTTTTTATATCAAAATTTTCAGTTTATCTTCAACAAAAAAGCCTTTAAAGGCTTTTTTGGCTTTTGAAAAACTAGGAGGCGGAGAATTTAGTCTTGGGACCGGCGACATTAATGCTGATGGAATTAAAGAGATTGTCATCGGCTCTGGCAGTGACGCGGAGCCGGAGATAAGGATTTTTGATAAAAACGGCAATTTGCTTAATAAATTTTTGGCTTATGAGAAGAATTTTAAAGGCGGAGTCAAGGTTGCTTTAGCTGATTTAGACAAGGACGGGAAAGAAGAAATTATCACGACCGCTGGTTTTTCCGGCGGACCGCATTTAAAAATTTTTGATGAATCTGGTCAACAAAAAAATAGTTTTTTTGTTTATGACGAGAACTACAAAGGAGGGGTGAATGTTGCGGTTTTAAATATGGAGACTGAGAAAAAGATAATTGTGGTCCCCCGTTTAACCCTGATCAAAGGGGTTGGTTTTTATAAAGGAGTAGAGATTGATACAAAGAAACAGAAACTTTACGCTTATCAAAATGGTTTTTTAATTGAGGAAGAAAAGGCTTCTACCGGCCGGCCGGCGATGCCAACTCCGCTTGGTGATTTCAAGGTTTTAAGGAAAAGTCTTGTTAAGTATTCCAAAAAATACAATTTATACATGCCGCACTGGATGCAGTTTACCAGTTCCGGCGCTGGCATTCATGGCCTGCCTTATTGGCAAGACACTTGGGGAAGGGTTTATGAAGGCGTTGGCCATTTAGGCCTGCCGGTTTCTCATGGTTGCGTGAGAGTTTCTTTAAGAGCCGCCGAGAGAATTTATCAATGGCTGAATGTTGGTGACAGGGTGTTAGTTCATCAATAAAAAGAGTCGCCTACAAAAAATAAGCGGCTCCCATTTAGAACAGTAAGATATATTTATTCTAATTTTTCATCTGGAGATTGAAAGTAGCGGCATTCTTTGCTACTGCATTTAACTCCTTTTTTTGTTTTAACTAAAATTGAGGAGCATTTTGGACAAAACTCATTAATAGGTTCGTCCCATAAGGCAAAATCGCATAAAGGCCAGGTATTGCAAGCGTAAAAGAATCTTCCTTTTTTAGTTCTTTTTTTAACAATTTCTCCTTTTTGGCATTTAGGACATTTAATTTTTAAACTATTATTATTTTCTTCAAGAGACTGCGTAAATCGGCAAAGAGGAAAGCCAGAACAGGCTAAAAATTTACCAAACCGACTCATTTTTATAATCAAGGGCTTGCCGCATTTTGGGCAAACCTTTTTTGTTTCTTGAGGGGCGAAATTTTTTTCAATTTCTTTTCCCTTTTTGTCTACTTTTTCTTTGAAGGGGAGATAAAAATTTTTAACAAGAGAAACCCAGTCGGTTTCGCCAATTGCGATTTTATCAAGATTTTCTTCCATTTGGGCTGTAAACTGATAATCAACAATTTCAGGGAAATGTCGCGATAAAAGATCGCTAACCAAGAATCCTATTTCTGTCGGCTTCAAATATCTGGCCTCACGGGTCACGTAATTTCTTTCTTTTAAGGTTTCAATAATTGGCACATAAGTAGAAGGACGGCCGATGCCGAGTGATTCAAGAGTTTTAATTAAAGAAGCTTCTGAAAATCGAGACGGTCCTTGAGTCAAATGTTCTATTGTCTCCGTTTTTGAAAGATTCAATTCTTCTTTTTCTTCAAGAGATGGGAGAGATTCTTCTTTTTGTTTTTCCGGATAAAGAATAAGCCAGCCGGAGAATTTTAAACTTAGACCAAAGGCTTTAAATAAATAATCCCCAGCGCTGATTTCACAATCTGTTCTTTCGAAAATAGCGTTTGTCATTTGTGAGCCGATGGCTCTTTGAAATATTAGTTTATAGAGCTTAAATTGACCCTTCTCCATCTTATCTTTAAGCTCTTCCGGCTTTTTAAAAACAGAAGTTGGTCTGATTGCTTCGTGGGCTTCTTGAGCTCTTATTGTTTTTGTTTTATATCGCGTCGCTTCATGGTAATTTTTTCCAAATTCTTTTTCGATAAAGTTAGACGCTTCAGCCAAAAATTTCTCCGATAGATTTAAAGAATCGGTTCTCATATAGGTAATAAGGCCTGTCTCATAAAGTTTCTGAGCAAGATACATTGTTTGTCTGGCAGAAAAGCTAAGTTTGTTATTTGCCTCCTGTTGTAAAGTGCTCGTAGTGAACGGAGGAGAGCTTGTTCTTGAAACGTCTTTTTTTATCAAAGAAGAAACAAAAAATTTCTCTTTTTTCAAGTTTTTGACGATTTCTTCCACTTCTTTTTTGTTTTTTAAGCCCGGCTTTGGCAGGGGCTGTTTTTTGATTTTTGTTAATTCGGCCTTAAAATTTGAAGCCCTATCTTTTTTTTCTAAAAGGACTTCAATAGTCCAATATTTTTCCGGTTTAAATTTTCCTATTTCCCTTTCTCGTTCAACAATGAGTCGCAAGGATGGTGATTGAACGCGGCCAGCTGAGAGTTTTTTCGCGATTTTTTCCCAGAGAACAGGGGAGAGGGTGTAACCGACCAATCGGTCAAGAACTCGGCGAGCTTGCTGGGCATTAACTAAATTGAGATCAATCTCTCTCGGGTTTTTTAAGGCCTCTTTGATTGCTTCCTCGGTGATTTCGTGAAAAGCGATTCTTGTTGTTGATGACTTGGAGTCTGTTAAGATTTGATCAAGATGCCAAGCGATTGATTCTCCTTCTCGGTCTTCATCAGTGGCCAGATAAATTTCCGAAGCTCCTGCAGCTACCTTTTTTAAATTATTAACCGCTTTCTTTTTTTTGACGGGAATTATATATTCCGGCTGAAAATTATTTTCAACATCAATTCCTAGCCTGCTTTTTGGCAAATCTCTAACATGGCCATTGCAGCTTTCCACTACAAAGTCGTCCCCAGTAGTAGAACTTCGTTCACTACGGGGCTCCGCTTTCAAAAAATTAGAAATTGTCTTTGCTTTCGTCGGCGATTCAACAATAATTAATTTCATAAATTTAAAATATAAAAGCCTTGACCTAAATTTTTTATTTTTTTATTTATTTCCATGACTGTCAAGGTAGACAAGACAGCTGAAGGGAGTAGTTTAGAGAGTTCTGTTAATTTGTCAACATGGATTGATTCGTCTGGTTTTAAAATTTTAAGTAAAATTTCTTCTTCTTTTGAATCAGGTTTTATTATTTCTTTTTGATCTAATTTCGTTTCTAAACCAAAAATTTCAAGAACGTCTTGAGCTTGAGTGACTGGCTTAGCCCCTAGCTTTATTAAATTATTTGTTCCCCCCGAATTTTCTTTATTAATCTCGCCAGGTACGGACAAGACTTCTCTTCCTTCATTTAAAGCAAAAAAAGCAGTAATTAAAGCGCCTGATTTTTTTGGCGCCTCAATTACCAAGGTTGCTTGCGATAAACCAGCAATAATTTTGTTTCTGGCTGGAAATTGCCAATGATCTGGCGGGGTATCCGGAGGGTATTCGGAAACAAGGGCGCCGCCCCTTCCTACAATTTCTTCGGCTAACTTTTTATGAATTGAGGGATATAAAACATTTAATCCGGAACCAAGCACAGCAATTGTTTTTCCATGAGCATCAAGAGCCGCTTCATGAGCAATGCCGTCAATACCCTTGGCTAAACCGCTGATGATGGTGATCCCTCTGGCGGCTAATTCTTTGACCAAAGAATAGCAAATCGCTTTGCCATAAGAAGACGGCAAGCGAGTTCCCACCACGGCTAGAGGATTTTTTTCTTCTTTTTCCAAATTACCCAAAACATAAAGTTCTTTTGGCGGGGTAAATATTTGTTTGAGCAGAGTAGGGTAAGATTCGTCGTTGATGGTAATTTTTTTGATACTTGACATAAAAGGAAAAATTTGCTATTATTTTAACAGAAAATTAAAATAAAGGGAGGGTAAGATGAAAGAGATAGCGGTAGTAGATGTGAGAAAAACAATGGTTTTGTGGATGAGGTAAGGATTGAGGACTTGCTTCTGGGCGTAGAAATAATTTTCATGTCCAGAGGTAATCCTTTCGAAGGAAGATTTTTTGAAAGGCACAGGGCGTGGCTTTTCTCAAACCCAGGTGAAAATCCTCGGCTTCCAACGGAGCGTTATAATGAGATTATCAGAAGGGCAGCGGGGATATTTTCTAAAAATAAGAAGAAGGTATGAAGGAGGGGGGACGATGAAAA
>Ga0100382_1002590_pt1 | contig 10738 bp, 10 predicted proteins | sample CryGeymeta201506_FD_81566 | JGI IMG/M metagenome (GOLD analysis project Ga0100382, IMG submission 81566) | Groundwater microbial communities from Crystal Geyser aquifers in Utah, USA - Crystal Geyser metaG 2015-06 | ecosystem: Environmental > Aquatic > Deep subsurface > Groundwater | place: USA...
GAATAACTACGCCGCTCCTTCGCAAAATTCCCATTGCAAACAATGGCCTGCGCGATTATGGGCGCAGCCCGGTATCCTTTAGGGCATCACGCGAATTCATGCAATATCCGGGCTAGGTTCAATACTTATTGAACCTCTTGAAAGCCTGCGCAGGGGCCAAGCTTGGATTGTTTTGCAATCTGTCCTGCGTGGGCAAGCAATCAAAGCGGCTGATAGATTCGGCTGGGGCTTGGTTCAAGGAGGCCAAATGAAAACCAGTGGTTTGGGATCGTCGATCACATACCCGGCGTGCAGAGTGCGGTTGAGGAAGGGGTCGCGCAGGGTTTCGATGCCGGTAGTTTCACAATAACCACAGGGTTCGCAACCTGATCGCGCCTGATTCGGCTCTGGCCTGTCCGTAAGCGGCCTGATTCGGGAATGCCGTGGGATCATCCGCTCCCCTGAATCACACTTGAACAAGCCGGAGTAAGCCATGAATCAAGCCAGACGCCATGTTCTTCGCGGGACGGTTTCGACCGCGGTGCTCTCGGTTGCGGTGGCCGCCGGGCTATTGCGTCCCGGCCAGGCGGTGGCTTCCACTCTGAACGGCGGCCCGCGAGAAACGCTGCGGGCGCTACAGCGCGGCAATCCAGGCTTGACCAGCGCGATTCGGCTCAAGGCGCCCGACATCGCGGTGGATGGCGCGAGTGTCTTTATCGATTTCTCTTGTGCGCTGCCCGAGGTCGATGCCCTGGTCGTGTTCGTCGACAGAAACCCCCAACCGCTGGTAGCGGCATTCCAGATCGCGCCGGAAGTGGTGCCAGCGCTGCAAATGCGTATCAAGGTTGCCGAGACCGCCCAAGTCTGGGTTGTCGCCCGCAGCGCCGGGCAGTTCTACAAGACGGGGAAGATGGTGAAGGTGACGATCGGCGGTTGCGGTGCCGGGCTGAATTAAGCGGGTTGTCTCTGGCGCGATCGTGGGCCGCGCACCCGACGGGGATGGGCTGATATGCTTCGCCCCCTCTGTCGTTGTAGACGTAACAGTCATGGTCGGATCGCCTGATGAAGCCCCTGAGCGAACGACTATGCAGCCAAAAATCGGCTGCCAAGTCGCTGCTTTACCCTTTAGTAACCCCGGAAAATGAAATCCACCGTAGGAGCGGTTTTAGCCGCGATGCGCCGGCAGGCGCAAAGGGCTGACGCTCGCCAAGACTACACGTCTCACCTTTGCGCCTGCCGGCGCATCGCGGACACGGTCGGCTCCTGCGGCATGGCGCTTGTTTTACGCTAACCCGAGAGCCTGCCGCGCTCACTCGAAATTCCAGGATTTTTTATGTCTCGATCTGTCAGCCTTCTTTTCGGCGTCCACGCCCATCAGCCCATCGGCAATTTTTCGGAAGTCATGGAAGACGCTCACCAGCGTTGTTACAGACCCTTCCTCGAAATCGTCCATCGCTACCCCGATTTCAAATTCGCCCTGCATTCTTCCGGCTGGCTGCTGGAATGGTTGTTTACCCATCACCCCGATGACATGGCGTTGTTGCGCGAGATGGCGGCGCGCGGCCAGGTGGAATTTTTCGGCGCCGGCGACCTGGAGCCGGTGCTGGCGGTGATTCCCACGCGTGACCGCATGAGCCAGCTCGCGGCCATGTCCGACCGCCTGGAGCACTATTTCGGCCAGCGCCCGGATGGCGCCTGGCTCACCGAGCGGGTGTGGGAGGCCACCGTGGTGCCGGCTCTGGCTGATTCCGGCATCAAGTACGTGATGGTGGATGACTACCACTTCCTGTGCGCCGGCGCCGAGCGTGAGCAACTCAACGGCTACCACACCACCGAGGAAGATGGCCGCCAGATTGACGTCTATCCGATCTCCGAAGCCCTGCGTTACCGCCTGCCATTCTCCCCGGCCCATGAAGCGGTCGCCTACATCGAATCGCTCGCCGATGAAACGGACTCAGTGGGCAACACTCCCGCGGCGATCTATTTCGACGACATCGAGAAATTCGGCATCTGGCCGGAGACTTATCACTGGGTCTACGAACGTGGTTGGCTGAAAGACTTCATTGAAGGCGTACTCGCCGCCAAGGCCATTCGCAGCGCCCACTTCCGCGACCATCACCGGGAAACGCGCACGCACGGTGTGGTCTACCTGCCTACCGTCTCCTATAGCGAAATGGGCGAATGGACCCTGCCGGCGCCCGCCGCCCGCCGCTATGCGGAACTGGTACATGCCGCCCAGCACGAAGGCGTGCTGGAACGCGACCGCCCCTACATACGTGGCGGTATCTGGAAGAACTTCCTCACCCGTTATCCGGAAGCCAACTGGGCGCACAAGCGCATGTTGGGTCTGTCCGCGCGTCTGGCCGCCTTGCCCGAGGAGCAGGTGCGCCAGGACCTGGTCGAATTGCTGCATGAATCGCAGGCCAACGACGCCTACTGGCACGGCCTTTTCGGCGGCATCTACCTGCCGCACCTGCGGCGCGCGGTCTGGCACGCCATGATTCAACTGGAACGCCGTCTCGATGCCCTGCAACCCCGTCCAGCCGTCGCCACTGGTGACATCGACCTCGACGGGCGCGAGGAAATTTTCCTCTCCAGCCTCGCCTTGCAAGCGGTGGTGCGTCCTGACAAGGATGCCGCGGTGATTGAACTGGTGAGCTACCCGCTGGCGCAGAACTTCGCCGATACCCTGAAACGCTACGAAGAGCACTACCACGAGAAAGCCCGCGCGGGCGCGGCCGCGATCAAGGCGCATGACGGCGAGGGCATCGCCTCGGCGCACGACGTGGTGCGCTTCAAGCATGAGATCAAGCCGGAAGACCTTGTCCCCGACACTCGTACACGTGGCCTGTTCGCGGAAAGCTGGACCGATTTCGGGCAAAAGCTGCCGCTGGAATATGCCACCACTTTCCTCCAGGGCGGTGCCGTCCTGTGCATGGGCCAGGCTGGGGAAACCCGGGTCGCCAAGGTTTACAGCGTGCGCGACAACCTCCTGTCGGTGGCATTCAAGACCGTCGGTAAAGGCCGCCTCTCCACCCGGCTGAACCTCGCTTTTGCCTGCTGTGACGGCCCCGCCGGACGCTATGTGGTGAAGGGCGCTGAGGGCCAACCCCATATCCCTGGCGGCTTCGGCCAGTGCTTCACCTGGGACGGCCTGGCCGATCTCGGCATGGAAGACCACTACCAGGGCGCCGCCATCCGCCTGCGCGCCTCCGTCCCGACGCGCATCAAGGCCCAGCCGCACTACACCGTTTCGCAATCCGAAGCCGGCTTCGAGAAGATCATGCAGGCGGTCGAACTCACCCTCACCTGGGAAGTCGATGGGCCTTTCGAAGTCAATCTACAACTCGAAATGGCGCCACTAGCCAGGTAGAAATGGGGGATGTGGTTCGCTATCGCTCACCCCCCCACGAATGGCCCTCCGCCCCATCAATTCTGGAGAAAAAACCATGAGCAATGACGTCATCGGACACGGCAAAGTGGTGTTCATCACCTATTCGGTATTAGGCGAAGAGGGCCAGATCATGGGCCAGCAGGATATGCCCACCGGCTATGTGCACGGCGCCGGTAGCGGGCTGTTCGAGTCCGTGGAACGCGCTTTGGAAGGCCGCCAGCCGGGCGACCGGGTGGAAGCCCAGGTGCCGCCAGAAGAAGGCTTCGGCGCGAGCGACCCGAGCCTGGTCATCGTCGAGGAAATCGATAACGTGCCGCCCACCATCCGCTATGTCGGCGCCGAAGCCGAATTGCGGAACGACGCCGGCGACACGCTCACCTTTCGCGTGGTCAGCATCGCCGATGGCAAGATCACGCTCGATGCGAACCATCCCCTCGCTGGGCGTACCGCCACGGTGGCCGCCACGGTCGTTTCCGTGCGCAATGCCACTGCGGAAGAAATGCGTACCGGCTTCCCCGCCGAACAAGGGCCGCCAACCCTGCACTGACTTCGCGCAAGGCGTGGGCCGCGCAGGATAGGGTGCCTCACCGGGAAGGTGTCTCAATGTGAATACAGAACGTGCTGATCGGCATTGGTGCGCCGCCGCACCAGTCCTTGTTTCGATAAGCGGGTGAGGGCGGTTTCCACGGTCTGGACATCGACGCACCAATCCGCGGGCAGCCACCATTTGGCAATGCCTTCCGCGCTATCGACGGCCTCGGGATGGGCGTACAGGTAGCGCAGGATGGCGTCGACGACCTCGGTGAGATGTTGCTGCTGTGCCTGCATGAAAGCCTCCTCGAAGGGGCCGCTGCGTTGCCCCGCGTGCGGAAGACACTGGCAAGTGCTGTGCCATCTCCCGCCGGGCGATGGGCTATCTGAATTCAACCTGGGTTCAACCTGGAAATGGCGGTTGTTCGCTGTCGTGTGGGTTTTGCAAGACCCATGCGGACGCGCCTGAACGGCTGGCCGGGTCAGCTATGACCCGATTGCAGGGAGTGGAATGGCTGACAGCTTGTCGGAGTTTCCACGTGGGCGTGGAAACTCCGACAAGCCGTTAACGTGAAACAAGCTCACGCCCCCACTGTAGCGCCGGTTTCATCATCCGGGGTGGCCGGGGTGGCCTCAAACCATGCCCGTTAGCGGAACAGGCTGGCTTCGATCTGGTACTTCTTCAGCAGCTTGCCCAGGGCGCGGCGTTCCTTGCCGGCCAGGCGGGCGGCTTGTGAGATATTGCCGGCGGATTCCCGCATCAGGCGCAGTAGATGGCTGCGTTCGAATGCCTGCAACATGCTTTGTTTGGCGGCGTTGAAGTTGAGGGTGTCGCAGCAGCCTTGGCGGCGATCGGGTTGCCGGCGGCGTTCGCTGGCTGAAGCGGGCGCGGAGAGCCGCAGGATGGCGTCGTCGGCGAGCAGAAATTCACGCTGGATGCGGTTCTGCAATTCCCGGATGTTGCCCGGCCAGGGCTGGCTGGCAAGCCAGCGCAGGGTATCCGGGTGGAGTTCTTTGGGCGGAATCTTGTAGCGGCAGGCCGCTTCGGCGATGAAGTGGCGCGCCAGCAATTCGACATCGCCGCCGCGCGCGCGCAAGGGCGGTATCGGCAACTCCATGACATTCAGGCGGAAATGCAGATCGGCGCGGAAATCGCCGTCCGCGACCTGTTGTCCGAGATCCACATTGCTGGCGGCGAGGATGCGCACCTGCGCTGATTCGGTGCGGCTGCCGCCGAGGGGCCGATATTGGCCGTCCTGGAGAAAGCGCAGCAGGCTGACCTGGGCCTTGAGGGAGAGCGCGTCCACTTCATCGAGGAACAGGGTGCCGCCTTCCGCCTGGGCGATCAACCCACTCTGGTTTTCACGGGCGTCGGTGTAAGCCCCCCGAGCATGGCCGAACAGTTCGTTTTCGATCAGGTGGTCGGGTAGGGCGCCGCAGTTGACCGGGATGAAGGGTTTGTCGCGGCGCCCGCTCAGGTAGTGGATGGCGCGCGCGGCCAGTTCCTTGCCGCTGCCGGTTTCGCCGGTGATGAGGACGCTGGCGTCATAGCCGGCGATCTTGTGCAGTATTTCGAGCATTTCCCGGAAAGCGGGGGAGTTACCGATCAATCCATGTGGCTGTAATAGTTGAGTCATTGCACGCTCCTCTGATAACGAACCGGCTCGGTTTTTTATTGGGTGGACTGCGTGTTAACCGTAGCAAAACAATCGGGTTATCGCCAGCACGGCAAAGCCCTATTTCGATATAGGTCGGAGGAATAGGGGGTGAGCGTAAGGGTTCACGTTCTCTCCTTCCTTTCCCCTCAGTGGCTCGCGATAATCCATCGTCCTTTCCCCTGTGCTTTCCCTCCTCCCCCTCGCGATGATCAAGAACTGGCTTTCCTACCCGCGTGGCGCGCTGATCCTTCTGATCCTGATCGCGCTGGCCATTCCCATCCGCGCGCTGCTGCTGGGCAAGGCGGTGGAAACGCTGGCAGCGAAGCGGCAAGCCTTGCTGGAAACCGTGATTTCCAGCGGCCGCGTGATCACGCCGGCGCGCGTCGAACTGGGCGCCGAGCTGGTCGGGCGTGTGGTCGAGGTGGCGGTCGAGGAGGGCGATCGGGTGCGTGCCGGCCAGGTGCTCGCGCGCCTGCGCGACGATGAGTTGCGTGCCGCCAACGAGCAGGCGCGGCGTGGCGTCGAGGAGGCGCAAGCGCGGATCGCCCAGTTGCGCGAGGTGGCGCGGCCGGTGGCGGAACAGAGCCTGTTGCGGGAACAGGCAAACCAGGTGCTGGCCGAAGCGGAGTTTGCGCGGGTGAAGACCCTGGCGGATGCGGGGTTCTACAACCCGTCGCGCCTGGATGAGGCGCGGCGTGTCCTGGATGGCGCGCGGGCGGCACGCGAGTCGGCCATGGCACAAGCGCGCGGCAATCGCCCCGAAGGCGTGGAAAACCGCCTGGCCGAGGCGCGTCTGGCGCAGGCCCGCGCCGCGCTGCAAGTGGCCGTGGCGAAGCAGGCGAATACCGTGATCCGGGCGCCCAGCGCTGGCGTGGTGGTGAAAAAGCGGGTGGAACGCGGCGACGTCGTCACTCAGGGCAAACTGCTGTTCGATCTGGCGACCGACGGCGAGACCCGGATAGACTTGCAGATCGACGAGAAACATCTCGGCCGCCTGCGCGTCGGCCAGGCCGCCAGCGTGCTCGCCGATGCCTATCCGGGGCAGCCGTTCGCGGCGGAAATTGATTACATCGCGCCCGCGGTGGATGCGGAGAAGGGCTCGGTAGAAGTCAAGTTGCGAGTCGCGGCGCCGCCCGCCTTCGTCAAGCCGGACATGACCGTCTCGGTCGAGATCAAGGTGGGTGAACGGCCAAGCGCGCTTTCCCTGCCCGCCGCGGCGGTGCGCGATTCGACCTCGGCGCATCCCTGGGTCATGGCCATCGACGCCGGCCGCGCCGCGCGGCGCCCCGTCACCCTGGGCCTGCGCGGCACCGGCGTGGTGGAAGTCGTGGCCGGACTCAAGGAGGGCGAAGCGGTCATCCCGCCGGCGGCGCCGGTCGCCGTGGGCGACAAGGTCCGTTCGGTGAAATAACGCGCGATGCCATTCGAATGGATTCTCGCCTTGCGCTTCCTGCGCGAAGGCCGCATGCAGACGGCGCTGATCATGGCCGGCACCACGGTGGGGGTGGCGGTGATCATCTTCATTACCGCCCTGATGAACGGGCTGCAAGCCAGCCTCGCCACCCGCACGCTGTCTACCCAGGCCCATGTCAGCGTGCGGGCGCCGGACGACGCGCCGACGCCGGTGCTGGAGCGTGCTGGCGCGACATCGGTGGTTGCCCACATCGAGCCGCGCGTGCAGCGGCTGCGTTCCATCGACCAGTGGCAACGGGTTACCCGCGAATTGGTGGCGCTGCCGCATGTGGTGGATGTCTCCCCGATCACCACCGGTTCCGGTTTTGCCTTTCGCGGCAATGCCAGCAAGTCGATCGCCCTCATGGGCGTCATCCCGGAGCGCTATGACCGCATCGTAAAGGTCTCGGACAAGCTCACGGCCGGGCAATTTCGGGTCGGCCCGGGCGAGGCGGTGATTGGCATCGAACTGGCCCGCGACCTGGGCGCGGCGGTGGGCGACCGGATTCGCATATTGAGCAGCGAGAACCGCGACGACGTGTTCCGCCTCACCGGCCTATTCGATCTCGGCGTGAAGGACCTCAACCGGCGCTGGGTCATCATGCCATTGCGCTCCGCCCAGAGCCTGCTTGATCTCTCCGGCGGGGTGACCCACATCGACCTGACCGTGGACGACATCTTCGCAGCCGAGGACGTGGCTACCCGCATCGTTTCCCAGACCGGCCTGACGGCGGAGAGCTGGATGGCCATCAACACGCAGTTGCTCACCGCCTTCAAGAACCAGAACATGACCACTCGCACGGTGCGCGTGTTCATGCTGCTCATCGTCGCCCTCGGCATCGCCAGCGTGCTGGTGGTGTCGGTGGTGCAGAAGCAGCGCGAGATCGGCATCCTGCGCGCGATGGGCGCCTCGCCCCGGCGCATCATGCGGGTGTTCCTCATCCAGGGCGGCATCGTCGGCGGCAGTGGCGCGCTACTCGGTTCCGGGCTGGCCACGCTGATGGTCTATGGCGCCTCCTTCGCCTTGCTCCAGGATGACGGCTCGGCACTGATCAGCGGCCGCATCGAAGCCTCTTATTACCTGACCGCCGCCGCCGTCGCCGTCCTCACCGGCCTGCTGGCGGCGGTGGCGCCGGCGCGGAGGGCGGCGAAAATGGACCCGGTGGAGGCCATTCGTTATGGCTGACATCCTGCGCCTGGAGGCCGTGCGCAAGTCCTACAACGTGGGCATGCCGATCGAAACCGAGGTGTTGCACGGCATCGATCTGGCCCTGCGCGCCGGCGAGTTCGCCGCCCTGATCGGCCCTTCCGGCTCGGGCAAGAGCACCCTGCTGCATCTCATCGGCCTGCTGGAACGGCCGACGGCGGGTCGCATCCTGATCGCCGGCCGGGAAATCGACGCGCTCGACGAGGCCGGGATGACCGAACTGCGCGGCCGCACCCTGGGATTCGTGTTCCAGTTCCATCACCTGCTGCCGGAATTCACCGCGCTGGAAAACGTGATGATGCCGGCCCTGATTGATCAAGGCCGCGCCACCCGCGCCATGCGCGAACGCGCCAGGGGGTTGCTGGCCAAGGTCGGCCTCGCCGACGCGCTCGACAAGAAACCCAGCGCGCTGTCCGGCGGTATGCAGCAGCGCGTGGCGATCGCCCGCGCCCTGGCCATGAACCCGCCGCTGGTGCTGGCCGATGAGCCGACCGGTAATCTGGACAGCCATACCGCCGACGACATCTTCGCCCTGCTGCGCGAGTTCAACCGCGCGGAGGGTTCCGCCTTCCTGATCGTCACCCATGACGCGCGCCTGGCCGCCGGCTGCGACCGTCGCATCGAGTTGATGGACGGCCAGCTTCTGGCGGCCACCGTCTGAGAGAAAACCATGCCCACGAAATCCGTCCGCTTCTTCGACACCCAGTTCCAGCGCCAGGTCAATGCCGGCGAGTTCGAGCTCAACCCATTTGAACGGCTGGCCTTGCCATACTTGAAAGGAGAGGTACTCGACCTCGGCTGCGGCCTCGGCAACCTCGCCCTGGCAGCCGCGCGCGCCGGTTGTTCCGTGGCCGCGCTCGATGGCAGCCCAACCGGCATTGCCCGCCTGCGCGAGACGGCCGCTCGCCTGGCCCTGCCGGTTGCCGCCCACGAGGCCGATCTCGGGCATTGGGCCGGCGACCGCGATTACGACAGCCTCGTCGCCATCGGGCTGTTGATGTTTTTCCCAGGTGCCCGCGCCGAGGCGCTGCTCGCCGACATCGTCGCCCATGTCCGGCCGGGCGGCGTGGTGGCGCTCAATGTATTGATCGAAGGCACCACCTTTCTGGGCATGTTCGAGCCGGGCCACTACCACCTGTTCGCGCCCGGCGCGCTGAAAGCCGCCCTGCCGGGCTGGGACGTGCTGGCCGAATCGGAGGACCGCTTCCCCGCGCCGGGTGATACGGTGAAAGTGTTCGAGACTGTGATCGCAAGAAAGCCATGGGCAAAGCCAGCCGATGCGCCCGACCGCCACAACCACTTCAACTGCCAGCCCTGACGTGAAACAACCGCCATGCCGTAGGAGCGGACCCTGTGATGAAGCCCTTACCCTTCGGTATCCGCGATGCGCCGGTAGCGCTGCGTGATGACGCTCGCCAAGACCCCGCGTTTCACCTTTGCGCCCGCCGACGCATCGCGGCGGAAGCCGCTTCTACGGCAGGTTTCGTTGGCCGAGACGGTCTCCAGCCATGACCATTAAACCCGCATCCCTGTTTTCCCCTTCCTCCGTTTGGCGCCAGCGCCTCGATCAGCCCATCGCCAGTAGCCTGCTGTTTTCGTTGAGCCTGCATCTGGCATTGCTGGCGCTGGTGGGGCCGGCGCCCGGCGGGGGTGAGCGGGGGCCGTTGGTGATCGATGCGCGCCTGGCCCCGCCAACACCCGAGGCACCGCGGGCCATTCCAGAGCCGGAGCCGCCCGCGCCGGTGGTGCCGCAGCCGGCCATGCCACCCATAACCGTGCCGCGGCCCTTGCTGACCAGCAACGTGCCGTCTCCAGCCCCGCCCTTGCCGGTTGCGCCCACGCCGGTTGCGCCCGCGCCTACCCCGGCACCGCCACAGGCCACCGCTCCGCCCAGCCCGCCACCAGCAAAGCCGGCCAGCGCGCCCACCACCGTCGGCGCCGCGACCGCGCACGCTGGGCCGAGCACGCCGTTCAGCATCGGCATCGATAGCACCTGGTATGTCGCGCGCCAGGTGGATGTGCATGCCCGCTCAATGGACAGCATCGTGCCCGACTATCCAGATCAGGCGCGGCGGCGCAACCAGGAAGGCAGCCTCAAGCTGAGAGTGAAAATCGACGATCTGGGCCGGGTGCGTGATGTGGAAGTGGTCGAGGCAGACCTGCCCGGAGTGTTCGACGAAGCGGCCCTGGAAGCCTTCCGCAACGCCCGCTTTCAACCGGCCATGAAGGACGGCCGCCCGGTACGCTATCAGGCGTATATCCGGGTGGTGTTCAAGTTGCGGGATTGATCCCGCGCCTATTTCGCGTAATACAAAAAATTCTCGTAAGACGATTCAGCCACTCGGAACCACTGAATCTGGCTATCGCGGAACTTTTTCCAGTCTTTGTAAATGTGCGCGAAATCCGGGTTTTTCGCGGCTTCGGCGTCATACAACTGGAAAGCCGCGGACCGCGCGGCGGTCATGACGTCCTTCGGGTAGGCGTGCAGCTTCACCCCCTGTTTCACCAGGCGCATCA
>Ga0100382_1002591_pt1 | contig 10738 bp, 9 predicted proteins | sample CryGeymeta201506_FD_81566 | JGI IMG/M metagenome (GOLD analysis project Ga0100382, IMG submission 81566) | Groundwater microbial communities from Crystal Geyser aquifers in Utah, USA - Crystal Geyser metaG 2015-06 | ecosystem: Environmental > Aquatic > Deep subsurface > Groundwater | place: USA...
ATGCCGTGGAAGGCATTGCCAGGAAATCAGGAAATGCTCGTTTTGCCTGGGATTCGTACCGTCGTTTCGTACAAATGTTTGGCGATGTAGTGCTTGGCATGAAACCGGTATCAAAAGAAGATGCCGACCCTTTTGAAGAAATTATCGAGCACCTGAAGGAAGAAAAAGGTGTTGAACTGGATACAGACCTCTCTGTTGACGACCTTAAATTATTGGTAAAAGGTTTAAAGAAGCTGTAAAAAAGCAAACCGGACATGATTTTCCAACCGATCCATGGGAACAACTATGGGGTTCGGTCATGGCTGTATTTGATAGCTGGATGAACCCAAGAGCTAACTACTACCGTAAAATGGAAAAAATTCCGGATGAATGGGGCACTGCAGTAAACGTTCAGGCCATGGTTTTTGGAAACATGGGCTTAAATTCTGCTACCGGCGTTGCTTTTACCCGTGATGCCGGAACAGGCGAAAACCTGTTCAATGGTGAATATTTAATTAATGCTCAAGGCGAAGATGTGGTGGCCGGAATCCGTACACCTCAACAAATTACCAAAATAGGATCGCAACGTTGGGCCGAATTGGCACAGGTTTCAGAAGAAGAACGTGCTGCAAAATACCCTTCGCTCGAAGAATCGATGCCATCCATGTATAAAGAGCTTTTTGACACACAAAACCAGTTGGAGAAGCACTACCACGACATGCAGGATCTGGAGTTTACCATCGAAGATGGACGATTGTGGTTGCTTCAAACCCGCAATGGAAAACGCACCGGTGCTGCCATGGTAAAAATTGCTGTCGACATGCTCCATGAGAAGCTGATTACTAAAGAAGAGGCTTTGATGCGGGTTAATCCTGAAAAGCTGGACGAACTTTTGCATCCTGTGTTTGATAAAGATGCCCTGACAGAAGCTACCGTCATGGCTAAAGGGTTACCTGCCTCACCGGGTGCCGCCACCGGACAGATTGTTTTTCATGCCGAGCATGCAGAAGAATGGGCTCAACAAGGTAAAAAAGTAATTTTGGTTCGCATTGAAACCTCTCCCGAAGACCTTGCCGGGATGAATTCCGCCGAAGGTATTCTCACCGCCCGTGGCGGTATGACGTCGCACGCCGCAGTTGTCGCCCGTGGAATGGGTAAATGCTGTGTTTCAGGTGCAGGAAGCATTAAGGTGGATTATAAGGCCAAAACCCTCACCATGAATGGCAGAACATTTAATGAAGGAGATTTTATCTCCCTCAACGGTACTACAGGTGAGGTTTTTGATGGGATGATTAAAACTGTCGAGGCAGAATTAAGCGGCGACTTTGGTAAATTAATGAAACTGGCTGATAAAAAAGCCAGGATGTATGTCCGTACTAACGCCGATACCCCAAATGATGCCAGGGTGGCCCGCGAATTTGGAGCAAAAGGAATTGGCCTTTGCCGTACCGAGCACATGTTTTTTGGTGACGAAAAAATTATCGCCATGCGTGAAATGATCCTTGCGGCTGATGAAGCAGGACGACGCGTTGCTCTTGACAAACTTTTGCCCATCCAGCGCAAAGACTTCGAGGGAATTTTTGAAGCCATGCAGGACCTGCCTGTAACCGTTCGTCTGCTCGACCCGCCATTGCACGAATTTGTTCCCCACGATGATAAAGGCCAACAAGAAATGGCAGAAGTCATGGGAGTAAGTTTAAAGGTGATCAAAGAAAAAATTGAAGACCTCTCAGAGGTGAATCCCATGCTCGGACACCGGGGTTGCCGTTTGGGAAACACCTATCCTGAAATCACCGAAATGCAGAGCCGTGCCATAATCGAAGCTGCACTGGATTTAAAAAAACGTAAAATTCATGCTCATCCCGAGATCATGATTCCATTAACAGGAACCCTGGCCGAATTAAAACTTCAGGAGCAAATCGTTAGAGATACCATTCAAAAGGTATTCGACGAACGTGGAGAAAAGATTGACTTCATGGTAGGTACGATGATTGAAATTCCACGTGCCGCCCTGGTTGCAGATAAAATTGCCGAATCAGCCGAGTTTTTCTCTTTTGGAACCAATGACCTCACCCAGATGACCTTTGGTTATTCGCGTGATGATGCCGGAAAATTCCTCCCCATCTATATTGAAAAAGGGCTATTGAAAGAAGACCCATTTCAGGTGCTTGATCAGGAAGGTGTTGGGCAACTCGTTGAGATGGCCGTTAAAAAGGGCCGTAAGACCCGTAAAAAAATCAAACTGGGTATCTGTGGCGAGCATGGCGGGGAACCAAGTTCCATCGAATTCTGCCACAGAGCCGGCCTTGATTACGTAAGTTGTTCACCATTCCGTGTGCCCATTGCTCGTTTGGCAGCCGCTCAGGCAGTGATTGTAAACAAGAAAAGCTGGAAACGTAAACATAAATAAATCATTTATTTTGATATTTAAGCCAATGTTACTTTGAAAATTGTAGCATTGGCTTTATTTTTGTCCAATAATTTCCTAATATTTGTAATATTGCACACGATTGCATTATGCTTTTCAGTAAAAATCGCATCACATTGAACATCTTGCTTACAAATTAATTAATCAATAATCGCAAATAAATTTATTATGGCAAAAGGTTTAACCAAAATCAAAGCCGAACTCGAAAGTTATGGCATTACAAACGTTGCAGAGATAATTTATAATCCCTCCTTCGAAACACTGTATAAAGATGAAACAAGCACTGACCTGGAAGGATACGAGAAAGGTATTGTTACAGAACTTGGTGCAGTAAATGTAATGACCGGAAAATTTACCGGACGTTCGCCCAAAGACAAATACATCGTACTAGACGAAAAAACGAAAAACACTATCTGGTGGGCAGAACTAACAAAATCCGATAACAAACCCATTGATGCAACAACCTGGGATCATCTCTATCAGCTGGGCGCAAAGCAATTGACCGGCAAAAAACTTTATGTGATAGATGGGTATGCCGGAGCAAATCACGATTCACGTATTAAGGTGCGTTTTATCATGGAAGTAGCCTGGCAAGCTCACTTTGTGAAAAACATGTTTATTCGTCCCACTGAATCAGAACTGGAATCATTTGAACCGGATTTTGTCATACTCAACGCGTCAAAGACCAACAATCCTGATTGGCAAAGTATGAAAAGATCCGATGGACTCCCTTTTAATTCGGAGAATTTTATCGCTTTCAACATGACTGACAACCTTGCTGTTATTGGTGGCAGCTGGTATGGTGGTGAAATGAAAAAAGGGGTATTCTCTATCATGAATTATTATCTGCCACTCAGAGGCATGGCATCCATGCATTGTTCTGCCAACGTTGGAAAAGATGGCGACACGGCCATTTTCTTTGGTCTGTCAGGAACTGGAAAAACGACCTTGTCAACCGATCCAAAACGGGCTTTGATTGGCGATGACGAACATGGCTGGGACGATGATGGCGTTTTCAATTTCGAAGGAGGTTGCTATGCAAAAACCATCAACCTGGACAAAGACAGTGAACCTGATATTTTCAATGCCATCAAAAGAGATGCACTGCTCGAAAACGTGACTGTTGATGCCAATGGAAAAATTGATTTTAACGATGGATCTGTAACACAGAACACACGTGTCTCCTACCCCATTTATCACATCGAAAATATTGTGAAACCCGTATCCAAAGCTGGTCCGGCAAAAAAAGTAATCTTCCTTACAGCAGATGCTTTTGGTGTAATGCCCCCTGTTTCAAAGCTTACCCACCAACAAACCAAGTATCATTTCTTGTCAGGCTTTACAGCTAAACTAGCTGGTACAGAAGTAGGTGTTACTCATCCTGTTCCCACTTTCTCTGCTTGTTTTGGCGCTGCCTTTTTATTACTCCATCCCACCAAATACGGCCTGGAACTGGAGAAAAAGATAGAAGCCAACAACGCAAAAGCCTATCTGGTAAACACAGGATGGAACGGATCAGGTAAACGTATTTCCATTAAAGACACCCGAGGTATTATTGATGCCATCCTTGACGGATCCATTGAAAAAGCCCCAACTAAAAACATTCCAATTTTTAACCTGGAGGTGCCAACTTCACTTCCCGGGGTTGACCCAAAAATTCTTGATCCCCGCGATACCTATGCTGATGCTGCCGAATGGGACAAAAAAGCCAAAGAACTTGGTGAACTATTTATCAAGAACTTTGAACAATATACTGATAAAAAGGAAGGCCAAGCCTTGGTAGCTGCCGGGCCACAGTTATAGACTGACCATTCAATCCCTTAAAAAGGCTGTCCTAATTATACAAGGCAGCCTTTTTGTTTTTTCAGGATCATTGGATCCATGTAAATGTTTTGTTAATAAAAGCTTGAAAATAGTACCTTTGGATACATATTTCAAACTTCATGTTCTATGTCTATTATTTTTAAACACGCCCGGCAACTGGTAGTTGAAATTGACGAATTTATAAACACGGCCGAAAAAGGTGTGCTGGTGTTTAAAGAAGGAGTACTCAACTACCTGAACAACGAAAAAGAATCGTTCGCTGATAAGATTTCCGATATCGACAGATTGGAAGCCACGGCCGACAGGCTCCAGCGCAAAATTGACGATGAAGCGTACCAACATTCATTGCTTCCTCAGAGTATCAGCGATGTGGTAAGTATGCTCGACCGCGTGGATGAACTGATAGATATAGCGAAAGACAATTTATACCTGTTTGAACTGGAACTCCCGTTTTTTCCTGAAAACATACGCAATGAATATATTCGATTAACAACCACATCGGTAGAAGCAGCACTATGTGTAATCCCTGCCGTACGTACTTACTTCAGGGAACCGGTCCAGGTAAGGGATATGCTGACGAAAGTATACTTTTATGAAAGCGAAACAGATAAAATATCACGGAACATAAAACGAAAACTATTCCATGAGATGCATGAACTTGATCTGGCACAAAAAATACATCTGCGTTATTTTGCATTGCATATCGAATCCATTTCGGATAAAGCTCAGGAACTTGCCGATGCATTAACCATTATGGCACTAAAAATAAATATATGATTACCCTGCTTTTTTTAACCAGCGGCTTGTTTTTAGGTTGGTCACTTGGGGCAAACGATGCTGCCAACATATTTGGTACCGCTATAGGTACTCGGATGGTGCGATTTAGATTGGCGGCCATTATTGCCGGTATCTTTGTCATTATTGGTGCCGTGGCACAGGGGGCTGGTGCGAACGAAACACTGGGCGATTTGGGTAGCGTAAGCACCCTGGGCGCTGCATTCACGGTGGCATTGGCGGCAGCACTTACCGTTTTTTGGATGACCCGTTTAAGTCTTCCGGTTTCCACCAGTCAGGCCATTGTTGGCTCCATTATAGGATGGAATTTCTAAACCAACAACCCTACCGACCTGGGCGTACTTACTAAAATTGTAGCTACCTGGATTTCAGGTCCCATTTTGGGTGGGATTTTTGCCGTGTTGTTGTTTATGTTGCTTCAACTGGCTACCCGAAAAGTATCATTACACTTGATATACAAGGATGTCATTACCAGGGTTGGATTGGTAATTGTCGGAGCCTTTGGAGCCTACAGCTTAGGAGCTAACAACATAGCCAATGTCATGGGGGTTTTCACACATTCCATTCAACTAACTCCATTGGATTTTGATTGGTTGGTTATTGGCAGTAAACAGCAGTTGTTTTTCATCGGTGGAATAGCCATTGCCATTGGAATAGCAACCTACTCAAAGCACGTAATCAACACTGTTGGCAGATCTTTGATGCCGCTTACCCCTGAAGCAGCGCTGATTATCGTGTTGGCTCAATCACTGGTTTTGTTCATATTTTCATCTCAAACCTTATCGAGCGCTATTGCCTCCATTGGACTGCCTCCAATTCCTTTGGTCCCGGTATCAAGTTCTCAGGTGGTTATTGGTGCTATTATCGGAATAGGACTATATAAAGGAGGACGGGAAATAAAGTTGAATATTCTTGGGAGTATCAGTCTGGGCTGGATTGCAACCCCCATTGCAGCGGGCATTTTGAGCTTTTTCATGTTGTTTTTTATGAACAATGTTTTTAAACAAGAGGTGGGAAGTACGGAGATAAAAAGAATTCTTCAGACAGAAACCGAACCGGGTTCCCTCCAAAAAAACAGGCCTATAACCTATCATCCCGATTCACTACAAAACGATTCATTGGCTAACCTTTAATCAATTTAAACTATGTTAAACATCGCGCTATTTGGCCCACCCGGAGCAGGAAAAGGAACTCAATCAGAGTTTCTCATCGGAAAATATAACCTATTTTATATCTCGACCGGCGATATACTTCGCAAGGAAATTGCCGAAGACTCTTCCCTGGGTATCGAAGCACGATCGATTATCGCTTCGGGTGGACTGGTTTCGGATGAGATCATCGTTCAGGTTATCGAAAAAACCATCCAATCGAATCCCAATGCCAATGGATTTTTATTCGATGGTTTTCCACGAACCTACATCCAGGCCTATATCCTCGAAGGATTGATGATCAAGCTTAACACCTCGCTGAATTGTCTCATCAGTTTGGAAGTTGATGAAGAAACTTCTGTTAATCGTTTGTTGGCCAGAGGAAAACTTCAGGGAAGGATAGACGACAACGTGAAAGTCATCAGAAACAGGTTACATGAATATACTGAAAAAACACTGCCTGTTCTCAGTTTTTATAAGGCCAAAGGCAACTATTTCGCAGTTGATGGCGCCCAGAACATTGAAAAGGTAAGCGCCAATATTGAGCTGATTGTGCAAACAGAATTAAGTAAAAGCCTGATGAATATAGTGCTCTTCGGATATCCCGGCTCAGGAAGAGGATCGCAAGGGAAAGCACTTGCCAGGGCTTACGGACTTGAATACATTGCCACAGGGCCCATGCTGGAACAAGAAATTGCCAACAACACGGCAATAGGCCAACAAATTTCGACCCTTTATGAAGGCGGCCAATTGGTACCGGACGAAATAGTGGTTAAATTGATTGAAAAAAAACTCGAAGCCTCGAAAGGAGTTAAAGGTTTTATATTTAAGGGATTCCCGCGTACTTTAGTACAGTCGTATATCCTGGATGGATTGCTAAAAAAACACGGGTCTACCATTTCAAAAGTAATTGAAATTGAAGTTCCTGCACTTGAACTTATCAGACGATTGGATGCCCGGAGCAAAACCGCCGACTGCATGCCTTACGACACCAGTACGGAAAAAATAGTGAACCGTTTGCAGGAGCATGAAACGAAAACGGTTCCGGTAATTAATAAATACAACCAGCAGCACGGCGTTGCAAAAATAAATGGGGTCGGTAGTTTTGATGAGGTCAACAACAGACTGTGTGCAGAAATTGAGAATGCCTTTAAAACACTTTCAAACAATTAATTAAATTTAAAAATTCAATATGCCACAAGAAATAGAGAAAAAATTCCTGGTAAACGGTGATTATAAATCGCATGCCACACAGACCATTCGCATCATACAAGGTTATTTAGTTTCTGTTCCAGAGCGTACTGTAAGGATCAGAATTGCTGGAAACAAAGGCTTTATCACCATTAAAGGAAAAAGCAGTATCACAGGTTTAAGCCGTTATGAGTGGGAGAAAGAGATTATGTTAGAAGAAGCAAAAGAACTCCTCGAATTATGCGAACCGGGTGTGATTGACAAAACCCGGCACCTGATTCCAGAACCCGGTGGCTTAACCTATGAAGTAGATGAATTTTATGGCGACAATGAAGGACTGACTGTTGCAGAGATCGAACTGCCGCAAGAGGATGCGGCATTCACCAAACCTTCCTGGCTTGGGGAAGACGTCACAGGAAATCCTGCTTACTCCAATTCCGTGTTGATCAAAAAACCTTACAAAAGTTGGTGATCAGATTTTATAGAAAAAATGAACATTGAAAATAATCATTAAAACCAACAGGATTAATCACTCTGAAACGAATTAGATAGGAAATGATTACCTTATAAGTTCACTCATTTTAATGAATACCTTTGCACCCAATACCTCAAAACGAGGCATTCACCATTAATTTGATATTCAAGATGACGTTCTCAGATTTAGGGATTAGCGAAAATATAATCCGCGCACTACACGACAACAAGATTAGTATCCCTACCGATATTCAAAAGAAGGCCATCCCACATATTCTTCAAAAAAAACAGGATTTGGTGGCCGTTGCACAAACCGGGACAGGTAAAACTGCCGCGTTTTGCTTGCCCATCCTGCAAACCATCGATCCAAAATTGAATAAAATACAAGCTCTGGTGCTTGTCCCCACACGAGAGTTGGGCCAACAGGTGGCACGCGAATTTTTTCTTTTCTCCAAATATTTGCCCCGTGTATTTGCCGAACCAGTGTATGGTGGGGCTCCCATTGACGAACAGATAGAGAAACTAAAACGTCCGACGCATGTGGTGGTGGCAACCCCCGGCAGGCTAATCGACCTGCTTGAAAAAAAGGCACTTAGTCTTAACGATCTGAATTATTTGGTGTTGGACGAGGCCGATGAGATGATCAACATGGGGTTCAAAGCCGAGATTGATGAGATACTGAAATCGTGTAAAGAGGGAATTACCCGGTTACTTTTTACTGCCACCATGCCAAAAGATGTCAGGGAACTGATTAATGAATATCTGGCAGATGATGCCGTTGAGATCCGAATAAACGCGGAGGAACTGGTCAATCAAAAGATCGAACACCAGTACCTGATTTATAAGAAAGGTTTGAAACTGGAATACTTAAAGGCATTTTTAAATGAACGCACCCATCAGCGTGGAATCCTGTTTTGCCGCACCAAGATTGCTGCCAAACGGTTATCGAAACAATTGGCCGGATTTGTGGTAACCACCGATGCTATTCATGGCAATCTGAACCAGGAGTCGCGCGAAAAAGTACTGCGCGGATTTAAAAACCACCGGATCAATTTACTGGTGGCTACCGACATTGCTGCCAGAGGAATAGATGTAAAGAATCTGGATTATATCATTCACTACCGCTTGCCCGAAAACACCGAGCAATATACACACCGTAGCGGAAGAACGGCACGTGCCGGGAAATCAGGTGTTTCGGTCAGTTTTGTGAAAAACGAAGAGTTAAATGAAATCAAGTTACTGGAGACAAAGCTAAATATTCAATTTTCGACTTTGGAAGTCATGATCGTGCCAGAAACTCAAACAGACACGCCCATCACTATTTTTATGAATATGGGTACTGCTCAGGACTTCGACAACGTCAGATTGAAGGATTTCCTGGTGGAAGAAGCAGGGCTCGATGCTTCCGACATCAAAAATGTGGTGGTCGAAGAACAAAGGTCGCACTTTGATGTACCTGAAAGGTACCAATTTCAGATTTCCGCCAACCTCAACGGTTTCAAACGTTCGCATAGAAATATCCGACTGTCGCTCACCAATAGTAACGCTTAACGGGATCTACTATAATGTAAACATGAAAATCAAAGAATATGAAACAGTTTAAAAAAATAGCCGTTTTGGGCGGTACAGGTAAGGCTGGCCGGTATGTCATCAAACGGTTGCTAGAGAAGGGATATCAGGTAAAAGCACTCACCAGAAACCCTGTAAAACTTAGCCAAAGCAGCCAATCGCTGGAAATTATCCCGGGTGATGCCCGCGATGCAGAAACCATCCACTTATTGCTCAAAGGCAGTGATGCTGTAATCAGCACCATCGGCCCAACGCTAAAAACCCCGGACACCTGTAGCATTGCCACGGGCCACGTAATAGAAGCTGCGAAAAGAAACCATACAAAACGGTACATTGAACTCGCAGGTTTGGCCATTGATACACCAACTGACCGAAAAGGATTCAAAACAAAACTTGTTGTCAGTATCATGAAACTTTTTGTTCCCACAATCATTGCCGACAGGCAAAAAGCATATGGACTTTTATCAAGCAGCGATCTTGACTGGACACTGGTTCGCTCCTCGATGGTTGAGTTAACCGACACACACCGGGACATTAAAACAAGCCTGTCAGATAGTCCGGGTCACAGGATCAGTGCCACCGACCTGGCTAACTTTCTGGTGGAGGAGCTGACTGATGAACAGTTTATCAGGAAGGCCCCTTTTATTTCAAGTTAACCCATTTTGCATTGATGTATTTCAAAGTATCCATGCGCACTAACCCCAAGACAGACCGCAATGTTGATAGTTTACAGAGTTACTTTTAAAAATAGCGTAAACTGATGTTTGCGCTATTTTTCTTTAAAAGCGGTTTAGATGGTTCCTGATTAATAGAATAAGTCGTATATTTCGGCAATTTTTCAAAATCCTCGCCGATGAAACCAGGGAAAGAGAAATCGAAAGTATCTTTAAATGAAAAACCGTCCAAATCTGAAAAAATTCTTTTTCCAATTGTCGGTATTGGAGCCTCTGCCGGTGGACTTGAGGCTTTGGAGCAGTTTTTGGTTCATGTGCCCGAAAATAGCGGAATGGCCTATGTAATTATCCAGCACCTGGATCCAACACAAAAAGGAATGCTGCCCGAGTTACTTCAGCGAATTTCAAAAATGAAGGTGCTTCAGGTGAAAGACCGCATGAGGGTGAACCCAAATTTCGTGTATGTGATCCCTCCCAACAAAAGCATGTCAATATCTAAAGGAGTGCTTCACCTGGCCGATCCGATTGAAATCAGAGGACTTCGGCTTCCCATCGATTTCTTTATGCGTTCTCTGGCCATCGACCGGCGCGAACTGGCTATCGGTGTGGTTCTTTCTGGCATGGGGTCCGATGGTAGTTTGGGACTAAGTGCCATA
>Ga0100382_1002595_pt1 | contig 10732 bp, 8 predicted proteins | sample CryGeymeta201506_FD_81566 | JGI IMG/M metagenome (GOLD analysis project Ga0100382, IMG submission 81566) | Groundwater microbial communities from Crystal Geyser aquifers in Utah, USA - Crystal Geyser metaG 2015-06 | ecosystem: Environmental > Aquatic > Deep subsurface > Groundwater | place: USA...
CTGCCGGATGGTCGAGCCGCTCAGGCTCAGCACGCGGTGCGGCTGGCTGGCGAGCGCGTCGCGGAACACCCGGATCAGCGCCGACTTGCCGATCCCCGCCTCGCCCGACAGCAGCACAAGCTGACCCTCGCCCTCCGCCGCGCTCTCCCAGCGCTGGCGCAGCACCGCCAGTTCGCCGCCGCGCCCGAGGATCTCCGCCGCAAGGCCGCTCATCGGATCGGCGTCGCGCGACAGCCCGACCACCAGATAGGCGCGCACCGGCCGTTCGACCCCGCGCAGCGTCTGCTCGCCCATGTCGGCGAACATGAACCGCCGCTCGGCGAGCCGCCGGGTGGTGTCCGACACCACGATGTCGCCCGGCTGCGCCGCCTGCTTCAGCCGCTCCGCCACGTTGGGCGCCTCGCCGAACAGATCGCCGCCCTCGCGCTCGGCGTCGTCCACCACCACCGCGCCGGTGTGGACCGACAGCCGCGCCTGCACCGCGACGCGCAGCTGCGCCAGCTCCGTCTCCAGCGCCGCGACGCCGCGCAGGATCGCGCGCGCGCAATGGATCGCGCGCACCGCCGCATCCTCGAACGCCACCGGATAGCCGAAGAACACCGCGCCGCCGTCGCCGGCGAAGCCGCCCATGCGGCCGCCGAACTCCTCCGCCGCGCCGACCACCACCCGCTTGAACGCGGCCAGAACCCGGCGATAGTCCTCGATGTCCAGACGCTGGGTCAGGCCGGTGCTGTCCACCAGATCGGCGAACAGAACCGTCACCTGCCGCAACTCTCCCGACGGCGCGCGCAGCGGCTGCGGCCGCTCTGTTGGCGTTTCTGCGGGCGTCTCCGCACGCGACTCCGCACGCGGCTCTGCGGGCGTCTCTGCGGGCGGCTCCGCAGGCGCGGGCGCTGCGACCGCCGCCGCCGCGCCGCGCGCCTGCGCCCGCAGCCCGGCGCCGCAATGGTGGCAAAAGGCGGCGTCGGCCAGAACCTCCTGCGCGCAGGCGGGGCAGCGCGGCGCCATGCGCGCGCCACACCCGGCGCAGAACCGGGCGTCAGCCGGGTTGACGTAGTCGCAGGCGCCGCACTTCATCCCGCCCCGCTTTCCAGTCCTGATCTCTCATTTTCTGATGGTAGGGCATACGCCACAATCGCGCCATGGTTTGCAGGGGCTTGCATCACGAATCCGTGTGCGCGGCGTCGCGCGCGTCGCGAGCCGCCAGCTTGAGGTTGGCGGTCTCAAGCCGGTCGGCCATCAGCCGGATCACCTCAAGGGCCAGATCGCCGAACTCCGCCAGCAGCCTGCGCAGCACGCCGCGATCCAGCCGCAGCACCACAAGCGGCGCCGCCGCGATCACGAAGGCGATACGGGGCCGGTCGCACAGCGCCGCGATCTCGCCGAACAGTTCGCCGCGCTCCAGCCGGGCGACCGGCGCGGCGGCGGGGTCCATGCGCACCTCGGCGGCGCCCGACAGCACCAGATAGGCGGCGTCGCCCGCGTCGCCGCGCGCAAACAGCGTCTCGCCTTCGCGATAGCTGAGCGTCTCGCCGGTCAGCGCGATCAGCTTCAGCCTGCCGTCGTCGATCCGCCGGAAAACCGTGCAGGCGCGCAGCGCGCCCACCGCGTCGTCAAGGCTCATGGCGCCTCTCTCCTTCCAGCATCGGCCCGGGCGTCAGGGTCGCAAGGCCTGCGGCGTCGATGCGCAGCGCCAGATCGGCGCCCTGCGCCGCCGCTTCGTCGGCGGCGGCGTAGATCAGCGTCGCCCCCGGCGCCGCGCGGCGGGCGAGCGCCAGCGCGTCGGGCGCCAGCGTCGCCTCGATCACCAGAACGCGCGGGCGTTTCAGCAGCGCGCGCGCCAGCGCCGCGCGCTGCCGCGCCGCGCGCGGCAACCGCGCCCCGGCGCGCCCGACCGGGGCGGACAGGCCCAGCCGCAGCAGGCCCTCTTCGGCGCCCGCGCGCAGCAACGCGGCCTCGACCGCGCCAACAAGGCCGCGCGCGGCGCCGCGACGGTCGAAGCGGCGGGCGCCGCGCACCACGTTCTCGAACAGCGACAACGCAGGATTCACGCCGTCACTGTCGAAGAACACGAACGAAGGCGTTTTGGCCAGCGCCGCGCGGGCGGCCTCGCGCAGCGCAAGCACCCGCGCGGCCCGCGCGGCGTCAAGCACGTCAAGCCGGTCGCGCGCAGGCGTGAAACCCGCCGCCAGCGCCGCCATGAACCGCCGCCGCCCCGCCGCGCGCCGCCGGGGCGGCCCGCTCGCCGCATACTCCGCCGCCGCCAGAATCTGCGCCTGCGTAAAGCCTGCGATGTCGGCGAACACCGCCGAGTCGCGCCCCGCCGCCGCGACCAGCCCGGCGAACTCGGCCGCGATCGCCTCGCCGATCTCCACCAGCGCCGCCTCGGCGCCGGTCTCGCGCAGCAGCGCCGCGATGTCGGCGCGCGCCAGCGCCGCGTCGATGTCGGCGGGCCCCGCGCCCACCGCGCCGAACAACAGGTTGTCGAGCAGGCGGGCGTGCGGGTTCAGCGCGTCGCGCCGCCACGGCGCGACCAGATCAGCGACCAGCGCCGCATCCTCGCCCTGCGCCAGCGCCGCGCGCGCCGCCGCCACCAGCGGCGCCCAGCGCGTCAGCGCGTCGGCGGGGATCGGCGCATCCAGCGCCAGCGCCCGCAAATCCGGCGCCAGCCCCGCGTCTTGCGCCAGCGCCAGCACGCGCGCCTCCAGCCCTGCGGCGTCCGCCACCCCTGCGGCGGCGTAGTCGGTCCAGTCGCCTTCCGGATCGACCTCCGCCGCGCCGGTGAGCCGCGCCTCCTCCAGCATCTCCGCCGCCGCCGCGCCCGACAGCGGCGGCGGCCTGCGCAACAGCCCCGCCGTCAGCGCCGCGCGCACCGTCTGATCGCCAAGCGGCGGATCGTCGCCGACATGGCCCAGCGCCGCGCCGATCTGCGGCAGCGTCGCGTCGCCCAGCGCCACGCCGCCCAGCGTGACCGCGCCCGAGACCGGCGTCTCAAGCCCCGCGATCATCCGCATCAGCGCCGCGCGCGCGCCGCCCTCGCCGCCCAGCACGGCGACCATGGCGCCCTGCGGCAGGATCAGGCGCGACGCGAACAGCCCGCCCGCGCCGGGGCCGCCGTCGAGCACGACGATCTCGCAATCGCCGCCCAGCGGCGCCGCGCCCGGCGCGCCGTCGATGCGGGTCTGCGGCAGCAGGTCGGGCCCGCCGAACCCCTCGACGACAAAGCCGAAGCGCGCGCGATAGTCGGTCCAGTTCTGCACATAGACCAGAATCTCGCGCCATGGCGACGCCATCTCCTTTTGCGCCGCCAGCACCGCGACCAGCGCGCCGAAGTCCAGCCGCCCGCCGATCACCAGCCAGCCGCCGACGGCGTAAAAGAAGAACGGCGGCAACTGGTTGAGCAGGTTGTTCACCGCCTTGATCGCATATTTGCGCCTGAACAGCGCGAGCCGGATGCGCCCCTGCCGGTGCAGCCGCGCCGAGAGCTGCGCCAGCCGCCAGCGCCCGGCCCCGTCCACGATGACGTCGTCGATGCGCGCCACGCTGTCGCCGATGAAATCCGCCAGATCGCGCGCGCCCAGCGCACGCTCGCGGTTCAGGCGGATCACCCGCGCCTGCATCCGCGGGATCAGCCAGCCCTGCAGCGGAAACATCGCCACCGCCGCCAGCCCCAGCCGCCAGTCCTGCACGAAGATGAACCCGGCATAGACCGCCAGCAGCCCGCCCTGAAACAGCGGCGTCGCGATCACTTCGCCGATGAAGCCGCCCACCGGCTCCAGCTCTCCCAGCATCGACTGGATCAGCTCGCCTTGCCGCGCGCTGCGAAACCGGGCGGCGGGAAAGCGCATCACCCGCTCGAACAGCATGTAGCGCATCCGGCGCAGCATCCGCTCGCCGGTGCGGCCCATGGTGACGTTCAGCCGCCACTTCAGCGCGTTGACAACGCCGATCAGCGCCAGCAGCGCGCAGCACAGCGTCAGCAGCCAGGCGAGACGGCCGATCTCGAAGCCGAACAGCGCGCGCGGCCCGTCGCCGCCCTGGATCGCGTCGTTGATGATGATCTTGGGCAATTCCAGCGACAGATAGACCAGCGGGAACACCGCGACGGTGATCGCCAGAATCGAGAGCTGCCACCGCCACGAATGCCGCCAGACAAAGCGCAGAAATCCCGCTTCCATCCCGTCCCCCTTGCGGGCAGCATCGCCCGGAGCGGCGCGCGCCCGCAAGCCCCGCGCAGGGGGCGGCTCAGCCGAAGCGCGGCGCGGCGCCCGCCGTGTTGAGATAGACCGCGCGCAGCGACGTCGTGGCGCAGATGAACAGCCGGTTGCGCTTGGGCCCGCCGAACTCGACGTTGGCCACCACCTCGTCGATGCGGATCTTGCCGATCAGCGCGCCGTCGGGGGCGTAGCAGTGCACGCCGTCGCCCGCCGAGGTCCAGATGTTGCCATGCACATCGACGCGCAGCCCGTCGAACAGCCCCACCTGGCAGGTGGCGAACACCGCGCCGCCCGACAGCGCGCCGCCCTCGCCCACGGTGAACGCCCGGATATGGCGCGGCCCGTCGGGAACATGCGTGGCGCCGGTGTCCACGATGTAGAGCAGGCTTTCGTCGGGCGAGAACGCCAGCCCGTTGGGCTTGACGAAATCGGTCGCGACGGCGCGCAGCGCGCCGGTGGCGGGGTCGAGGCGATAGACGAGGCTGGCGCCGATCTCGCTGTCGGCGGCGTCGCCCTCATAGTCGCTGTCGATGCCGTAGGTCGGGTCGGTGAACCAGATCGTGCCGTCCGACTTCACCACCAGATCGTTGGGCGAGTTCAGCCGCTTGCCCTCGAACCGGTCGGCCAGCACCGCGCGCCGCCCGTCAAAGCCGATGCGGCTGACGCAGCGGCCGCGATGCTCGCAGGCCACCAGCCGCCCCTGAAGATCGACGCTGTGGCCGTTGTGGTTCATGCAGGGGCGCATAAACTCCGACACCGCGCCGCTGGTCTCGTCCCAGCGCAGCACGCGGTCGTTGGGGATGTCGGACCACAGCAGATAGCGCCCGGCGGGAAAATACGCAGGGCCCTCCGCCCAGCGCGTGCCCGTGTAGAGCGTCTCGACATGGACATTGCCGAACACCAGCGCGGTGAAACGCGGGTCCAGAACCTCGAAACTGTCGCTGAGCATCGTTCAATCCCCTCGCTTATTGCGTGACCTTGTCGTTGCGGCCATAGACCAGCAGCATCGCGATGATGACCGATCCGTAGATCACCTGCCGCGCCGCCTCCGGCATCTGCATGATCGACAGCACCGAGTTCAGCAGCACGATCAGGATCACCCCGACCAGCGTGCCCAGATAGCGTCCGCGCCCGCCCAGGATATGCGTGCCGCCGATCACCACGGCGGCGATGGCGGGCAGCAGATAGGCGTCGCCCATCCCCTGATAGGCCTTGGTGGAATAGCCCGCCAGCAGCGTGCCCGCCAGCCCCGACGCCGCCCCGCACAGCATGAACGACGCCACGATCACCCGCCGCGTCGGCACGCCCGCCAGATACGCCGCCGCCTCGCGGGCGCCGATCATGTAGATCGCCCGCCCCATCGCGGTGCGCCCCAGCAGCACCACCATCCCCAGCGAGACGACGCCCCAGACGAACACCGCCGCAGGCAGGCCCGCGATCTTGCCGACCGCCAGATACTGCATCAGCGGCGTCGCGGCGGTCTGCGGCGCGAAGCCGCCGGTCTGCGCCACCATCACGCCCTGCGCCACCGCGTTGACCCCCAGCGTGAAGATCATCGAGGGGATGCGCAGATAGGCCACGCCGCAGCCGTTGATCAGCCCGATGCCCATCCCCACCGCCAGCCCCACCGGCACGGCGAACGGCCCGCCTACCGCCGTTGCGGTCATCGCCGAGGCGGCGATGGTCCAGGGCACGGACAGGTCGATATGGCCGAGCAGGATCACCAGCATCATGCCCGCCGCGACGATCCCGAGGAACGAACCGACCTGAAGCTGCTGCAACAGGTAGGCGGGCGCCAGCAGCGTGGCGGCGCCTTGCGTCCACAGCGTATAGGCGGTGCCGAGCGCGAGGATCGCCAGCACGAACCCGGCGGCGATCACCACCGGCCTGTCCTCCGGCGACAGGCGGCGGCGCGGCGCGGCGTCTTGCACAGCATCGGTCATCCGGGGCGCGCTCCTACCTGAACAGATCCAGCGTGTTGCGCACCCGCAGCACGCGCACCGCGCCAAGGCTGACGGCGGCCAGCAGCACCATGCCCTCGATCAGCGGCTGAAGCAGCGGATCGACCTCGAAGATGCGGAAGTTGAACGAGATCGCGCGCAGAACCAGCGCGCCGAACAGCGAGCCGACGGCGGAGCCCACCCCGCCCAGCAGCGACGTGCCGCCGATCACCACCGCCGCCAGCGAGTTCAGGGTATAAGCCCCCGCCTGCGGCACGTCTGCGGCGCCCGATGAGGTCTGGAGCGCCAGAAACAGCCCGCCAAGCCCCGCCAGAAACCCGCCGAGCGTGAACGCCGCCAGCTTGGCGCGCGCGATCGGCAGCCCCGACATGTAGGCCGCGCCCTCGTTGGAGCCGATCGCATAGACCGTGCGCCCGGTCACCGAGCGCGCGAACGGCAGCCACACCAGCGCCGCCACCGCCGCCATCAGGATCAGCGGCGTCGGCAGCGCGGCGAACGGGCGGAACCACGCCGCCTCGCCATTGGCGGCGAAGCCGTAGGTCGCCGCCATCTCGAACAGGTCGTTGGTCATCGCCCACGACAGGTCCGCGTCCACGTTCCCGCCGGGGCTGGGGCGCAGGAACAGCGCCACGCCCATGTAGATCGCGCCGGTGGCCAGCGTCGCGATGATCGGCTGAATGCGGCCATAGACCACCACGCAGCCGTTCATGAAGCCGCAGGCCGCGCCCAGCCCCATGCACAGCGCCGCGCCCAGCGCCATGTCGAGCGGCCCGCCGTTCATCACATGGCTGGCGGCGACGTTGACCAGCGTCAGCACCGCGCCCACCGACAGATCGATCCCGCCCAGCAGCACCGGCAGCGTCTGCGCCATCGCCACCATCGCCAGCGCGAAGGCCTCGTTGCTGTTCTGGATCAGCACGGCGGAGGAGAACCCGCGCGGGTGGTTGAGGTTGTAGAACAGATAGAGCGCGGCGCAGAGGCCGATCGCGGTCAGCAGCCCGGCGCTCTGACGCACGCGGATGCGCAGGTCGGCGAAGCCCCCGCTCACGCCCGCGCCCCGGAAGCCGCCTGCGCGTCGATGTTGAGCGCGCTGGCGATGATCGCGTGTTCGGTCATCGCCGCGCCCTCAAGCTCGCGCACGATGCGCCCGTCATACATCACCGCCATGCGGTCGCAGCATCCGATCAGCTCCTCGTAGTCGGTGGTGTAGAACAGGATCGCGGCGCCCTCGTCGGCGAGCTGGCGCAGCAGGCGATAGATCTCCTGCTTGGTGCCCACGTCGATGCCGCGCGTGGGATCGTTCAGCAGGATGACGCGCGGCCTGGTCATCAGCCATTTCGCGATCACCACCTTCTGCTGGTTGCCGCCCGACAGCGTGGCCACCGCGTCCGAGGGCGCGCCGATCTTGATCTGCATCGCGCGCACGCCGTCCTCGACCGCGCGCGCGGCGGCGGCGCGGTCGATGAAAGGCCCGCGGCTTATGCGGTCGAGCGAGGCCGCCAGCAGGTTGTCGGCGATCGACATGCCCAGCAGCAGCCCCTCGGTCTTGCGGTCCTCGGGGATCAGCGCGATGTCCACGCCGGGGCGCTTGGCGTCGGTGGGCGAGGTGAGCGCCACCGGGCGGCCGTCGATCAGCACGTCGCCGCGCACGCCGCGCAGCACGCCGAACAGCGCCAGCAGCAATTCCTTCTGCCCCTGCCCGTCCAGCCCGCCCAGCCCCATGATCTCGCCGCGCCCCACGGTGAGGTCGATGGCGCTGAGGCTGTGCTCCCAGCTCAGGCCCCGGGTCTCCAGCATCGGCGCGGGCCGGTCACGTTTTTGCGGCTTGGGCGGGAAATGCGCCGAGATCTCGCGCCCGATCATCATCCGCACGATCTCCGACGGCCCGCGCGCGCCTTGCGCGAAGGTCTCGATGTGGCGGCCGTTGCGAAACACCGAACAGCGGTCGGCGATGGCCTCGATCTCGTGCATCCGGTGCGAGATGGTGATGATCGCGCAGCCGGCGTCGCGGCGCGCGCGCAGCACGTCGAACACCTTGTCCACGTCGGCGGCGGTCAGCGCCGAGGTCGCCTCGTCGAGGATCAGCACCTTGGGGTCGCGCGCCAGCGCCTTGGCGATCTCGACGAGCTGACGGCGCGACAGGGCCAGGTCGCGCACGCGCAGCAGCGGGTTGACGTCCTCGCAGCCCACCGCCGCCAGCGCGGCCTCCGCCCGCCGCCGCTGCGCGCGACGGTCGATCAGCCCGAAGCGGCGCGGCGGGTCGGCGAGGCAGATGTTGTCGGCCACCGTCAGGTCGGGAACCAGCGACAGCTCCTGAAAGATGCACACGATCCCCGCCGCATTCGCCGACGCCGGATCGGCGAAGCGCATCGCGCGGCCCTCCAGCGCGATCTCGCCCGCGTCGGGGCGCACCACGCCGGAGATGATCTTGATCAGCGTCGATTTTCCGGCGCCGTTCTCGCCCAGCACCGCATGGATCGAGCCGCCCGAACAGGCGAAATCCACGCCGTCGAGCGCGGTCACGCCGCCATAGCGCTTGGACACGCCCGCAAGCGCGATACGCGCCGCGCGCTGGGAAGCCTCGGCCATCAGGCGCAATCCTCTGGGAGCGGTGGATCGGCGCGCGCGGGCCGCGAACGGCCGCGCGCGCCGGGGCGGTCACTTCACGTTGTCGGCGTCCTTGGCCATGATCTCGCGCGCGGTGATGTTGACGCCGCACGGCGGAAACTCGTTGACCGTGAAGAAGTTGTCGGTCAGGTCCGGCCAATAGTTCTCGCCCGCCTTCATCTGGTCGAAGGTGGCGTAGGGGATCGGCACCGAGATGAGCTGCGGCATCGGCTCGCCGTCCAGCGCCGACAGCGCCGCCTTCATGGCGATGGCGACCAGCCCCGGCGACTGACCGATGGAGATGCCCTCCAGCCCGTTCGGCCCGTGCTCCGCCAGCAGCTTGCGAAAGCCGTTCTCCGACTCGCCGGCCAGCGGCACCATCGGGTGCCCCGCGTCGAGCATCGCGCGCACCGCGCCGGTGGTGCCGCCCTGCACCACCACGGCGTCGAACTTGCCATGCACGGCGATGGCGTCGGCGGTCACCTTCTGCGCCGTGCCGTCGTCCCAGTTGCCGACGACCTCGACGATCTCCCACGTCCCGGTCGGCTCGAACACCTCGCGAAAGCCGATGTGGCGGTCGCGGTCCACCGAGTTGCCGGGCAGGCCGCGCACTTCGAGGATCTTGCCGGATTTCTTGTCGCCCAGCCGCTCGGTCAGCCAGCGGGCGTACATCTTGCCCATCTCGAGCTGGTTCTCGTTGACCTGCATCACCTTGTCGGTGTCGAGCACGTTGTCGAACGGCACGATCACCACGTTGTTGCGGTCGGCGAGCCGGATCACGCGGTCAAAGCCCTCCGGGCTGACGGCGATGGTGATGATCGCGTCGAAACCCTGGTTGATGAAGTCCTCGATGGCGCCAAGCTGGGCCGCGACGTCGGTGCCGGTCGAGACCACCTTGAACTCGCTGATCCGGCTGGCGATTTCGGGCTGTTCCGCGAAGGCCTTGGCGGTCTGGATCATCTGGATGCGCCAGGTGTTGCCGACAAAGCCGTTGACGACAGCCACCTTGTGCGGCCCGTCGCGCTTCTCCCACTGGAGATAGGTGATGTCCGGGCTCCACGGCGCGAAGCAGCCGGGGTCGGCGCCGGGGCCGCTCACGACCTTGGGCGCGGCCATGGCGGCCCAGGCGCCGCCGATCAGCGCGAGCGTGAGCGCGGCGGTGGAAATCGTTCTGCGCATGGGGTTCCTCTCCCATAAGTGACGGACCGTCTCATTCGATTTAGCGGCCTCGACGGGAGATTATGATAGCGCTACCGGACAATCCAGCGGAAAACGCGCCGCCGCGCTCAGCAGGGCGGCCCGACATAATTCTCCGCCAGCGCTGTCTGCGCCGCGAGCGATTGCGCGAGACAGGCGTGCTCCGCCGCCTGCATCCGCGCGCCGAAGGCGTCGGCGTCGGGAAAGCGGTGCGGCAGGCCGGTCAGCGCCCAAGAGAACCGCTCCGCCTTCCACACCCGCGCCAGCGCGCGGTCTGAATAGCCCTCAAGCCCGGCGTCGTCGCCGTCGCGGCAATGCGCGATCAGCGCCTGCGACAGATAGTGGATGTCGGAGGCCGCGAGGTTCAGCCCCTTGCCAGCGGTCGGCGGCACGGCTGCGCCGCTCCTGCACCGCGCCCGCGCGGTGCAGGATCTGCGACAGCAGCAGCCCCGACGGCCCGCCGCCGATGATCGCGACCTGGCGTTTGCCTCCGATGCGCCCCCTCCCCGGCGCTCACCGTCGCGCAAGGACGGCGCCGGACGCAGGGGCGACGCTAGAGGGCTGCGCGCAACGGCGGGGCCGCCTCGGGCGCTTCGGCGCGGCGGCGCAGGGCGTTGGCGCGTTCGCCTGCGGCCAGCTTGCCGACGCCGTGGCGGGTCTTGCGCCAAAAGCTCGGCGCCGCCACCATCTCCGCCAGCGCCAGCCACGCCGCGACCGCGCCCAGCGGCCAGTAGAACAGCAGCGTCGGGA
>Ga0100382_1002628_pt1 | contig 10654 bp, 9 predicted proteins | sample CryGeymeta201506_FD_81566 | JGI IMG/M metagenome (GOLD analysis project Ga0100382, IMG submission 81566) | Groundwater microbial communities from Crystal Geyser aquifers in Utah, USA - Crystal Geyser metaG 2015-06 | ecosystem: Environmental > Aquatic > Deep subsurface > Groundwater | place: USA...
AGGCCAAATGGCATATTGTTCTTTGACGTGCTGTCATGTAGCGTGCGTCACATATTTAAATCCAAGGCCAATAACGGCCTTTCATAACCTAAGCTTCGCCAGTGGCATGCTTGGGCGGTTCAAGCCTGTGGGTTTCGAGGCTGCTGCATAAGGAAATTTGTAATCGCAAGCACTTCTGGGAGGGTGTGTGGCAGAAACAATAAACATTGGCGAAATCGCAACAAAGCTATCCAAGGAAATTTTCAAACACTTCCTGTGGACAAAACATCCAAAACACGACGACAACTTCAAGTGTACGAACCCTGAGCATAAGAGCGACGGCAAAGAACCTAAACCCAAAGAATCACATCCTGGCGATGTCGTTTTCTATTACAACGATCCTTACCTTGGGAAAAAGGTTTACCTCCACACAGACCTGAAGAGTTATGCCAAGAAAAGCATTACGACCAGCAAGCTCCGCGGGGCGTTTAAGTCATTGAGCATGACAATTGATTGTGCCAAGGAATCGGAAGATTGGCGGAATAAGTATTCCGTGCTGGCTGATGAGGCTCATGATATTCGCGGGTTGTTGTTTGTCCATAACCATGACAATAAATACACCTCGTCCTTCTCTGAAACCATCTCAAAGATGGACTTGAATAACCTTCCACTTCCAGCTGGAGCAATAATCCACTTTCTTGGGCCTGACGATATTCAAAGGCTGTACAGCATTGGCAATGACATTATTCGCCTGCGTGATGAGGAGGCGCTGCCCAAGGAGTACGGCTTTTACTATCCAGACCTAATTATGGTTCGTAGACATGGAGATGGCATTAGGCAAGCGGCAACTGTTGAGTCACTTACTGGGCCATACCTCATTCTTCGCCATGGCGAGGCGGCCAATTGCGCCTCTGGCTTCGTCATTTACTACAATCGGCCTGGCGCTAGCCCTGAGGAGTTTGAGTATTTTCTCGATTGTCTCTCCAGATACCAGATGCTTGAGCGTGACCAATTGATTCGAATTAGAGTCACTAATGGCGACGCAAATGATGATTTGAAGTCGGTTTTTGAAAAAGCCAAGAAAAAATATGTAAAGGCTTGGGGGTTCGATCCCGCGCGCGAATCAATCTTGGATAAGATGGAAATCGAACGAATAACGAGCGTAACAACTACTTACAACCCTGGAGATATGGGGTGGCGAACATGACAAAACGTCTTCACGGCCCATCTTTATATTACGCTTCAGACAAGAATGTCTTTGATGCACTGAACCAGCACAAGGTTGACACCAAGACCATCATGGAATTGTTTGAGCGACGGAACATTGTTGTGAGCAAGAAGACTCCTAGGGAGAGTCTTGCAGCCTACTTTGCAAGGCAAATTTATGATTACCAAGATCACAAGGATATCGCAGCCCGTCTTGGCATTGCTCCGAGGCGAGAACGCATCACATCAATGGATGTAAATGGAAAGGTGGATCATAGCCACTTGCAGGTCGCAGTTGACCAACTCAAAGTGGAGTTAGAGAGCTCCGGTGAAGTAGTTCAGGTTACCCGGGAAAGTAACAAAGTGACTATTACAGTTCAATATTCAACTATGGACTACAAAGTCAGCGAGTTCGCTCAGAGACAGGAGCGAGACGGAACCATCGAGTTAATCAAAACTGCTGACGGTTATACCGTCCGGAATACGCACAACGAATTCGTAGACAATGTTGCTGCTGAGCTGATTACAAAACTCGAAAAGGCATCGGAAACTACGCTCAGCAAGGTAACCGTCTCTCTTTTTGACGTGCCAACCGCTCAACTCCGCTCAAAGTTCTTTCATGAGCTAGCTTTCAAACTGCCGGGATACCAGCAAAGTGACGTTACGGCTGTGTATGTCTTCAAGGCAAAACCTGAATTGCATGGAAACGATGAGGAAGACGACGAAGATGATGACACTGCGGACGGTGAGACCCATGTAGAACGAGTGCATCTACGCGGACGAGGGGTAACTCGTTCTGAAATTCTGAACGAGCTTCTTGAAAAAGATGATTACTACATCACCAAGATAGCTTGGGGCGCTCGTGAGATAGCTGGCGCTGGCCATGATTATGATATTGAAGCCACCTTTACCAACCCAAAGGATTGCAACGGATTCTCATTTATTTTGAGCGGAGTATATCCTTTCGAAGATGGACAGTTATCTACTCGTAGACGCCCGCCACTCAAACATGAGATTGACGAAATCTCACGCGTTGTTGAGAACAAAGCTCGGGAACTGGTGACGCTACTACGTGAAGAGTTTAAGAAGGCCAACGCAGGAGAGGAAGATGCAAACTAGATACCGCTGGTATCGCATTCAACTTCCCAAAGCAATGCATGACTTATCTGGCGTTCTTGCTAGAAGTCCTCTTGCTCCGAATGCCAACCAATGGTTTAGGAAAGTTGAGGGCTCATTAGGATCCCCTATTTATCGATTTCTTTGGCGATCAAAAGTCGTTATTACTCAATTTGACGACAGCGGAATCCCCTCCTACCAAGATATTGCTACCGTAAATTTCACTGACTTTGCCATTGTAACAATCGATAGCAAAACTTTCCTGAGGGTAGAAAATCTCGGGCGGAGTATTCGAGAGCTACTGAATGCCATTGAGTCCTCGGTGGGCTTGGGGTTTACCTGCAGCCCCGTAACATTCGAAAACGCAAAGCCCACGACGATATTTGAAAATATTCAAGTCATCAAACTGATTGGGCTGAAAGTTGTCGGCGCCGTACTTAAAGATGACTTGGTTGCACGCATGGAGTTCGCCTCGAAACAAGGCATCACACTCGACAAACTAACCAGTCTTGAAGGTATCCCTCACAAGATTGAGTCCGCTAGTTATGAGTTGGTTTTCGAGGGAATCAAAGGCCAGCTATCGTTCGCATCGAATGGGACAGTCAAGGTTAGCGGCCAATTAGCTCCGCGACTTATTCATCTCATCGAACAAGACTTGGCAACGTTTTGAACGTGTGCTGAGGGCACTGTCAGCAGCGGTAACAAGTCTGCTTCAGGACGTTGCCATGATGTATTGGAGTTGGCTGGGGACGAATGTCTAAATGAAAAACGAATATTTGAAAACTGCTTGGGAGCGGACGCTCGAAGGTAAGATTGCTGCGCTTACTGAGCGGACAGACTGCTCATTCAACGAGCAGTGCAAATCGTCTAATCCCCATAGCCTGCACGCTGATCTGAGTTCAGCGGCACCCCACGCGGTTTCCTCCTTGGAGCGGTTGTCCGACGTCAGCCCGGAACGGGCGGCTGCATTCGTTCGTGCAGCGCGTGGGGGCTGACATCCGACAACCCTTAACCTTAGCGGTCATGAAGGTTATTTCTCTCGACGTCCGCTGGCTAGCGAAAAGCTGACACTGAGTATTTGGTAGAAAGTGTCAAGTGTTGCGGGGGCGATTCAACTTAACTAAAGTGCACACGTTGAGCAACACATCATCCCCCCCTATTTGTCGCATTTCTTGATGAGCTTACTGATCTCATCACGTATAGAATTGGCGGAAGTCTCTGTTTGGAGATTTGAGATCGCCAGTTCTGAGTATCTCTTACCTTCTTCAGTAACAAGACACTTCTCTAGGCCCCTGCAATACAACTTCACTTCTCCGTACATGGATTCTCGGTTGTACCCACCATTCATCATCGCGGATGCCATAGCACCACGGAGAGGCATGGTGAGCGACTGATGATTCCAGCTTCGAGGACGTCCACTAGCGTGATCGAATGTGAACCCGATATCCTGCTGCAGCGTAAACTCACAAGCATTAAATGATGCATGCACATTCCTTGCCCAGGACTTAGAGCCGACACCATTGAAGCTTGCAGACTCACGAATTGACGAGCTCAAAATCCCGTTGATCTTGTCAATTGGGCTTGAGCCTGTAGAAGAAACATCGGCAGATTCCTCTACTTGGCACGCTTCACCAGAAGGCAAGGTTTCGTTGAGTTTCAACCAGAGCTCTTTACCAGAAGAACGAAGTTGAACCTTAACCAAGCTCTTCTTGGTATCGATAACCATGCCGCAATTCGTATCGTCACCTTCATGAAGGTCTTTTCTCCAGTTGGCGAGTTTAAGTTCAGCTTGACGCTTTTCAGCCGCAACGAATTCATTCAACCTTGCTTCCAGCTTAGGCTTCAGCTCGTCAGGATCTGACGGCACCACCCTTCTTCCAATGCGCCAGTCAACGACCAAGGAAACATTAGACAAAATATCCTCGATATCAGCCTTTGATGTAGCCTTGGCGAGCTTCTCTTTCAGAATCTGGTATTTGACATCTTGGCGTTTGGCTTCTTCATCAATTTCCTTCTGCTTCATAGCTTGATCAGCCTCGAATTGAGCCCTTATTTCAGCCTTGATTATTTTTTCGGCAACAGGCCAATATTGATCTGCCGATTCAAAATCAATGCCCGCGCTTTCTTTCAGGATCTTCTTCAGGCCGCCAGCTTGTTCGATCGCCTTTTGGATGCCTTCAACATCTATACGACCGGAGTCATTGAAGTTGCTTGTGCAAAAGCTATATCCATACTTAGATCGATCTGTAATGGTATTTACACAGCCGCAATCCATGTAAATGAAATTCTCTTTCTGCCCATTCCCGCGCCCAGAACGACTTTCTTTTACGATACACGCACTAGTCGTGTACAAAGAGACGAGGTTATCTTCGAAGTTGCAATTCATGTGCCTACTCACGGGCATACCAGGGAACGAACCAACATGGTTATGATTGCATTCAGGACGATATCTGCCTGGTGGCTGCGTCGCATATTCCTTTGAGTATTTACGCATCTCAGTGGGCGCAAAAAGGAATGCAAAACGCTCAACTGACATCCCCTCCTCGAGATGGCTTGCAGCGCCATCGCTCTTCAACGGCTCCCACTTACCATTATTGAGCTTCAAGTAAAACTCGATAATCTTCGGGCCATGCCTTGATTCCCAATACACCGGAACGTTTGCGTTGTTGCGCAGCTCGGCCTGGTTAGGGTACGGGCTAAATAAGCTACCAACATCGCCGCCATGGATAACGAACTCTGTGTTGAGCGGCACGCCAGTTGGCTCGCCAATCCTTTTTTGCATATTGTTTGCATGAAAACGATCCTCAGGTGAGTTAATCGGATCGGACGAAAAAAATCCAGCCATTGCAGGAGTTACAAATAGAGCAGTACAAAAACTTGTGAAGATAATGGAAAGATTGTTTTTTATTCTCACTTTTATTCCTTTGTGAACTGATGCTGGATGAGGGGGGCTCACTTAGATACCGCTCGGATGATGTAAACAGTATGGGAATGAACAAAATTATCAAACTTCCCAAACAAAAAAGTGCCCCTATTTTTTTCATGCTTGAAGAATTTTATGGGGGATTATTCTATTCGTACCAAACAATCTGCTGCAAGCATAAATAATATATAGACCTCCCTGCTTGCCCCTACTAATCTTTTCAAAACCAAATGTGCTGTTCTTTTTATTTAACTTGATTAAGAACGCCATGTCTTACCATGCACTGAACTAAAAGTGGGGGGGGGGGGCTTCGAAATTATTTGAACGACCCGCAATGTCTGCAAGGCCGATGATGCGACAGACCGTTTCTCGACCATAGCCATTAGCTTGTTCATTTTTCTGCCTCTACAGTCTCAGCACGGCACTCGAAGAAACGAGCCATCTGATCCGAGATGTCCGTCCTGATCGTCTTCGCCAGATGCTCATCTATGTCTTTCTTGTTGCCTGGAACAATAAATGGCATTGTCTTGCGGGCCTTGAGCTTCAAGATGGTTCGGATATACATACGGGTAGTTTCAATATCCGCATGTCCGAGTTGTTCTTGCAAAACTTCTTGAAACATCGTCGCCAGCCGGACATCTGGCTCTATTTTGTGTATCTGACAGTAGTTCCATAGCATGTGAGTTGCACCCGTATGACGCAGCATGTGTGGGTGAATGTATAGGCCGGTTTTCCTGAATGCGTCCTCGATCATGTAAGGCTTCACGGGCGCTCCGGTCTCCGTCATCCACATAATGTCTTCAGGACAAGTTCGCCGCGATTTGTCGCGTATATTGCCGAACTCAAGCGTTGCGTTAGTCCTCTTCATATAGTTTGAATCAAACAATTCCCTCCGATCCTGGTAATACGGCTGAATGTAATCCTCATAGATGGCCTTCAAGGTCTCGCCGTAAATATCAATTTCTATCATCTTGCTTCGTTTGGTCAGAAGTTTGTAGCGCATCGAATCTCTATCTTGACGTTCAAACTCGGGCCAGAGCTGCAAGTACTGGTTGTAGTTATTCCTGTGCAGCGGGATCTCGCAAACATCTGAGACACGAAGAAAGGTTTGCATCATCACCTGAGCGAGGACGGCGTAAACCGGATCAATCTTCTTGAGAGCAAGATACAGCTTGCCGTATTGATCGATGCTTATCACTTGGCCTTTGTAGTCGGTCTTCTCTGTAGTCCGTTTGTGGCCGTCATCCTTTTCATACGTTGTGCTGTGGCCGTGCGCCGTATGGCTTAAGAAGTTGTCATCCTCGTTCCGGAAACGACGCTGGACGGTTCGAGCTGGAAATCTGGCCTTCACACGAATGCCTTGCTTCTGAAGGTAGTCGTAGAAGTCCCGAATGCGCGTCATTCTGGAATTATAGGTCGTTGGGTTTGCGTTCCCGAGTTGGGCTTCGACGATTTTCTCAATATGCTCGGTGTAATCGGCCTCGGTGTACTCGATGCCATTGCTCGCCAATGCCTCTAAGACAGCCTTGAGGTCATAGGCGATCTGACGCAGCGATCCGCCTGTAACTGTAGTCATGTTCGGACGGATGTCGCGAGGATAGTAATAGCGCATCACCAGAAATCCGAACAGGTGGGTATGCAGGTGATAGTTTTCTTTGAGCGGAACAGGAACTACCCGCCCCTCCGGCCACACCAACTCAATCTCCATTGCCACCCCCACCAAAGTCGATGCCAACGCAGCGTTTGTCCGCACTGTTTCCAGCGTCAATGGCCTCCTGAATCAAGACCAGGTCGCCCACAAAGATGACCTTTTGTTTTGCCCGAGTAGTGGCCGTGTAGAGCCAGCTTCGATCAAGGAGCTGCGATCTTTCCAGTGCAATGATCACGCAGTCAAACTCGCTGCCTTGCGCTTGATGGCAGGTGATCGCATAGGCATGCTGGAGATGCCATTCTCCCCCGCTGTTGCTCTTGACCTGAGAGAGCAGCAGCGGCGTGCGCCCTTCGTTCTCGAACTCAATCACGATGTCAGCCGGGGCCAATTCATTAGTTTTGAAGTCGACGACGACCTGATCCCCGTCGGAGGGCACAACGATTCCCATGGAGCCGTTAACAAGGCCCACAAGCCGATCATTGCGCCGGTAGATCACTTTGTCGCCAATCCGAAATTCAGGCGCCCTAGGGACAACCAGCGCATTCTCAAGTAGCTTCGCCTGCAATCGGCGGTTGGCTTTCGCCATGACCCGCTTCGTCGCTGAAATAATCTGCACCGTGACACCGTCATGAATTTGCTGAAGGTATTGCTCAATGACCTCCTTAGCAACGTCCTTTCGTTTGTCCAACTCAACAAGAACGACATCTTTGCTGGTTCGGAAGGTCTCACCCGCACGGATGATTTCGGCAATCTCGGGAATCGTTGAGCCAGACAGGGTGCGGTAGTTGGTCTTGAGTTCGACGACAGGGAAGGCCGAGCTTTCTATCATCCGGTGAAATACCAGACCTGGGCCTATAGGAGGGAGTTGTCCACGATCACCGATGGCAACAATCTTCAAGGGCCGTCGCTCAAAGACCTTGAGGATGCGGTACATCAGAGACAGATCAACCATCGACGCCTCGTCAATGAAGAGTACGGGCAGATCGTAGAGATCGAGCATCTGCGGCGATGCCACTACCTTCAATAGCAAGGATTCAATCGTATAGGCGTTCTGACCGGTCTGCTGGACGAGCCGCTGGGACGCCTTGCCGCTTAAAGCCACCTGAAGCACCTGCCGTCCTGTACGATGAAGCAGGTCATTGGCCGCATGAAGGACGCTGGTCTTACCTGTTCCGGCCGCGCCGATGACGGCCACGACACCATGTTGAAGAATGGCGGAAACCGCCTTTTCCTGTTCCGCATCGAGTGGCTTTTTCCCAGGCAGCATGTAGCCGCTCGCATCCACTTCATCGATCAAGGAGAGTTGGCGCGTCACGTTTATTTCTTGACTCCGGCGCACCAGTTCATTCTGAACGTAGTTCTCCATGATGAAGGCTGCAGGCAGAGACCACCCTCCCGTATCGCGGACCAGGAACCGCTTGGAGTGAATCCCATCCTCCCGTGCTGCCTCGTAGGTCGCCACGCAGCTACAGAATTCTTCCTTGAGGATGGACTTCAACTTCTCATCCATCATCAGGGGTGGTGGGGCCGTATGCCCATCGTCGTAAAGTTGGTACAGCGCTTCCTCGAAGGCACACACCAACCGACGCCGATCATTCCTTGCGACACCCAATGCCAACGCCAATTGATCAGTATCGGCCCAAGTACTGAACGCCCAGAGAAGGTAAGGATTGTCTCTAAGTTTTTCGAGCGCGGCTTCCCGGTAAAACTGATGCGCCTTGAGAATAGATCGGGTCAGTGATCGAATAAGGGTAGGATTGTCCTTAAATGGGTTGGCGATGAAATCGATTAATTCCTTCTTAGCTCCTTGATCATGCCATGTCTGGATTGCTTGTAGTGCGATAGCCTCCCCGATGCCTGATACGCCTGATAGCGCTTCGACATTGGCGCTGTCCAGCAGATCCGGCAAATCGGCTCCGAAGTGCTTGATCAATTTACGGGCGGTAGCTTGACCGATGCCACTTTGATTGACAAGAAAGGTCTTAATCATCGCTTCGGTGACATCCACAATGCGAGTTTCTTCAACGGCGAATTGCTTGCCAGCCTGCTTGTAGTTCTCCCACTTACCGGCAAAGCTGCGGTATTCACCGGGCTGAATCGTGAAGTCGCGATGCGCCACCATGCGAACCCGCTTGCCGGCTTCAGTGTTGGCATGAAACACCATCATCGAGCCTACGATGGCGTGGATTGAACTGACGATCGCGCCAAGTTCCATCATTTCTTGTGCGGCATCTTTCCGGTGGGGACGGACTGAGTCTGCCACTCGTTTTGCTTTGCTTCCAGTTCGGCCTTCCGGCGCGCCTCGCGCTCAGCAGCCAGTTGCTCCTTGAGCATCTTAACCTCGGCACGTAGATTACGAACAAGCGTCGATGTCATGGTGTTTTCCATATCGTCGGCGATGCTGTCGGACTCCAAGCAGATTGTGACGACGCCGTTCTGAACGACCTTCACATCCAGAGCATTCAGCGCCTCTTTCACTTCCAATCTGGAGTTAAACCAAGTCGGGACGCGCTCGACATCCAGGAGTGCCTGAGCCGAATATGTCGCCCATAATGCCTTGCGGTAAAGCCGCCCGGTATGACTGACCGGCGCAGGGACTTGCTCAGACCCGACCGTTGTCAGCCACTCAAGGAACCTAGCTTCGTTCTGCTTGCCAATAGCCTGCTTGGTTGGGGCCGATGCGTCAGTACCGTTTTCCGCGAACAACCCACGCGCTCGAATATCGGCCTCTGCGGAGTCTATCTTTTCCCGAAGCGCTTTGTTTTGACGAAACGTGGCCTGTTCGCAATCAAGGCCAATCAAATCCGCCAACTTTCCAAGGTGGAATGTGCCATCCCTCTTGAAAAGACCACTCGTGAGTGTCCGCCTAAGAGTCTCGTCGTCCTGCCCGAGCAAGTCGCCCAACATTGCCTCCAGTGATGCCACGCGGGCTTTTCCTATGGCGCGCTTATCCACGGTAGCGCACCACAATCAGTTCATCAATCCACGCTTCCTCGTACGGGTCTGGTTTTTCGAGCCTGGAATGGAGCAGGGTCAGATCGTCGTCGGTCATCTGTTTGCCCGCTGTACGCAGCGTTCTGTTCCGATCGCGAATAATCTCCATATCCGTATCGAAATAGACGCAGACCTTTGGCAAATCTTGGAAGCGAGAGAGTGAATGAACGAAGCGGTATCGATCGACATTCGTCAGGTTGGTTGCATCAAAGATGACCGGATGCCGGTCGGTCGAAACCACCCCCTCCTCTGACCACGTGCTCTTACCTGAGCAGGGAAGGCCAACGAGGATGTACAAGCGCATTTTTAACTTGCGGGAAAGTAGTTCCTCCAACTTCTTGTAGGCTTTACCCCAAGCTTCATTTTCATGAGCCTTTGAGCCGAACTTGTACCGACCACCAACCGTACGGAAATTGTCGGGGGAAACAACATGCTTTTGAATCCGTCCAGTTATCGCACCTGCCAATTTGCCCTGCTTCCGAGTATGTTCCAGTTCATCTTCCAGCTCTGCGATCTTTGCAAGCAATTGGGTCATTCTCGATTGATTGTGGTCCAGTTCTCCCATATCGTTCGACGACTGCTTTTTGTAGTACGCCAATTCCCGTTGCAATGGTTCACAATCACTCAACAATGCAGCGTATCGCTGCCTCAGTTCTTCAAGTTCCCGCTTGTCTTCAGTCTTCTCATGGCCCGCGCCAAGGTTTTTCTGAAAATCCAGCACCTCCTGCTTGAAGGCAAGATATTCGGCACGCTCCGGGGAATCTTCATTGAGCCTGTAACCGTGG
>Ga0100382_1002651_pt1 | contig 10610 bp, 6 predicted proteins | sample CryGeymeta201506_FD_81566 | JGI IMG/M metagenome (GOLD analysis project Ga0100382, IMG submission 81566) | Groundwater microbial communities from Crystal Geyser aquifers in Utah, USA - Crystal Geyser metaG 2015-06 | ecosystem: Environmental > Aquatic > Deep subsurface > Groundwater | place: USA...
GCGGCCATCGACGCGGGCGACTCGGGCAGCGCGACGACCGATGGCGCGACGACCGATGGCGCGACGACGGACGGCGCGACGACGGACGGCGCGGCGGGCGATGGCGCGGCCGATGGCAGCGCCGACGCGGGCGACGTCGACGGCGGCATCGGCAGCACGCCGCGTGTATGCGCCGCGAGTGAGACCTGCGACGACGGCCTCGACAACGACTGCAACGGCCTGGTCGACGACGGCTGCGCTTGCGTGCCCGGCGACACCAGCACTTGCTTCCTCGGCGATCCTGCGCGTCGCGGCATCGGCGCGTGCATGGACGGCACCATGGTGTGCGAGGGCACGTTCGAGTTCGGCACCTGGAGCGCGTGCACGGGTGGCACCGTGGAGTCACCCGAGGTCTGCGACGCGGCGGGTGTGGACGAAGACTGCAACGGCGCGCCCAACCAGGGCTGCGAGTGCTCCATCGGCGATCCCGACGTCGTGTGCGGCTCGGACGTCGGCGCATGCAGCGCGGGCGCCCAGCGCTGCGTGGACGGACGCCGCACGGCCTGCGAGGGCGCCACGGCCCCGGGCCTCGAGACCTGCAACGGCATCGACGACGACTGCGACGGCGTGGTGGACGACGGCCTGTTCGAGGCCTGCGGCAGCGACGTGGGCTCGTGCCGCATGGGTCGCCGCACCTGCGTGGACGGCAGCTACGGTGCGTGCGAAGGCGAGCAGGGGCCGACGATGGAGTTGTGCGACGGGTTGGACGACGATTGCGACGGCATGGTCGACGAGGACGTCACGCGGCCCTGCGGCTCGGACCTGGGTCGCTGCATCGCGGGCGTGGAGACGTGTACGGACGGCCTCTTCGGCGCCTGCGTGGGCGCAGTCGACCCCACCGGCGAAACCTGCAACGGCGTGGACGACGACTGCGATGGCACGGTCGACGAGGGCTTGAGCAGAAGCTGCGGCTCCGACCTGGGCGTGTGCACGGCCGGCGTGCAGACCTGCGTCGGCGGTAGCTTTGGCGCCTGCGCGGGCGAGGTACTCCCGGGCGCGGAGGTCTGCGACGGAGTCCTCGACGACGACTGCGACGGCGCGGTCGACGAGGGCTGCGGCTGCACCTCGGGTTCGACGCGAGGCTGCGGCAGCGGCGTCGGCGCGTGCGTGGCCGGTACGCAGACCTGCGACTCGAGCGGCTCCTGGGGCACGTGTGTGGGCAGCGTCGATCCAGTGATGGAGCTGTGCAACGGCGTCGACGACGACTGCGACGGCGTGGTCGACGAGGGCTGCGACTGCATCACCGGTGCGACGCGTAGCTGCGGCACGAGCGTGGGCGTGTGTACGACGGGGCTCGAGACCTGTGACGCGGCCGGCCATTGGGGTTCATGCACGGGCGCGGTCACGCCGACCACCGAGGTCTGCAACATGCTCGACGACAACTGCGACGGCGCGGTCGACGAAGGCGGCGTCTGCCCGCGCTTCCCGCCGACTGCGGTCTGCCCCGCGGCCATCAGCACGACGACCGGCACGACCCGCACGCTGCTGGGCTCGGGCATGGATCCCGACGGTGGCGCTGTCAGCTTCGCCTGGACGGTGGTGGTCGCGCCCACGGGCTCCACCGCCGCGCCGACGCCGGCGAGCAGCGCGTCGGCGAGCTTCACCCCCGACGTGACCGGCAGCTACACGCTGCGCCTATGCGTCACGGACGACGAGAGCGTCACCACCTGCTGCACGGTGAACGTCACGGCGGCGCCGTCGTGTGTCGCGCCTCCGGTACCTACCCTCACCGTCTGCCCCGCGAGCTGGGATCGGCGCCCGCTGGTGGAGTTTCCACCCGTGCCGGCGGGCGTGACCTACGAGCTCTTCCAGGACGCGGCGAGCGTGCCCTACGCAACCGTGACCATGACCGGCCAGAACTATTACCGACCGACCACCGAGATGGGCGCTGGCGGACCCATGCCGGGCGTGACGACGAGCCTCTATGCGCGCGCGTGCTCCAACGCGGACCCGACCTGTTGCAACGTCAGCCCGAGCGTGAACGTCTCCCTGATCGAAGCCTGCACCACGCCCATCCCGCCCGATCCAGCGAACATCGTCTTCAGCGAGTACGTGATCAACGGCGACGGCGCGTGTCCCGGGGCCGACTGCGAGGCGGGTGAGGCGATCGAGATCACCAACCTCACGAACTGCCCCATCACGCTCGAGAATCACCACTTCGGCTACTGCAACCCGAGCACCTGTGGCGCCTTCCGTTGGATGGACTTCGGCGCGACCGAGATCATCCCGCCGCGTGGCGTGTACGTGGCGATCCGCAACCAGGCGGCTTCCGCCTGCGCCTATCCCTTCTTCGGGCCGGACGATCCGGGCATCTTCGGACTGAAGGTCTCGACCCTCGACATGCAGGGCAGCAACCTCGCGAGCGGCTGGTTCAACAACAGCGGCGGCGGAATGTCGGAGCTGCGCATCGCGACAGGGCCGTGGAGCTCGATCACGGCGGGCAGCACGGTGGAGTTGGTGGCTCCCTACCGCGGCGGCGTGGCCGAGTGCTCGAGCGTCGGCTTCGACGCGGTGGACCAGTGCGGAAACATCAGCGCGGCCTCCACGCCCACGACCACGCTGACACCCAACCAGCTCGGCCGACTGTGGAAGCCCTGCGACGCCGTGGTCTCGCCCGTGCCCGCGAGCTGCATGTAGAGCAGACGCGGGCATCGCGGTCGGGGTCGCGCAAGCGCTGACCCCCCACGGCGAGATGGGCACGACGGCGACCGGCGGCCCGAGGCCCCGATCCTTGGCGCTTGATTCGCGGTCCCTCGGCGGGGCATTCTGCTCGCGTGGCGGGAGACCAAGAGACGCGCAAGAGCGAGAGCCAAGCGCGCTGCTGTGTCTGCCACCGGGAGTTCCCCGAAACGGAAGGCGACTTCCTCGCCGGCCGCTTCTTTTGCGCCAAGCACAGAGAGGACGCCCTCCGTGCTGCCGATGCGCAGCTGAGCCGCTCGGGTCTGGCCGAGACGGCGCTCCTGGCCGTCTTCGTGGGCGCGGTCGCGCTGACGCTCGGCAACGGTCCGAGCGCGTCGTTGCCGACCTCGCTCAGCATGGGCCTCTTGCTCGCGCTCGTGCCGGCCGCCATCTGGCTCGTCTTCGTGCATCGTCAGGATCGCCTCGAGCCTGAGCCCTGGGGCGTGGTCCTCGGGGTCTTCGCCCTGGGCGCGCTGCTCGGTCACGCGGTCGTGATCCCCGGCTCGCGCGTGCTCTTCGACGTGGGCCAGTGGCGCCACGCCTCCATGCTGGGCGAGGTGGTGGCCAGCGTGGGCGTGGACGGAACGCTGGCGATCCTCGTCGCCTACGTGGCGGTTCGCTACTCCGTGTACCTGACCGACGAATTCGACGAGCCCGTGGACGGAATCGTCTACGGCGTCGCCGCCTGCCTCGGCGTGGCGACCGCGCTGAACGTGCACTTCGTGATCGACACGGGCGGCGTGCTGCCGCTGGCGGGCGCGACCCACGTGGTGAACACCTCAGCGGGCCTGGTCGCGGCGGGCGCGGTGCTGGGCTACGGCCTGGGCAAGAGTCGCTTCGACCCGAAGCGCGGCGGCCTGTGGCTGACCTTGGCCTTCCCGCTCGCGGCGGGGATCGCGGGCGGCGTCGAACAGATCGCCATGGCCGCGGGGGTGCGCCACGGCAGCTTCCATCCCTGGTCGAGCCTGGGAGCCGCCCTGGCCATCGTCGCCGTCGTGCTGCTGAGCTGCCACGTGCTCACGGCGCGCATGAGGCATCAGACGCTGGCCGAGGGAAAGGCGGGCGCCAACTGATGACGACCGCGCTCCGCATCGTGGGGGCCCCACGCTTCGCCGACGTTGGTGTCTGGATGGCGGCCGCCCTCCTCTTGGGTTCGAGCGCCGCCTTCGGGCGCGTGGCCGGCCCTGACTCGCACAGCCTCGACGCCCTCGGAGGCGACGTGCACATGAACGTGCCCGCCGGCTACTCCATGACGGAAGACGCCGACGGCGTGAGCGTGCAGCGCCCTGCGCTGGGCAGCGTCGCGCCCAGCCTCGCGGTGAGGCGCATCGCGCTGCCCGCAGGCACGGATCCCGCGCTCTTCCGTGATCTCGAGCTCACGCGTATCGAGCGAGCGCGCGCCGATTCGGGCGTCGGCTACCGAACTCTGGAGGCCGGGGACACGGCAACCTTCGGGGCGGAGCACAGCTCGTTTTCACGCTACGCCGTGGTACGGGATCCGCCGCTCTCGGTCGCGGGCGACGCGGTCATGCCCATCGTGGTGGTGGGAATGGACGCCTTGGTGATGAATGGCGGCGCCGCCTACCACGTCTCGACCGAGGTCGACGCGAGCGACGAGGCCGGTGCCGCGCAGCTCGACATGTTGCTCCAATCCCTGAGGTTCGACCATTGAGGCATAGCGACAAAGAGACGCGACGCTCTGGGCGAGGCCCGCTGTCCCCGCGGATGCTCGTGGGAGTGCTGTGCCTGATCGCGGTCTTGCCTTCTCTCACGCCGCTTCGGGCGTCGGCGCAGGAGCTCACGCCCGCCGTGGCCGATCGCTGCGTACGTGCCGCCGTGAAGATCGTCGGCCTGGGCGCGGATGGCTCGGGCACGACCGGCTCCGGCAGCCTGATCGATGCGCGCGGCTACATCCTCACGAACTTCCACGTGGTGGGGCATTTGACGGCCGAGGGAGGCGTACCCGGCACGCTGATCAACGCGGAGAACCGCTACGCCATCGCCACGGTCGATTCCGCGCGACAGAGCGCGCGGCCTCGCTTCGTCGCCGCCGTCGTGCGCGCAGACGTGCGCCTCGATCTGGCGCTGCTGCGCATCGTGTCGGACGAGAGCGGACACCCCGTGCGCGGCGCGCCCTTCACCACCGTCGAGCTGGGCCACACGCGCACCCTGGGGCCGGGCTCCGCGCTCTGGGCCTTCGGCTTCCCACTCGGAGTACGGACGATCAACGTCACGGGCGGTCACGTGACGGGCTTCGAGATGAACGCGCGGGACGACGTGGCCTGGTTGCGCAGCGACGCGGAGTTCAATCCGGGCAACAGCGGCGGCATGCTGGTGGACGCCCACGGTCGCCTGATGGCCGTGCCCACGCAGGTGCTCTCGGGTGCGTCGACGCTCGAACCCGTGGAGCTGGCGCGGCCGGCGGAGCGTATCCCGGCGCGCTGGTTGGCCGAGCTGCGGCGAGGCGCCATCGACGACACGCGCATCGACGGCGTGCCGATGTTGAGCACGGAGCACCCCACGTGGGGCGAAGCCGTGGGGGACCGGGCCTGGTTCTCGCGCGGAGAGGTGGCCTACTTCCTGGTACCGCCGCACGACCGGCCCGCGCGCGTGCAGGTGGAGGGCGCCGACGTGGAGGTGCTGGTCGGCACGCTCTCCGGCGAGACGCTCGCCAGCGGACACGGCAGCGTGCGCTTGCCGCCTTCGGACGAGAATCTGCTCGGAGGGGTCGTGTTGCCGGCGCACCCGGAGCAGCCCCTGAGCTATCGCCTGATCTTCGGCGTCGACGCTGCACCCGCGCACCCGCCGCGCGTCGCGAGCACGGAGACGGCCCCGAACGCGGCGCCCTTCGTCCAAGCCGGCGCGCCCTCGGCGGCGGCCAATCCAGCCGCGCAAGCTCAGGCGCGCCCTCGCCTGCCCTACGTGACGCCTGCGCCCGGTGCGATGGCGCTGCCGGGGCCCGGACTCCCTGGGCAAGACGCTTCCGCACAGAACCAAGCTTCCGTGGGCGTCGCGCCCGGCGCGCGCGTGACCATTCGCGGGCGCATGCTCGACGCCATGACGGGGCGGCCCGTGGTCGGAGGGTTGGTGATCGTGGGTCGGCCCGGCGTGGCGCTGCGCTCCTACCTGACGGCGTTCTTGGCGGGACGCATCGGGGAACCGCAGCTCGACGCGGTGCTGGTGCAGGCGGCGCGCACGGACGTCTCGGGCCACTACACCCTGACCCAACTGCCGGCGGACACCGTCTATCCCGCGGCGGGCATGGCGCGCGACTACCCGCCGGTGATGCTGACGTTCACGGTCCATCACGAGGCCTCCGTGATCGACATGAACGCCATCCAGATGACGCGCTGATGGCGGCGCCCGCGCGCCCGCCCGCGGCCGTGCTCGAGGCGTGGGGCTTCGGTGAGGCGGCGAGCGTCCTGCCCGTGACCACCGGCCTCATCAACCTGACCTATCGGGTCGAAGAGGGCGCGCGGCACGTCGCGCTGCAGCGTCTGCATCCCATCTTCGACGCGCGTGTGAACCAGGACATCGACGCCATCACAGCGCACCTCGAGGCGGAGGGCATGCGTACGCCGCGGCCCGTGCGGACGACGACTGGGGAGCTGTCGCTCGAGGCCGAGGATGGATCCTGGCGAGCGCTCGGCTGGATCGATGGAGTCGTGCACGAGCGCGTGACGAGCACGAGCCTGGCGAGCGAAGGCGGAAGGCTCGCGGGGCGCTTCCACGCGCATCTGGCACCCCTCGAGCACGACTTCCATTTTCAACGGCCGGACGCCCACGACTTCGCGCGGCACCTCGCGGGTCTGTCCGAGGCGCTGGCGAAGCATCGCGTCCACGGCGCCCACGCCGAGGTGAAGGCGCTCGCCACGCAGATCGTCGCGCATGCTTTGCAGCTACCGCGCGTGCCCGCCCTGCCCGTGCGCATCATCCACGGCGACCTGAAGATCACCAACCTGCTCTTCGACGACGTGGGCGCCGGCGTGGCTGTGGTCGATCTCGACACGCTGGCCCACGGACGCATGGACGTGGAGCTCGGCGACGCCATGCGTTCCTGGTGCAACCCGGGCGGCGAGGACCAGGTGGACGCGGAGTTCGATCCGGAGCTCTTCGCCGCCGCGCTCGCGGGCTTTCACGAGGGCAGCTTGGGCTTGTTGTCGCAGGCCGAACGCGAAGCTGTGGTGAGCGCCACCGAGCGCATCGCGCTCGAGCTCTCGTCACGCTTCGCCCGCGACACGCTCGAAGAAGCGCGCTTCGGTTGGAACGAAGCGCGCTTCGAGAGCCGCAGCGCCCACAACCTGCATCGCGCACGGGGTCAACTCTCCCTGGCGCGCTCCATCCGCGATCAACGCGAGGTGCTGGAGCGGCTGGCACGACACGCGCTCAACGACTGAGCGCAGAGAACACGCGCGCGTCAGCGGGCGCGCTCGCCGCCGTCCACGACGAGGGTCTGTCCCGTCAGGTAGCTGCCCAGCGCGCTCGTGAGCATCAGCGCAGGGCCGACCATCTCCTCGGGCGTGGCGGCGCGTCGCATGGGGACGCGACTCAAGAGCTTCGCCCGCACGGCGTCGTCCATGACGGCGGTCATCTCGGTGTCGACCAGGCCCGGCGCGAGCCCGTTGACGCGGATGCCGTAGCGCGCCCACTCGATGGCCATGACCTTCACGGCGTGGGCCAAGGCGGCCTTGGCCGAGCCGTAGGCAAGCGAGCCCGGCTGCCCGCCGAGTCCCCACACGCTCGTGACCATCAGCACCGAGCCCTCGCCCTTCTCGCGCATCTGCGGATAGGCGGCCTGGGCTGCGGAGACGGCGCCGTGCAGGTGCACCGAGAGCATGGCGTCGAGCTCCTCCGCGGGCGTCTGTGCGGCGGGTGAGGTCGAGGCGATGCCCGCGGCGCACACGAGCACGTCAGCGCCACCGTGGGCCTGAGCTCGCGCGAAGAGCCGCTCGACGTCGCTCGCCGTGCTCACGTCGCAGGCGACGCCCTCGGCGCCCTCCCCGAGCTCCTCCGCGGCCGCGACGGCGCTCGCGAGCTTGCGCGAAGCCAGGAGCACGCGCGCGCCTTCGGCGTGGAGTCCCGCAGCGATGGCGCGCCCGATGCCGCGACTGCCGCCGGTGACGACGGCGAGCTTGCCCTCGAGGCGAGGATCGACGCCTCCGAAGTGGCTCATCGAATCGCTCGGCGCGCTCGAGCGGCGAGCGCTCCCGCCGGCGCCAGCTCGAGGTAGTGCTGGTAGGCCTCGCGCGCCGCCGGAGCGTTGTCGCCCGCCAAGGATTCGCCCAGCCAGAACCAGGCGTCCGGCGGGCAGCCGTCGATGGCCGTCGCCGCGCGGAAGGCTTCACGCGCCGCCGACAGCTCGCTGTCTCCACCCAGCAACGCCGCGCGTCCGCGCAGCATCGCCAGCTGAGCGCCCAAGGACGGCGGCCGGATGCGATGGTGCAAGGAGGTCTCGACGCGGTCCAGGATGGCCCGCGCCTCACGCGCCTTCTCGGACCTAATCAAGACACGCGCGTAGCCCAGGAGCGCCTCGGGGTGCTCGCGATCGATGGCCAGCGCGCGCTCGTATTGCGCCATGGCCTGCTCCGAGTCCTCGGCCTGGTAGAGCGCGTCCCCGTAGAGCGTGATGACATCCGTGGATGCGTTCTCATCCTGCGCCAGGGGCGCCAACGCGCGGATGCCCTCACCCGGTCGTCGCTACGCCAAATGCACGCGCGCAGCCGTGATACGCACGATGGGTCGATCGCGATCCTGCTCGCGGATGGCCTCGAGCTGCACCTGGGCATCGTCGATGCGGCCGAGGCCCAGCAGGGCCTCGACGCGTCCGAGGCGTCCTGTCAGCACGGTCGACGTGCCATTCGCGAGCACGCTCCGCTGCGTGAGCTCTCCGAAGAGGGTCTCCGCCTCCTCGAAGCGGCCGAGATCGAGCAGCAGGTAGGCGAGCTGCGTCGTGGCGTCCACGTGGTTCGTGTTGCGTTCGAGCGCCGATCGGAAGCTGGCCTCCGCTTCCTCCGCGTCGCCCGCCATGCGCTGCGCGCGTCCGAGCAGGTAGTAGCCTTCGGCGTCGTCGGGGGCCGTCGCGACCAGACGCGACAGCGCACGGGTCGCGAGCTCGGGATCGCGGATCGCCAGCGCTGCTTCTCCCAACGCCTGGGCCGCGTCGGGATCGCCGACGGCTTCCTGGGCCAAGCGACGTGCATCCGGCAGCACGCGCTGCGCCTCGCTCGGGTTGAGCGCGACCTGGGTGCGGATGTGCAGCGCCCGAAGCTCGACGCTCGGCTCCTCGGTCGCCTCGAGCGCCGACGCGAGCACCGTCTCGGACGCCGTCAACGCCTCCACCGTGTGGACGAGGAGCGCGGCGCGCGCGCTCAGGGCCAGCACCTGGGGATCGTCGGGCGAGAGATTGGCCAGGATGCGCAGCGCCCTCAGGCCGTCACGTCGAGCGAGCAGGATGCGCGCCAAGAGCTGGCGGAACTCGGGGATCGAGGGCGCGGCCTCGACGGCCGCAATGGCTGCCTGTTGTGCGCGCGCGAGTTGATGAATCGCCATCGCTTCGGAGGCCACCATGGCGAGCAGGCGGGGCTCCGTGGCGCCCGCGCCCGCGGCGGCGTCCACCTCGGCGCCGGCCTCTTCCGTCTGACCGGAACGACGCAGGAGATGGGCGCGCGTGAGATGCGCGAGCACTTCGTCCGTCGGTGCGCCGTTCTCGAGTTGGTCGGCGAGCTGGTCCAGGGCCGCGCGAGCCTCGGCCGGATCCGCCTCGTCGGCGGTCAAGAACGCCTTCCACAGGGCGCCCCGCAGATGATCCGGGTAGCGCTGCAGCACGGCGTCGAGCAAGGGTCGAGACTCCTCGGGGTGGCCATCGTCGGAGCGCAGCTCGGCCAACGCGAGGGAAGCCGCCGCAAGCTCGGGGGCGGCCGCGGCCGCCGCGGCGAGATGATCCGACGCGTGGGAATCGCCCAGGCGCTGCTCCACACGGCCGACCAGGTAGAGCACGATCGGATCCTCGGGACCCGCAGCCAGAGCTTCGGCGGACGCGGCCCGAGCGGCGTCGAGATCGCCATGACCGATGGCCAAGGTCGCGCGCGCGGCGGGTAGCCAGGGCGAGTCCACGTGCATGTTTTCGGCACGCGCGATGGTGGGCGCGAGGTAGCCGACCTCGAAGGATCCGTCCTCGAGCGAGCGCTGCGCGTAGACGAAGAGCATCAACGCAGGGCCGTGCTTGTCGAGGGAGTTGAGATCGCGGGCCAGGCGCAGATGCCGCTCCGCGTCCACCAGGGTGGCGTGGTCGCCCTCGAAGGCCTCCGCGTGCGCCTCGACCACGAGCGCGTCGGCTTGTGCGTGCCTGCTCTCGACCCAGCGCGTGTAGCCGTACCAGCCGCCGCCGGCCGCGATCAGCGCGAACAACCAGACGCCGACCAGCATGCCGCCGATGCGCGTGCGCGTCGGACGCGCCTCCCGCTTCGCTGCCCACACCAGCGCCTCTTCCGCCGGTGGCTCGAAGATGTGACGTTCGCGCAGCATGCCGAGGATGGCGTCCACGTCCTCGGCCTCGCCCTGATGTTCGCCGAGAGCCATCGGAGGCTCTGGCAGCGCCGGCAGCCCATGATCGCCGAGAACGTCGGGCATCTCCATCGGCAGGGACGGTGCGTCCGCACGAACGACGCCGGGGAGGTCCGGAGCGTCGTCGGATCCGAACGTCGGCGCCGCGGGCGCGTCGTGCGCGAAGTGATTCGAGGCCAGCGGGGGCCCAGCCATGGGAGGCAGATCTAGCGCCGCCGGAAGAGACCAGGAGGCGGACGCGCCCTCGCGGGCGAGGTCGTCCAGCGCGGATCGCTCACGGCCGAAGTCCTCCCTGTCCCCGGGCTTGCCCACGCCGGCGAGCAACGAGC
>Ga0100382_1002665_pt1 | contig 10577 bp, 5 predicted proteins | sample CryGeymeta201506_FD_81566 | JGI IMG/M metagenome (GOLD analysis project Ga0100382, IMG submission 81566) | Groundwater microbial communities from Crystal Geyser aquifers in Utah, USA - Crystal Geyser metaG 2015-06 | ecosystem: Environmental > Aquatic > Deep subsurface > Groundwater | place: USA...
ACGGGCTCGTCATTCACGGTACAACCCATGGCAACACACCGAGCGCACATGGCTGATCGAGGGCGCCGCTTGTCGTACCAACATGGCCGCCGAGGGTCGCCGTGGCTACTCGGCAGGCGGCTTCTCGTGGGGTATCGATGTTCTTGACTGGGGCGGTAGCAACGACGGCAGTGGACAACTCTTCCTCGATGGCGCTCTTTGCACAACGGCCACCGGCAACCAGAGCCACATTTACATACTAGACACGGGTGTTGCTGCGCACGACACGTTCCGTTTTCCAGTACATCAGGACTACAGCTGGTACGCCGGTGCCAGCTCCAGCAGCACGACGGCAAGCAATAGCAATAACACAAGCAATAGCAATAACAATAGCACGAATAGTGGTGGTGATAAGACGGTACAGAATGATCCTATTAGAATGACGACAAACACTAATCCAGATCCAAATCTTGTTATTGATCCCAGCACCGGCCTCTATCGGGCCAATGGCGATTGCCACGGCCACGGCACGCATGTCGCCGGTCTTGCCGCCTCCACCGTTTACGGCGTGGCCACAGATGCCATCGTGCACGCCATCCAGGTGCTGGACTGCGAGGGTCGCGGCTCTTTCGATGCCCTCATCGCCGGCCTGCTCTACGTGCAGGAGTATGGAGAGCGACCGGCCGTGATCAACCTTTCGCTCGGCGTACTGAACGCTTATGTTAGCTCCGTTGCGATGCTCATCGAGGAGCTGACAGGACCTCATCACGGCGTGCCGGTAGTTGCCTCTGTTGGCAACAATGGCGTGGATGCGTGCGAGTTCTTCCCGGCGAATGTTCCCCAGACGGTGGCCGTGGCCGCCTCACGAGAGAGCCAGCAGCTGGCCGTCTTTTCGAACTACGGTACTTGTGTTGACGTGACGGCACCCGGCAATGATATTATCTCCACAGCTCCCAATAATGCGGCGGTCCTTCTTTCCGGTACGAGCATGGCGGCCCCCATAGTGAGCGGGATGCTGGCCCTGCTGCAACAGCGCTTTCCAGAGCATAGTCGAGACGTTACCTGGCTCGTTGGTAGGCTAAAGGAGGAGGCAAGGCCGTTGCTGGCAGCAGAAGGTCTCGGTGTCACACCCAATGTGTTTGCCCAGGTGCACCGTCAGGATTCAGGAGGAGGTCCTCCCGACGAGTGGCACCTACCGCCTCCCTACCAGACACCGCCTTACGTCTATTCGAAGGCAGAGGAGCCAGAATCGGCTGTTCTATTGGGAATGCGTGCACTCCTTGTTATTATTGCCGTTCCCCTCCTCTCCCAGCTATTCATGCCAGCATGAGATGAGAAAAACTAACGTAGTATGCATCTGATATTGGTAGAATAATATTTGTGATGAAAAGAACTCATTCCGAAAAAGATGACGATCGACACCCTCCTCTCAAGACAGAACTGGTCCCCACCGTCATCAATGTGCGCGTGCAAGAACTGAGAAAGTACCATGGTTGCGACTCGTTGGCAGAATGGCGCGCCCAAGACGAGGTAAGGCACTTGTATGTGGGCAGGAAAAATTTTCGAGTCGAGGGCACTTTTACCTCCAAATGGCACAATCCTTTCAAGGTGCTCGAGGGTGACCCCAGAGTAGATACGATCGATAAGGTGGCTGAGAGATTCAGGAAACACGTCTTGTCCAGTCCGAAGTTGCTGGCCTCCCTGCCCGAACTCAGCGGCAAAGTCCTCGGCTGCTGGTGTCACCCGAATCCGTGCCATGCACACATTCTCCGCGACCTCTGGCTTGAACATGTCGCTGTAACGCAAGAGCAGCAATCCGAAGAAAAAACAAGCAACACAATTGGTAATAATAATACTGGAGAAATAAAAAAATAAGAAAGACAATAAGAATCCGTTCCTCCCCCCCCCCCCCACCCTCCCTATTCGTTTGATCCTTGTCTATCTGGCTGACTTGCCGACTGACGTTGTAAAAAAACAAAAAAATCAATTTGGTTCAATCGCTCCGTGTGTATGGGTGCTATGCTATTTATCTATTTTTTGGCCTTTTTAGTCATGGATGATCCATCATTGCCGCTTTTGCTTTTACTGTTCCCACTATTGCTCTCCCGAGCACGTTTTTTAGTTCCTCCAGTCGTAGAAGCACTCGTGTTTGTCTTGCTTTTGTTTTTACTTGAAGCGGGTCCTGCTTGCCCTTGTTGAGGCGTCATCGACGCAACGGTGGCCTCGGCACGCATTTTCTTCAACTCAAGCGCCAATGGTTCCTTGTAGAGCATCTGGAGCGCCTTCTTGTAGTCTTCTGTAGGTGCACGGTCCTCCATGCCAATTACGTCGAGGGCGAACTTGCGGAAATCCTCTTCGCTAAACAGACCATGCTGGTAGTAGACGACCATCTCGTCGAAAGAGAGCAGTGGCGTGCGTGGAAAAAAGACATGAATATCAAGCCGATGATTCAACTCGAGCTGTTCACGCTCATTCGGCCACCGCCCGTGCACCGAGGCAAAGAGTGAGGCGCTTTCGCTCTGGGCATGCTGCAGTGTGGCCCCATAGGCGAGCATAAAAATACGCCGGATTTGTTTGGTGAAAAAATTCGAACGTGCGCGTTGACGTGTAATGACGTATTGGAACATGCCACTCTTCTCGGGCATGCGCTGTGGCCCTCCTCCGCCACCACTGCTACTGCTTTGCGGCCTGCTATTGGCCTGTGCCCCGCCGGGACCCGCACCTCCGCCGCCGCCCTTGCCACCCATGCCCATCACAATCTCGAGCGGATAGTCGACGAGCATGCCAATCATCTGATCGAACCGGTTCTGAACGGACATCAGGTGACCCATATCGGGCTGTGCCGGCGCATGCGTCACCATTCGTTCGTAGGGCTCGAGGATGTGTGTGTTGGGTGGCAGGTCGGGGCGCCCGGGTGGACCACCCCGCAAAAACTCGCCTGGGCTTGCCAGGTGGCCCCGCAGCTGCGGGTGCTCCTTGAGCAGTTCACGTCGGTCCTGCAATTGGGTGCGTAGATTACTGCCACTGCCCATCCCACCATCGACACGATAGGTACCAGCACGCCACGTGGTGAGTTCACCGAGCAGCTCGGGCGGCAAATAATCGGCCTCGGCGGTAAATGCATAGCCGTTGCCACTCTTGGCGTAGCCTCCCGAATGCTGCCGCCTCTCTTCCTGCACGCGACTGAGAGGGGATGGGCCCTGCCTTTGGTGTGGAATCTCGGATGGAAAGGCGACTTGGCCACCACCCATGAGCGGGTTGCCCTCGGCATACTGGCCAGCGGGGCCGGTCGCCTTGGCAATATCGGGTGCCCACTCGACGGTATGCAGCGGGTGGAGCGTGGCATGCTGTGCCTCGAGCATATTGAGACGCATCGTCTGCACGAGAGCATAGTCCTGGGCGAGAGAAGCCAGGTCGCTACGATACTCGCCGCGAATATCAGGTGCAGAGCCCGTCTCGATGATAAAGTGTACCTTCTTGTCGATCATCGAGGCGTGTCCGTGGCTTAGGTTGGCACTCTCGAGCCAACGCCACTGGAACTCCTGCTGTCCATTCTTGACGTATGTCTCGATCTGGCCCGTGCCAAATGCAGGTACGACAGGCACGTAAGTCTCAAAGAGTGTGCCATGCGGACCATCGCGCAGGCTGCGACTCACATCTGCAGCGTGCAGGTACTTTTTCTTCTTTTTGCTAGCGCCGTCATTTCCCTGTCCCTTGACGCTTCCGTCGGTCTTGGCGCCCTTGAGCTTGCGAAAGTACCAGGGGGCGAGGCCGTAAAGACGCAGCCATGTATCGACCTCCCGCAGAAAGGACATCCAGTACTTTTCAATCACATGCTCACGTACCTCCTCCTTGAGTGGCAGGAGACGGCCAGCGATGCGGTTGACTTTTGATGATGAGCCAGGTTCGCCTTCTGAAGTGGCATTGCTACTGCTCTTATTGGATTTAGAATACGTACCCTTGGCCTTATTTGCTCCTCCCCCTCCTTTTCCTGGAGCTGACGGTTCGCTCGATTTGAACCCAAATGCGACCTGGAACGGGGTGGAAAAGAGGAGATCCTGTGATTCGCGGAGTGCGGCGCGCAATACGGACAGCTCACGACTCATCTTCCAGAGGAGTTCGGTAAGACGTGGGTTGAGTGGCGTGGCTTTATCCTCGCTTTTATTACCATTACGCCGCCAGCCATGATTCTCTCCGCCCGTCCACGAACGGTAGGGGTCACCGCCGATGGCACCGCGACCTGTTCGGATCACGTGCTGGCCCTGATCCATTTTTTTATTGGGTCGGATGTGTATGTGTGTACTGTGGTGTGGTGGCGGTGGTGTACAATACGATGACAAAATGGTAATGATCTTAAATGAATAAAATGGAGGCTTAATTAGAGGACGTATTCTCGTATTCGTGACATTCGAAAAAGGACGTGTGTATTCACGAGAAAAAAAGGAACCACATCATCATCAAAAACAATTATTATTAAATGGGCTACGATTCATTGCGTTACTTTGGTGTATCGCATCACTGGGCCATAGCTTATGAGGGCATTCGTGTCTCCTTAATGCTGGCCCTCATTTACTCTGTTTGGCAGGCAAAACATGCAAAGGCTGCCCCGCTTGGTATGCATCAGGAATTCGTGCACTGTATCGAGCGCGGCGCCTGCCGCTTCGAGCTCGTGTGTCCCTTCCGACTTGACGCCGATCCTAGCCGCTGCTTCATGGAAACGTGCCACCCACTCGAGGGCCACCTGCTCGCCGTGCACAATGCGCTCGAGTATAGCGTTAATCTCACCTGGCACGTCGTTGGTAATGCCACTCATGGTGGCAATGTCGAGATTAGCGGACAAACAACACGCTATCTTGACACACATCTGGCCATTGGTGAAACGCATAGTGTGTCTTTGGCCGTTGATGGACAGGATGTGTCCATCGTGCTGCTCCCGGCAACTGATAATAGCAGCAGTAGTAGCACTGGTACCTCCACTGGCCTTGAATGCACGCCCGACGAGACATGTGATTATTTGTTGCGTGCCTGCTACGGCGTACAAGAGGGAGAGGATGAGGCGTCGCGCTGTATCGACTATGCACGCCATTGTCACGGATTTGCCAAGGTGGACGAGGAAAGACGTCAGGCATGCATCCCCTCGTGTCTTGACACGTACTATGGACACTTTTTTCAGGGCAAGATTGGTGGTAAGAGTGTCTTTGAGGCATACGATTCGGATCTGTTGGTGGCTATTCTGCTCGAACTCAAGGCACGCGGTGTGGACCTCTCTGAAGCACCCAAAGACGCCGAGCTTGGTGCGGAGGGCTTTGTGGACGGTACACTGAGCGGCGCTGGCTTTGATCTCTGCACGCTCACACAATGCCATGGAGGCGGTCCGGGCGGCCACGACTGTCCCTCGGCACAAGAGGTATGTCAGGACTTTACAAGCAGCCTCGTCATTATTAGTATTATTTTCATTGTACTTCTTGCCGCCTTTGCATGGTTTATCGTGCGTCGCTGCCGGGCCAGCTACCGTCACGGCAACACTTTCGCACCCCTTTAGAATACAAACTATACACACATACAGCCCCCCCCTGCCCCGACAATCAAGACAGCACGGATGATTCTCAAAAAACCATTCTAACCGTTAATTTCCACCACCCTCCCCCCCCCAGCGTTTTTTCTACAGACCTGCGGGCATGCCGATTGGCTCGAATGCCAATCAAAGTTTTTGTCTATAAATAGTTTATAAAAAAAATTCAGTTCTCACCGTTATATAGAGGTGTTACGTCCTGCTGCGTGTCAGTTTTCTCGCTTGGCACACACATCGCACCCACACCATCACCACCACTTTTGCTCTATCTACGAACTTCCCCGCCCCCCAGCCCAAAAAACAATGTCATTCTCCTCCTCCTCATCATCTGCCTTTATCGGACGTCCTTGCAGGGCGTCACTGCACCGTTTGCCGCGATGTGCCCATTGTGGCCGTGGACAATCCGCGGTACAGGTTTGTGCTGGTTGTCATATAATGGCCTACTGCTCGGAGTCCTGTGCAAAACGCGGCTGGCACGACGACGGACATGATGCTGTGTGCAGTTCAACGTGCAACACGGCGATTATTGGTGATACCATGGCATCCACGTGCCGAACTGAAAGAAGCGACGAAGAGCTGGCCAATGCGGCCAATGCCCTGACGATTCAGGTCATCCTCTCACGTGGCCGAGGTACGTGGACCATGAATGACGTTCTTGGTGTGATGGATCCGAACCGTGTCATTCGCATCTACGACTACTTCATGAGTCCTGCACGTCAGGACGATGTGGTTGCGGGACGTCTGGATCCGACCGTGCTTGCTAATGCCCGTAACCTCCTTCAGAACGAGATGTTGCAGGACCTTCCATCGCGGCAGGAACTGCTTACCGAATCGCCACAGCTTGCTGGAGTCTCTTTCTATCTTGCCAAACAAAAGCAGGCGATTGAGGCCGGTCGTGTGGCTGACATCGATCTCCTCAATCCAATACGGCCGCAGGACAGCATGCCCATGCTCACATGGATGACGTCGCCCAGCACATTGACCGTGCGCACCTTTCTGGAGCTCTACCGCTATATCACACGTTTGCAGCCTGATAACGCGGCTGCCGTACGTTCTGTGTTGCGTCTGTTTGTCGAAACAGAACTTGTTGGAGAGACACAGGGCTACGAGAAGCGGTCTGTCAAGCACCTTCTTGGAAAGATGACGGACGCAGAGCGCGAGTACGAGAACCTGCAGTTTCTGGAACTGATCACGACACCGGGCAGGGAGCGTCTCATACGTGAGCTGTTCAACCGTGGAATGAGCGCCGTTAATCGCCGTATGCTGCTCAAGGCGTGCCAGCGACAGCACCGGCGTGAAAAGAGTGCCCAATACGCCGTGTCGGAGAAGAAATGGGTCATTAACTTTCGCAAGGACATGCGGGTTTTCGCGGAACCGCTAAAAAGCAGCATTGGACACGAAGTACTACGTCTGCTGACAAAAAGCAATCAGCTTCCGATTGAACAGTCGGTGCTCTGGTTTTACCAACGGAGCGACTTTGACCGCTTCGAGTTGAGCACTGCCGTCCATACATTGCACATGCTGCTCGTCTACATCTACCTGATGCAGAACAAGCCGTATTTTCTGGTTGCATTGGCCGAGTTTTTGAATGACCCTGATGATTTGAGGGCAAGTCAAAAGTACATACAGGATGCCGAGGTGCGCAGAAGGACTCTTTTCGAGCTCTTCTTGAAAGAGAGACGCTCTCTAAGAGAAAATCTCATCATATTATTTGAGAACAGACGACAAGCCATCAAATACAAGAAGAACGTCGGCTTTCTCATCGACACCGTCGCCGTGGCCGCGATGCTTGATCCAAGGACCCTCAATACCCTGCGCAACACGGTGCGAGATTTTGATACGGTCCGCTACCGGCAGATCCCGTATTGGCACTATGCCAACTTTTGCAGGCTTGTGGCCATGCACTACGCCCACTGGCATCCCGATATGCTTGCCGGTGATCTGGCGGCCCTGGTGTGGCAGCTGTTCGTTGGTAGCAAACGCACCAAAGAGGTCCTCGACCCCCCCAGTGTGATTGGCGACATTCCAGACGACGACTTGAAATTGCAGACGCTGCCCAACAAGGAGCTTGCAAACGACCTCTACATGGCGTTACACGCTGATCTCACTGCATTAAACGAGGCTGTCCTGCGGGAGAGCAGAGGCGCGGAATTTGCGGACTACAGGAGTGTTCTGGACACGATCCGGAGACGATTGATCATATTCGTGGAGGCCAACGCAAAAAGCTTCAAGTGGGGCCAGAAGGCTCTCGTGAAAGCCATCAATACGGCCACGACCGATGCGTTCTTCGATCCTCTGTTTGAGTCGAATAATTCCAGAGAGATTGACGATAACAGACCCATCATTGCTCTAGATGATTACTTTGAGATTGCCGCCATCCCCAAGCGATTAAGAAAGCAATAAGACTCGGAGACATCGGGGGGGGGTTATTATTATAGAATGTGGGAGAAGATAGTTTTTTTTGTGAATCCTGTGTAATATTAAGTAAAAAGTGACGTAAAAGCCAAAATCGTGTAGAAAGGATGTAAAAAACCAAGCTGTTCATGAGTATAAAACAAATACCATTGGTGCTGGAGCAGATATTACGGGTGTGTTTTTTGTGTGCACGTATATTATATTATTCTCCACTGCATCCCCACCCCTACTGCACACTGCATGCGTTTTCAATGTCTTGGCTGTCGACAGAGTGCGGCATGGGAGGCAGGTGCCTCGCGTATTTGCCAGCGTTGCCACACGGCTTGGTACTGTAGCGACTCCTGCGCGCGCACAGACTGGGGCCGAGAGAGGGCCAATGGCGGAAGCGGGCACCACCATTGGTGTGCGGTCGTTGCCAAACCTGTTTTCCGCCTGCGTTACCACGACGACGACAAAGAAGATCCAAAGGAGGAGGAGGATGAAAAAAAGAAGGAAGAGAATGACAAAGAAGAGGAGGAAATTACCGCGATACATTCGGTGGGTCGCGGTATCGACCGACTTTGCATTGGTCAACAATCTGGTGATGGCGATGAGGGTGAGGGTGAGGGTGGTGGTAATGATGGTGGCGATGGTGATGGCGAAAGTGAAGATAAGAGCAAAGCAAAGACAAAGACATCTTCTTCAGGAACACGTAAGCGCAAGCGCCCTCCTTCCGAAAGCAAAAGGACAGGGCGTGGCGGCAACGCATGTGTTGCATTTGAGAACTACCTCGAAGGCATGGCCACAGGGTTGATGCCCGACCAGCCGTCTGAAATCAATATCAGCGATACGAAACGTCACGATAAACGCCGAAGAATAGACGTCACACGTGACACAACGACAAATCGTGATGCAATAGGCGTGGTCTCGCTCCTTCAAGAAATCAATCATGCGTCCCGGGAGGGCAGTGGCCAGGTCCATTTTGGTGACATGATGATGCGTGTTACGCCGCCAAGCATCATGTTGCAATGGATGCCGCGTGTTGGCGACGAACCAACGAGCAACCTGGGTCTTCAGAGCATGTCGATGGAGCAGGCGTTTTGGTGGCGTTTGAACAACTCTGGTAGCACTCGCCACAATTATCTCGAGAACAGCTTCCTACTCTCGGAGGACATTCGTACGCGCGTTCGACGCATGCCTGATCAGGCCAAACGCATTCTGAACGAACTACCGCTGCGCGCCTTCCTCAAGTTTTATGCGTGGTTGCACGAAGTGGACCGTGAGACGGATGTGCTCGTCAAGGCCAAGGTTTGGAAAGATCACTTCCAATTGCTTATTGAGGAAAACTGGTATCTGCTGCCAGATGCAGGATTTCTCCCCGAAATTGACAGACGCATCTACAGGGCCGATGCCGCTGAAGATGAGGATAGTGTGAAGCGTTTGAACCTCCTCATCGAACTCAATCGTGCCATCCATAATGTTGCTCTACGTGACATTAGCCTGACAGTTGCGGCACGCGATCCCTCGGAACGTCACATGTTGCCAGCACGTCCTGCTGAGGCGCGCGGCTCTCTCGATAACTGGCTGCCGGCCGTTGTGCCGAGCGCCAGCAAGAGACCATCTGCAAGCGACCTGGCACAGATCGGCATCACCACGTCGGACCAACTCTATCAGATTTACGTGGCGCGTTTTCGCATGCTCCAGATGCTGGCCCTTTACGTGCACCTTTTCCATCAGGAGCGCACCGGCACAACGTTCCTCAACATCCTGCGCAGCATGACAACCCATGGTGCTAACCAGAAGATGCTCCAGTTCTTGGCACGCTTCATGCACCCACGTGTCATGTACGACTGGTTGACACAGCACACCAACGTAACGCTCTATTTAAAGGACAAGAAGGAGGCCGCGAGGCTCTGGGTTGGCCTTGCGCCTTCTTACTACGCACGCGGACCAGCGGCCAAAAGCTTCCAGTTGAGCATCGATGAAGTTACGGAGCGCACCGTCGGATTCTTGCCTATATTCTTGGCCAACGTGTATACCCCGAGCGCATTTGACCTGCGTGCACTGCCCCCCTACACAAAGACAAAAGGGCTCTTTCCCAGCGAAGCCGTCGACCGACAACTCAAGGAGATCCAGCGCCAGGAAAACGATCTCGAAACAGCACGGAAGAAATACATGGTGATGAAAAAGAAAAAGAATGTCACCGATTCGGATTTAGGCAGCGAGTGCGAACGTCTCCTAGACCGTTATAAGGAACAACATAAGGATCACGCCTTGTTGCGGCGCTTCCGTCTCACATGGCTCGCCGCGTTTGTGCGAACCCTCAACTATTTCCTAGTGCAACAACAACAAGAACGACCACTGCAGCCGAGTGTTGGAAATAATGTTGAGGGTGCAGAAAATGCCGATCCGACCACCTTTTGGTGCATCTTTTATGAGCATCATAGAAGGATTGCGGCTGAACATGCATTGGTGGCTGGCGAACGTATCCCACTGCCTGCCCGCGTGCCCATCGCAGGAGCTGGTGGCATTAATCGCACGGCCATCAAGAAACAATTCGAGGAGCAACTACGCAAAGAGGTTGATGGAGATGATGTCCCATGCGTCGACTCGGATGGTAACCCCATTGCTA
>Ga0100382_1002710_pt1 | contig 10469 bp, 17 predicted proteins | sample CryGeymeta201506_FD_81566 | JGI IMG/M metagenome (GOLD analysis project Ga0100382, IMG submission 81566) | Groundwater microbial communities from Crystal Geyser aquifers in Utah, USA - Crystal Geyser metaG 2015-06 | ecosystem: Environmental > Aquatic > Deep subsurface > Groundwater | place: USA...
CAACATGATCATGTCGCCGGATAGAACTATAAATGGCGTTCCGCGCACGGCCAAGCTGCCATGCAGGACGCCGGCATGACTGGGGTGATTCTGCAGGATTTCCATTATTCTCGTCTTGTACGGCATGCCTAATCGTAAGTAATGTACATACGCAAAGATTTTGACATCCTCCCCGGCATGAATGCTGGGGGATTCCTGCTGCGCTACGCGAGAGCAATCTCTCCCATAGTCGCTTCAGCGGGTTCCTGCTTCACGGAACGGCCTGACTGCGCCATTGGAAGTTTTGTGTAAAAAGTCTTGCCGTACATGAGCGATGCGCGAATAGCGGCGTATGGCGCGTGCTTGTTCGCCGGTAGGCGCGAGTTTGAATTTGTAGGCTTGCAGGCGTTTCATGAGTGCATTTTAGCACAAAGGGAACGTTCGTTCTGGTGGCAGTGGGTTCATCGCTAACTTAGTGGATGTAGGATGTCTGCGACATCCGCGCTATCCTTCCTCCCATTAAACAAGGAGGTTTGACGCGCATACTGATCAGCTTGGCGCGCTCTGGCTTTTGTACTGAAGTGCGGCACGGCACTCCCCGATCGGCACTGGCGTGAAATATAGATCCAGCTCAACGCCAAGCTCAATTAACTCGCAAATGCTGATGTATCCAAGCTCCGGGTCATCACCCATGCTTGCCAGCCCAAAAGCTTGGTGCTGCGCCGGATCACCTGACTCATCCCCCATGTCCTTCTCGGTGATGAACCAGTCGCACCCGCCTTTGAAGTAATGTAGGTGCGCGATCGCAGCATCTCCCTGCCCGTCCGTCTCGTACGTTTTTGGCATTGAGCGGATAACGGCTGAAATCTCCGTCAGCTTCTGGTCGAAAAATTCCCACTCCGTGCCTCCACGAGATTCGGACAGGGCGGCAAGCTGCTGCGGCGCCATGAAGTGACGAAGAAGATTCGATTCGACCGATTTGTGAGCAGCGAGTAATGCCATTGACTTATCCTTTCACATTAAAGGATGAGATGATGACTCATCCCGCTCATGGGCGGGCGATTCCAGCCCTATATATTGAGAGAATGCCTGCTCCGATATCTCTTTGGCAGTCATATCGCACGTCAGGTCCGTATTGAAGAGGACAATAGGTCGCATACCGCCACCACTGAGCACATTCACGACCGTTGATTCTCCATCGAATGCTTTAAATACCGACGCAACGAACTTCACCGCATAGGCGTTTGGATCTAAACGACTATTGATACCGGGCAGGGAATGCACACGAAGCGCCTCTTCTTGCAGGCTCTTGGCGCAATTCGCTGACAAGAAGTGGCTTGTGTCGATCTGAGCGCACTGGCCGCCGCCTAGAATGCGTTTTACACGCAAAGGGATCGGGATGGCTATCTCGTCAAAATCATCCTGGCTGAGCGTTTCGGCAAGCGGCAGGAGCCGCATCTTCGCAAGCCTGATCGCGTCTCTTGGTAGCGCTGCACAAGCAACTCGCTCGCCACTCAAATCAATTAGGCTGAAGTCTGCTTCAGCCGCCGTCGCGGAAACTTCCCAGCGCAACTTCACCCCCCCGATCTCAATGAAATCTTTCGGGTGTGGCGCTTGGCGGGGGTGCCTAATCCTGTTCGTCAGCATATCAACCTCCCAAACCAGAAGGGGTGATGCCTGCGCCATCTTCAGGCTCAAAACTCAATGCGTGCGCATCGATCAGGACGTTGCCATCCGCGTCATAACGACCAATGATCGCGTCCGTCCAGTCTTTCGGCAGCCCAACCCCCATCTCATCGGTGATCAGGAGGTAATCCCCATTCTCGCAGACCCGCTGCCAGGCCAAGCAGCCGCCGCCTGTGTCAATCACCTCAAATCCGTATTGCTTGGGCATCTCCGGATCATCCTCAAATCGCCCGCATTCCGAGGTCATTGGGTTATGGATCCACATCCCTTTGAATGTAAACCCGGTGGTCATGCGATTTTCGACGACCCACCCCATGTTCTTGGCGACGTCGCTCATCTCGAGGGTGCTCAGTCGGATATATTCCGGCTTGGCGAGCCAGTCCGCATAGGCTTTTTGTAGCACCTCATCCCATGCACATCTCTCGACCTGGCCGATCGTAGATGTCTCTGGACGGCCTGAAGCTGCCAGAATGGGCATGTACAAAAGGGTGCCATCCTGGGCGAACTCTGCCGCCCCGGCGATTAGCGCCATGACATTGGGCGCGCTGGCCTCCTCCTCAATGAGGTCGATGACCCGCTCCGTCACCGCGTTAAAATCAGTCAAATCCAATCCGTTCAAATCGCGCAAGTCTTCCATTCCATCATCCTTTTTCAAGCGTAATTCATGTGAGCTGCGAAGCTTTGCTCGCGCCAACTCAGTTTATCGCAAAGCGCTCGCGCATCCAGCATTGGGTCGGCTCCAGCTTGGCTCATTTTGCCTCCTTGTTTTAATCATCCTATGAACTAGACGACGTTTGCTTGCAGTACGCATAGTTGATCCGCCAAGTTTGACTTTTGATATTTGAAAACATACACCAACCAGCGCGCAAATCAATAGCAAAAGTTCCTTATTTAAAAGCTTTTAGCATCTACAAGTGGAGCTACATACACTAAATCGTTTGACACGAGGGCAAATTTGCACTAATATGAACTCACTTTCAAAGGAGATCAATCGATGTCAGCCATCACCAACAAGCCTGCAAAATTGAATGCATCCCATGTCAAGGCGGCGCTGCGCTTGCGCTATGCAGATCCTGAATATGCAACGCTGGAAGAGGTGCGAAATGCCACCGGCCTGCTGAAGAAGCGCCAGGGGAAAAAGCCTCGTTACGCAGATATGATCGCCATGGGGGTGTGGCCTTCGTCTGGCCTTGAGATTCTAGGGTTCGAGGTAAAGGTATCCCGTGCAGACTGGTTGGTTGAACTCAGCGATGAAAAAAAAGCCGTCCCAGTAATGCAATTCTGCGATCGTTGGTACCTGGTGACCAATAGCGAGAAGATCGTCAAGGAAGGTGAGCTGCCAGAATCATGGGGTTGGCTGGTCGTAGATATGGACTTCCGTGTCCGCGTGATGAAGGAAGCGCCGAAGCTTGATGCCAAGCCTATCACGCGCGAATTCCTGGCATCCCTCCTGCGCAATGCCACTCGCTCGAATCCAGACTACCTGGAAGTCCAGGCGAAAGTGATCCAAAGCACACCCGCGCCGCAAAGCCGCGGCGCGCGGCGCGACTTTCGCCGTAAGGCCACCACGGTGACTGCCGCGACCAAGCGCATGGTCAATCGCCGCAATGCTGACGCACTGGCGGCGGCATGTGCGGGCTAAGGTGATGATTTTAGCTCCCAAGCCAGTCGGCGACGCAAATCCAAACTTGGGTGAGTTTGACCGCATCGCGGTCTTCTTTTCCGGCGGCAAGGACTCGATCGCCTGCGTACTCCACTTACTCGAATTGGGCGTAGCGCCAGATCGCATCGAGCTCCATCACCATCTCGTCGATGGCCGCGAAGGATCTACGCTGATGGACTGGCCAGTCACGGAAGACTACTGTCGGAAATTCGCCGAAGCCTTTGGGATGAAGATCTACTTCTCGTGGAAAGTTGGCGGCTTCGAGAGGGAGATGACCAGGAACGGCACCAAGACGGCACCGATCTCATTCGACAACGAGCAAGGTGGGATCACCACCACGGGCGGGAAGCGAGGATCTGGCGACACGCGCCTGAAATTCCCTCAGATGGCTGCCAGCCTATCAGTTCGCTGGTGCTCAGCCTACTTGAAGGTCGATGTCGGATCACGCATTCTGACAACCGAGGAGCGCTTCCTGCAAGGCAAGACGCTGGTCGTTACCGGTGAGCGAGCCGAGGAATCGGCCGCGCGCGCCAAGTACTGCTCATTTGAACCACATCGCTCCGACAATCGGGATGGTGCGCGCGTAAAACGACACGTCGATCAGTGGCGGCCGATCCACGCATGGGATGAGGCGCGGGTGTGGGACATCATGCGTCGATGGAAGGTCAATCCACACCCCGCCTACCACCTCGGATGGGGAAGGACTAGCTGCAGGACATGCATCTTTGGCTCAGACGACCAGTGGGCGACCATCAATGTGTTCATGCCAGAGTCCTTCAAGAGCATATCGCGCTACGAAAAACAATTCGGCACGACCATTCACCGCACTCGCTCGATTGAAGAGCGCGCCGCGAGAGGGACTCCATATGACTGCGAGTCCCATTGGGTCGAGATTGCCGAATCCGCCATCTTCACCCCTCCCGTTCTGGTTGATATCTGGTCGCTGCCCAAGGGCGCGTTCGGAGAATCAGCAGGCCCTCTATAACCACCGAAAGGATCATTTGTTGTGAAAGAGACCAACTACTTCGCCAAGGACCACCCCTTCCATAATGGAGTGGAAGACTTCAAGAGCGCCAAGATCAGCGGCGCGGAGTTTGCTGCCGTATGCGGGATGAAGCGCCCAATGCTCTACTACATCATGAAGACTTACTACCCGGATGTCATGAGCGCGCGAGGCGCCACGCTCGCCAAATCACTTGCCAAATCAAGGAAGAAGAAATTGGAGAAAGCCAAGGCCGCGGAAACAAGGCGCTATGGGTCAACAGTCGCTGAACTCCAAAAAGCTTTTGGCGATATTTGGAAGATATATCGCCATCAGTATTCAATGGTCAAAGGGAACGTAGTGAATGCTTATGGCAAATCAGCCTGGCAGCTATCCTACGCTGAGTGGCTGGATCATTTTCTAGGGAATTACGCTACTGAAGTCGACGCACATCCGGGAGAGCGCATCTGTTTATCCAGGATCGATCAGAGCATGCCTTATTCACGAGGGAACGTGCACTATGTCGCATTATCCGACCTGAGCAAGGCTACGCGAGCCAAGCATTCAAAGAAGGTGACCGGTCAGCAGGCCATTGCCGGCGCCGTCGCATGATCCTCCTGGAGCATTCGGCGGCCGGCAGGCGACCGAATATCGAATGCCCGGACGATCTCAAATCCGCATAGCTCAGCTTGCTGTGCGGCCTTGATCAAGTGAGAGTCGTCCGCCTCGATTTGCAGGGCGTACTCCAGAATATCAAGCTCGTTGTTTTCAGTGTAAGCAAGTACAAAAGTATTTGGACGCATTTCAATCACCTGTAGTGTATGTGTAAAGCATACGCTAAAATCCAATCATAGCGGAATATGGGCGAGTATTGATTTTCTCCGCGAGCAGATACTCCAGGATAAGCCTGTTCCGTACCGGAACCTCTTTGTCCGGGTAGAACCCATCCACGATACGGTATGTCACAATCATACAGTGCGCATTCCATAGCGCAAGGAGGCAATATTGTTGCGAGACTGCAACAAATTAAATGCCAGCATTACAATGGCATCCAATTTGTGTATAATGCGCACTTACACGGTCGCAAGTTAGACTGTGGGGTAAATCAATCACGGAGAAATGACAATGAAACTGAACAAACTGATCCTCGCAACCGCACTGCTGTCCGCCATGTCCGCCCCCGCATTCGCCGAAATGTACGCATTCGGCGACGTTGGCTCCGTCGCCATCTCCAATGGCGGCTCCCTGTCCAATCCCACAGCATTCCGCGGCGGTATCGGCTGGGGTGATAACGAGATCATCAAGAGCGAACTGAGCTACTTGATGACAAGTGACGCCTCTTATTCCAGTACGACGGGCAACATCGCCATGAGCAGCAGTTCTCTCGCATACGGCATCGTTGGCAGCGTTCCGATGCAGAGCGTGTCCGGCCTGAGCTTCACCGGCCGCCTGGGCCTCGCTTTGAACAGCGTAAAAGCGACCGCCAGTGGGGCATACGCGGCACTGGACGGCATGTCCGCCACCACCATGCAACTCCAGTGGGGCATCGGCGCCGCCTACGCGATCAACAAGCAGGTCTCCGTGCGCGCCAGCTTCGAAAGTCTAGGTAAGTTCAAAGCCGAATCCACGGCGAGCGGCGCCGACTTCACCATGCTGTCCGCCGGCGTGAACTACTCGTTCTAGCAGCTCCTCAAGCGGGAGCTTACCCCTCCCGCTACCTAGCCCCGATTCGTCGGGGCTTTTTTTGTTGAAAAAATTATTGTCGCGCGTATGCTCGGAACAATCACTACCAATAGGAGCCGCATATGTATCACTCTGAACACTGGGACATCGAGCTGGCAGACACCTCACACTCAAAGGTAAGCAGGGCGGTCTATCTCTCTGCGATGCAAGACATCTCTGCCATTGGTATGGGCGCAGTCCTGGATAAGTCAGCGCCGGAATCTCTACGGGGGAAAGCCACTGAGGCGCAGATCGAGATATCCGAGGCCATCGTATGCCAGGCAAACTCCATCAAGGAGCGCAGCATAGCAGCGATCTGCGACATCAACGACGACATTAGCGGCCGGGACATCCACTCTGCCAAATCCCTCAACCTCCAAGGCGAAGGCTTGGCACATGCACATCGCTGGCAGGTTATCTGCAGCGACGAAGGTGTCAAGTCGCTGTACCAAAAGTCATGCAACCACCTTCTCAAGGATGGGACTGGAATGCCTTATACGACCAATGCCTTTGATATCATCATAAGTAAATTCAAGGCAATCACCAGCGCTATCGCAGGCATTCACAATAAAATGGTATCCGCCTGGCTCAAAGACTCTCCGGCGATTCCCAATGAATCGCTGGTTAGGATCGAGGCGCAAGGGAAATGGCACGGGAAGTACGGAAGAGTCGAGGAGATGTTTGGATCGGATTCCAAATTCCAATACTCAGTATGGGTAATGGATGACCCGACGGATGAGGAGCGCGGAGAGTATGTGATGTTTGATCGCCCGGAGCTATCGATCGCATCGGAATCTAATATTGAGTCAGATTCGCCAGCCCCGGCGATGTAGTCGATCAGGCGGCCAGCAGTATCTCTATTTTACTGCCAGCCACCAGATCAGCAAGCTTCTCCCACTCTTCCTTGTGGGCGACTGGTTGTTTCTTCGCTGTCAGCCATCCGTTCGACCTCCACCCTTTCACCCAGCCAGAAATCCCATTGTGAATGAACGTCGAGTCGGTGCGCATCTGCATCTTGCGACTATGGCCAAACTCAGTTACCACCTTCTCTATGACGCCTATCGCGGCAAGGATGGCGCAATGCGACGGATTTTCAGCCTTCAGGTTGCCACCACCCTTACTCAAGCTTTTGGCGCCATCCTTGACTTCGTATGAGTAGGATGATGCCGAATCGCTGAAAGCGAATTGGTAGGTGATCTGAGGAGCTGAGTTATCGATCATGGCAGGCTTCGCCCTGGCCGGAGCTCCCTTTTGAATAACCAAATACACCTCGTCAAGAAAGGATTCTGCGGCGGAAAACTTTGCCGATACAGGCTTGTTCCGGACGGTATCCATAACCTCGAACAGCCTTTTTGCAAGTGAGGTACGTGTTGCCGGCTGAAATGCCATGATGGATCCTACGTTGTTCGTATGATGACATTATACGACAAGTGGAGATTAAGGCGTCATACGGTCTCGGCGATCCACTGGCTGTATTTCTTGCCTACGGCCACCAAAGAGAATCGATCGACCGCCCGGCGACGAATGTCCTCTCTGTGATCACGACTCCAAGCCGAAACCTCTCTGGCGGCCTCGCACGCAGCTCGCAGATCGCCTAGTGGAACAACTATCCCGCTCTCACCATCCATTATCTCGACATTCGCACCAACATCCCATGTGACCACCGGCAAGCCGCAACATAGCGCCTCGGCTGTCACCATACCGAAGGTCTCCTTGCACATATCCGCAACTTGCAGCTGAAGCAGCGCTGCGCTCTTGCGCATCGTCGAGTACAGATCTGCTCGACGCAAGCATCCGAGCATTTGTGCGCCCGCGGCCTTTGCCGTATCGACCACGTCCGCATCACCAGCCATGCCGGCAATGTTGAGCGGCATCCCAACGCACTTTGATACGCCAACGGCATTCAACACCCCCTTTGCGCGCGTGACACGCCCAGCAAAGAGCAATCCGTCCTTCGGCTTCACAGCCGGCGCCCATGGCACCTCAATTGGGCAGGATAATGGCTCATCAAGCGAGACGCCATAGTCGGCAGCCTGTGATTTCGAGAGGAACCCAAGAGTATGCCCCATGCCGCCACGGATCGCATCGCGGATCGCGGCGTCTGCATCGATATTGGCGCCCGTGTGAAGCGGAATGACATTCAAGATCCCACCACCGGTCAGCCGATACGGGAGCTCATCATGTCCGAAGTTGATCACAACATCGCAATCCCTCTTGTTCAGCGCCCCAATTGCCTTGGCCATGATGTTCGTAAGCCCACTCCTGGTTCGATGTGGCTCATCGCCAAGCACGCTCGGCTGCGGATCTCCTGGGATGAGCTTCAGATCAAGGTGTTCCGACGTAGATCCCTCCAAGCAGTACACGACGACCTCCCATCCGCATAGCTTCAAATACGTTGCAACCTGCTGGCAATGGTAGACGGTGCTGAAAGGGGAATTATCTGCATATGGTTGAAAGGCCGGAGGAATGAGTATCGCTCGCATAAGTGTAAGTAGTGAACAGACGCAAACATATTAACACAGCAAAAAGCCGATTGGCTTTCTGCGCCAATGTTGTATGCTTAGTACATACACTTTACCAAGGGGATTCAAATGGCGTCGCTCAACGAAACGGTCGGACAGCACTATGATGACAACGAGCGCTTTGCGCAGACACTCAAGACGGTTGCCGAGCGATTGACTGGCCAAAAATTCGAGTATCCGGACTGGGATTACAAATCCATCGGCGATCTGATCAAGCAATTCCCAATCGGCTACGCCATGACCATCGGGCGCAGCCTGGGACCGGATATGGCCGACAAAGTCCGTGAGCGACTGTTCGTGGTGTGGGTCAATGATAACTATCGCGAACTGGAAGGGCAGGAAATCCTCGATCACCACGTCCAAAGCGGCGAATACCCTGAAGACTTCCTGAATGAGATCCATGGTGCCGAGTCGTTCAATGACACCTCGAACGGGATATTCGGCTACGGCTACCTGGACGGCAATGGCATCCCAGTCTCCGATACATTCGCCGCCGAACTGCGGAGCGCACTGCATGGCACGCAAGGAAGCTACTGGACGGTCGAGCAAAATGCCGAGCTGATCGCATCGATGTCCAGCGAGGAGATGTCTAATGTGATGCGGCGCACAAACGCGCCTGCTTTCGCGTGAGTATCTGCCATGTCAACCAATACCCAATGCGACATCATCGAATACAAGCGGGCTCAGTGGTACCTCCTGCTTGAGCGATATAACGAAGATGATGACGGCGAGCAGATCGAGGGTGCAACTGACGCATTCGGCCCTTTCGTCTCGGACGGCGAGGCACTTGCCTACCTCGATCGCAACCATGCGAATCCCGGCGGTTACACTGTAGAGCCCCTACCTGAAGGCAAGGAAGCTGCGAGCGTTGGAAGGTACATCGAGAGCCTTATTGAGGCGATCGGAAACAAACCTGCATCAAGGCCATATTGCTGATAATCAGACTGATGGCGCCGGATCGTTCGATGCCATAATCCTGCTTATCCATTCCGCCATTTCCTGCTCTGAGATTCGCCCTGCAGCGAGCTCAATAAACACTTGATGCGCTTCAACCGGGTCGTAATCCAAGGCGATTCCGTTCGCATCGCAGAATGCGATCATACAGCCGAATGCAGTCCTCTTGTTCCCATCAAGGAATGCATGATTCTGCGCAACGCCGAAAGCCAGGGATGCAGCAATTGATGAGATGGAGGCGTTCGCGCCATAGGAGATGGTGTGGAGCTGGCGACCAACCGCGGATCGCAAGAGGTGCGCGTCGCGCACGCCTGACGTCCCACCATACTCGGATATCATGGAGTCGTGGATGGCGACGGCATTGGCATATGTAACTAATACAAATGAGCACTCGGCGCCCAGAGCTGAGGCGACTGACGAGTAATTATTATGGTTGTGCATGATTGCGCTCCTTTTGCAAACTATCGACTTTCCCGTCGCGCACTTCTGTGATAGAGGCCGCGATCATTGCTGCAGCGACCATCCTTTCCTGGCGCATCAGAAGTATCGATGGGATCCGGCGATCATTCGCTGATTGATTGTTCTGCATCTAGTTCACCTTTTTATGGAGCGTTTGGTATCGCTTGAAATTATAGACTAAATACATTGGTCCTACATCGCTAGGATGATAAAAACAATGTCGTATGAATAAATTTTACACAAAAGTGTTGCAAATGATTTCGAGATATGGATAATGGCAACCATTATGAAAACGAACTTCTCATCCCTGCCATTGCTACCACTCTCCCCCGAGTCATGCTCGCCGGAGAGTTATTGCGCGCGTGCAGGGATTGGTGGTGGAAGCGGAGATTAAGATGGACTCAGACGCTTCCTAAGCTCGAAAGAGCTTGAGAATACCAAGACCCTGATAGAGAAATCTTCAGGGTCTTTTGTTTTATGGGTTGGGACTGGCATTGGCGAC
>Ga0100382_1002716_pt1 | contig 10455 bp, 9 predicted proteins | sample CryGeymeta201506_FD_81566 | JGI IMG/M metagenome (GOLD analysis project Ga0100382, IMG submission 81566) | Groundwater microbial communities from Crystal Geyser aquifers in Utah, USA - Crystal Geyser metaG 2015-06 | ecosystem: Environmental > Aquatic > Deep subsurface > Groundwater | place: USA...
CAGGCGGCGGTCAACAGGGCGGCGATCTCTCCGAGGTGGTTCAAGCGACGGCGCTCATGGGACGGCGCGGCCTCATCGTCAAGCGATGGAGAGCACGCGGATGACCTCTTCCACGGGCAAGACGCCGCGCCGCGCGAGATCCATCGCCTGCCACTCGAGTGTGCGCATCCCCGCCTTGGCGGCGGCGTGCTCCAGATCGTGCTTGGGCGTGCCCGCGAGCATCAGGTCGCGGATCTCGTCGTCGACCTTCAACACCTCGAGCAGTGGCACGCGTCCGCGCCGACCTTTGCCGCGACAGGCCTCGCAGCCCGTGCCCTCGAAGAACTCGTCCGCGAGGGCGTAGACGTCTCCGTCCATGTCGAAGCCCAAGAGCGCGAGCTGCTTCTTCTGCAGCTCGGTGATGGTGGCCTTCTCGATGCAATCCGGGCAGTTCCGGATGGCCAGGCGCTGGTTCACCACCGCGATCGAGGCGCCGGCGATCTGGAAGCGATCCACGCCGAGCTGCTGCAAGCGGTTGAACACGCCCGCAGTGCTGTCCGCGTGCACGCTGGTCAGCAGCAGGTGTCCCGTCAGGCCCGCGCGGATGGCGGTCTGGGCCGTCTCCTCGTCGCGGATCTCGCCCACCATGATCACGTCCGGATCCTGGCGCAGGATCGAGCGCAGGCCGGTGGCGAAGTCGAGCCCCACCGTGTTGTTCACTTGCGTCTGGGAGATGCCCGAAAAGTCGATCTCCATCGGATCTTCCAGCGTCACCAGGTTCAGCTTGTCGCCCATGTGCTCGCGCACGTAGAGCATCGACGCGTACATGGTGGTCGTCTTGCCGCTGCCCGTGGGACCCGTGAGGAAGATGACGCCCGCGTCGCGCGAGAGCAGCGTCTTGTACAGCGTGAGCGTCTCCTCGTCGAAGCCGATGGCCTCGAGCGAGTAGCGATTCTCGTCGTTGATCGCGAGGCGGATCACGATCTTCTCGCCGTGGTTCGTGGGCAGCGTCGAGACACGCGCCTGGTACATCTCGGTGTCGAAGGTGAAGCGGCCGTCCTGCGGCACGGCGTGCACGTGGATCGAGAGCGCCGCCATCACCTTGATGCGGTTGGTGACGAAGCGCGTGTGGTACTTGGGGATGAGCCCGATCTCGTGCAGCACGCCGTCCACGCGGAAGGTCACACGCGTGCCTTCGGCCTCCGGCGTCAGGTGGATGTCGCTCGCGAGCACGCTGAAGCCCGCGGTCAGCAGGTCCCGTACCAGCCCGACCGCGTCGATGCGCGTCTCGTGCTCCAGGGCCGCGACCCGCTCGGCCGCCCCTTCCAGGATCTTCAGCGACGAGTCCTTCACCACCTCGAGATCCTCGAAGCGGTAGGCCTGGGCATCGAGTAGCTCCCCGGGCATCTCGACCATGCCCATGAAGCCTGGCCCGCGCGAACCCGTACGACGCCAGTACCAGAGGAGCGCCAGCACCGCGCTCGCCACGATGCACACGACCATGCCCAGGCGCGCGCCGGTGCGAAACGCGGGGTTCATGTAGTAGGCCTCGGTCAGGAGCAGCAGCACGCCACTCGCGACGTAGCCGAGCCCCACCGCGACCGTGGCGGCGACCAGGCGATCCTGGGGGCGCGGCAGATCACCGGGCTCGCCGTCCACTGGCTCCTTGCTTGCTCCCGTCGACGTCATCACCAAGAGCTCCGAGGCGCGCTCACTTGAACGCGACGTCGCGGTAGTAGCGCAGCTCCGCGATGGACTCGCGGATGTCGTCCAGGGCTCGATGCGAGGCCTTCTTCGAGGGCCGCTTGGCGTATTCCTCGGGGTACCAGCGACTCACCAGCTCCTTCACGCTCGACACGTCGACCAGGCGGTAGTGGCAGTGCGCGGTGAAGGTCGGCATGTAGCGGCTGAGGAAGAGCCTGTCCTGATGGATCGAGTTGCCGGCGAGGGGCGCCTCCTGAGCGTTGGTGTGGTCGCTGACGAAGGCGAGCATCTCGGCCTCCGCTTCTTCCTCGCTCACGGTCGACGCGCGCACTCGCTTGATCAGTCCCGACTCGCCGTGGTGGCGCGTGTTCCAGGCGTCCATGGCCGCGAGCAGCTCGTTGCTCTGGTGGATCACGAGGTTGGGGCCTTCGGCGACGATCTCGAGCTCGGCGTTCGTGACCAGCACGGCCGCCTCGATGATGCGCTCGCGTTCCGCGTCGAGCCCCGTCATCTCGAGGTCGATCCAGATCAGTCGGCCAGACTTGGACATGCCCTCCGTTAGCAGAGGGCCCAGCAAGAACTCAAGTCCCGACCGTGGGACGTGCCCCGCAGAGGAAGAGCCACCCCCAAGCCGTCGCATGGAGCTCCAGGCCATCGTCAGACGTCTTCGAGTGAGCCTCCCGGCGCTCGCCTGTCAGCGATTCGGGCGTCGACACCAGAGCAGCGCTGGCAGCAGCAACCACCGAAGCGCCCCGCCTGTCTCCGCCGATCCGGTCGTGACCGCGCAGCCACCGCTCAGGCCGCCGCTGCGTGGGGTTGCGACGCCGCCGTCCGCGTCGATCATGCCGCCGTCGGCCGAGTCGCAGCTCAGGTCGGTGCCGTTGCAGTCCTGGTCGATGCCGTCGCCGCAGATGTCCGCGGCCGTCGGGTGGCGCGCGGGGTCCGCGTCGTCGCAGTCGCGCGCGGCGTCCCAGCCGTCTCCATCCGCGTCGACCAGGCCCGCGCGGCAGGTGTCGTCGCCGTCCGTGGTGACCGTGCAGCCCGCGTCGCAGTGCTCGCGCTCGGTCACGCCCGCGCTACAGCGCACGCGGTCGAGGCCATCGCAGGCCCAGAGCTCCGTGCCCGCGGCGCAAGCGGGCGCCGCCGTGGTGACCGTGAGCTTCACCTCGAGCTGATCGTCGCGCGGACCGCCGCGGTCGGCGAACCAGGCCACGCCCTCCTGCACCAGGCCGAAGGTCTGGTCGTACACGCCCGGCGCGTCCGGTGCCTGAATCGAGAAGGAGAAGGTCGCCGTGCCGCCGGGAGCCACGGCCGCGCTGACGGTGGCCGCGCGCCCGGGGTTCACCCAATCGCCCGCAGCCAGCGCGCTCGGCGCGTCGCGTGGCGTCGGCGCCAGGAAGGTCACGCCGGGCGTCCAGGTCACGGTGCCCGTGTTGCGCATCACGATGTTGCCCGCGAGGCTGTCGCCGCCCGCGAGCTCGAAGGGCTCGGCGGCGAGAGGGAAGCTCTGGCTCACCCATGCCGCGGAGTAGTCGCTGGCCGAGCTCCAGAAGTCGGCGCCCATCTCCGCGTACACGCCCGTGGTGTTGTCTCGGTAGTGGGCGTAGCGGCTCGACCAACAGGAGTAGGTCGGCTGGCAGCCGTTGTAGTAGCGTGTGACCGTCTTGATCCACGGATCGAAGCGCGCGTTGTCCGTGCGCACGCCGTTCATCCAATCGATGGCGCCGGCGCGGTCGGTCACGCCTGGGACGTAGGTCGAGCGGATCACCATGGCCACCACGAAGTCGACCGCGGCGGCCACGTTGCCGTCGATGCTCAGCACCCGCGACCCCTCGCGCGCCAGGGTGTCGTCGTAGGTGCCGGCGTCGAACTGGAACATGCCGAGCCCGCCCTGCCGCAGCGAACAGGCTCCATCGCCCGCGCCCGCGACCACAGGGCCGCCGCCGCAGTCCGCCGAGTTCGGGCCCTGGCAGGCCCAGGTCAGCTCGCTCCAGCACTGGCTCATGTTGGTCTCGGCGTCGGCGATGCCCGCGAGCAAGTAGCCCTGGGTCATGCCGTTTGCCGCCGCGGCGTCGCGGATGCGTCCCGCCCGCACGCGACGTTGAGCCGCCGTGAGGTTCGATTGGGCGCCCTCGACTCCGGCCACCGCGTCGGGGGCGGGGAGCGCGCAGCTGCCCAGGGAGATCACGCCGAGGGCGAGCACGAGGAGCGTTCGGTAGACAGACATCCAGGCGGGTATCGAGCAACTTCCAGACCAGGGAGCGCCACGTTCATTGCGGACTCGACTCCGCAGCACGACCCCCATCATCGCGCTCCTGCCGCGGGGAGTCGAGGGGGTCCTGTCCAGAACATGGACATGAGGCCCGCGCGTTGCGTGATGGCTTCGTCCACGGGTTGCCCCGTACCCGGCCCCCGGCGAGCGTGGGGCCCTCGGCGTGATGGGCTGACCCTCCGCGCGCTAGGGGCCGAGGCTCGACCCCTCAGCCGTCGTAGACGTCGTAGGAGACGGCGTCCTTGCTGCCCGCCTTGACCTCGTACATGAGCTTGTCGGCCGCAGCCAACATGTCCGCCACGGAGCCCGGCGGCGCGTTGAACGTGACGACGCCGATGCTGAAGGTCACGGGCCATTCGTGGCTTTGCATCTGCTCCAGGAGGACTTCGCGGACTTCGTGCAAGAGGGCCTTCGCGCCGGCCTGATCCGTGTCCGGCAGGAACAGCGCGAACTCGTCACCGCCGATGCGCGCGACGATGTCGATGCCGCGCAGTCGGGCCATGACCGTGCGCGTGACGGTCTTCAGGACCTCGTCGCCCTCCAGATGGCCAAACTTGTCGTTGACCGCCTTGAAGTTGTCGAGGTCCATGTAGGCGACGGTGAAGGCCCTTCCGCATCGCCTCGCGCGTTCGAACTCCACCTCCGCGTACTCGGTGAATCGCCTCAGATTCGCGGCGCCCGTCATGCGGTCCGTCCGCGCCATGTCCTGCTCCACCAGGTAGGCCGCGCGCAATCTCGTCAGCAGGGTCGTGACCGTCAGGAAGAAGCCGAAGCGAATCAGCGTGTTCCACACGTAGAGGATCGGCGACGACACCACGTGACCGCTCGCCACATCGGCCGCGATCCAGACCAACGCGCTCAACACCGCGACCGCCACGCCCGTCCGGCGGCCCACGTACCAGCTCGCCACGAAGATGGGCCCCAGATAGAACAACGAGAGGCTGAGGTCGTAGCCCGTGACGTAGTCGACGAGCCCGAGCAGCGGCACGGCCCCCACGCTGACCCAGGCCAGGAGGAGACGGCTTCGTTTGTTGAGCGCTGTTGCCATACGCGAGCCGCGTTCAGGGACGTATCGACAACGCTGGCGTGAGCCCAAGTCGAAGTCAACGACGCCGTCCCGCTCGAAGCTACCGCATCAGGGCATTCTCCACGGGCTCCGCCGTTACAGAGCCAGCGTTCGTTGGAACGCCGGGCGCGCGAGCATGCCGTCGAGGTAGTCCTCGAGCACGGCGCTGTTCAGGTTCACCTTGAAGCCTCGCGCCCACGCCAACGTGTGACCTGCCACGATGTCGGCCACGGTGAAGTGGTCGCCGACCAGGAACTCGTGGCCCTCGAGCGCCTGCGACAGAATCTGAGCGGGACGCAGCCACTCGTAGGCGGCGCACTCGAGCATCGCCGGCACGCGCCGCTCCTGGGGCAAGGCGAAGCGATGCTTGCCCATGCTCCACAGAGGCTGCTCGAGCTCGGTCACGGTCCAGAAGAGCCACTGCAGACAACGCGCGTAGTCCGGCGAGTCCAGCTCAGGCAGCAGCTTCGCCTCCGGATATTTGCGCGCGATGTAGTGCACGATGGCACCCGACTCGAAGAGCGTCAGCTCGCCGTCGACCATCGCCGGCACCTTGGCGTTGGGGTTGATGGCCAAGTAGGCGTCTTGCTTGTGCTCACCCTTGGCGAGGTCGAGCGCGTGGAAGGTGTAGTCCGCTCCGGCTTCTTCACAGGCCCAGAGGGCGCGTCGCGCGCGAGAGGAGGTCGCTCCGTAGATCTTCATGCGCGGGACGATACACCAGGCGCGCAGGCGCATGCCCGATGTTGCGTTTGCCGGAGAACGGCGTGTGCAGCGACGTCTGGGGCGCGCACATCACCGGCCTCTCCCATGTGTGAGCGGCGCGCAGGGCATGGGGGGGGCTGTGTCCGAGCGCGCTTGCATGTAGGGTCGCCGGCTTCCGGAGACCGCCCATGCCGAAACGCAAGCCCCAACACCACCTGATCTACGGCATCGACGACATCCCCCCTCTGGGTGAGACGTTCGTGCTGGGCTTTCAGCACTACCTGACGATGTTCGGCTCCACGGTGGCCGTGCCTCTCCTGCTCGCGGAGCCGCTCGGCATCGCCCACGACAGGCATCAGCTGGCGCTGCTGATCGGCACGATGTTCTTCGTCAGCGGCATCACCACACTGCTTCAGACGACCTTCGGCAACCGCCTGCCCATCGTTCAGGGCGGCACCTTCAGCTTCCTCGCGCCGACCTTCGCCATCTGCGGCATGGCGAGCCTGGCCCACGCGGGCTTCGAAGTGCGCATGCAGCACGTTCAGGGCGCGATCATCGCGGGCGCCTTGGTCGAGATCGCCGTGGGCTACTCGGGCTTGGCCGGCAAGCTGATCCACGTCGTCGGACCGATCACCATCGCACCCACCATCGCGCTGATCGGTCTCTCGCTCTTCAAGTTCGGTGCGCCCATCGCCGGTCAGGATTGGGCCCTCGGCGGGCTCACCATCGCGCTCATCATCCTCTTCAGCCAGTACCTGCGCGACAAGGCTCGCATCTTCCAGCTGCTGCCGATCCTGCTGGCCATCCTCTGCGCCTGGGGCTTCGCCGCTGCCATGACCTGGACCGGCGTCTACGGGCCCGGTCATCCCGGCAACGTCGACACCGCCATCCTGACCGAGACGCCCTGGGTGCGCGTGCCCTATCCCTTTCAGTGGGGCATGCCCGTCTTCGCCGTCTCGGCCTTCGTCGGCATGCTCGCCGGCTACGTGGCCTCGGTCATCGAGTCCATCGGCGACTACTACGCCTGCGCGCGCCTCGCCGGTGCGCCGCGTCCCGACGCCAAGGTCATCAACCGCGGCATCGGCATGGAAGGTGTCGGCTGCTTGATCGCCGGCATCATGGGCACGGGCAACGGCACCACCAGCTACAGCGAGAACATCGGCGCCATCGCCCTCACGCGAGTCGGCAGTCGGCGCGTGGTCCAGGCGGGCGCCCTCTTGATGCTGCTCTTCGGCGCGGTCGGGAAGTTCGGTGCGCTCTTCACCACCATCCCGCAGCCCATCGTGGGCGGCATGTACTGCGCCATGTTCGGCATGATCACCGCGGTCGGTCTGTCGAACCTGCAGCTCGTCGACCTGAACTCGCCGCGCAACCTCTTCATCGTCGGCTTCTCCCTGTTCATGGGTCTGAGCGTGCCCGAGTACTTTGGTGCTCACCCCATCGAGGTCGGGCCCCTGTGGGTGCAGGACCTCGCCAACACGCTGGGCACGACGGGCATGGCCGTCGGCGCCGTCGCGGCGCTCGTGCTCGACAACACCGTCCCGGGAACGCGCCTCGAGCGCGGCCTCGATCACGTCGTGGGCGAGGACGAACCGCATCACACACCCCAGGCGTTGGCGCCCGAGCTCTCCGACGGAGATGACGACGAGGAGTGATTCGGCGCCGTCGCGTCGCGACGAGCCCGGCGGCGACGTGCCCACTTCGGCGGGTGCGCTGCCCGAATCTTCGCGGGATAGCCTCGCTCGCGTCGCCTGGCTCGGAGGCGCGGCCTTCTGTTTCGCGCTGCCCTTCTTCTCCCTCGGAAGACTCGTGCTCACCGTCCACGGGATCTGGTGGGGCGACGGGCTGGCGGCACTCTTCGCGCCGTTCTGGCTCTTGCGCGTCGTCCATCATCGCCGCGCGCTGGCCAAGGAGCCACTGCTCTGGGCCATCACGGGCTGGGCTCTGGTGCAGGGCCTGTCTTCCGCCTTGCACGGGGAAGGGTGGCTCGACGGTCTGAAGTCGCTGCAATGGCTGGTCGTCATCTGGAGCTTCGCGGCTCTGTCTCGTGATGGCCGGACGCCACAGCTGCTGCGCGCGTTGGTGTCCGGCGGCGTCCTCGCGCTCGTGCTCGGGCTGGTCGGATACGGCCTCGACGCCAGCGGCATCCTCCCCGATCTAGGCTTCGCCTTTCGCAGCCTCCATCCCCTCGTGCCCTTCCCGCGACTCGTCGGCACCTTCCGCGAATCTCCCGAGCACATGGGGGAGTTCTTGGTGGTCTACCTCGCGGCCGTGCTGTCGTCGGAGCTTCGCCCTCGCGCGCGCGCCGCGCTCCTCACGCTCGGTGGCGTGACGCTCGCGCTGACCTTCAGCTTCAGCTGGGTGGGCGCCTTCGTGCTGGCGGGTGCCGCCTCGGTCCATCGGCTCCGCCGCGGCTTGCTCGTGGCCTCGGGCGCGGTGCTCTTCCTGGCCTTGAGTTGGGTCATGAACTTCTCCCTGCCGGGGCCGGTCATCGTCGAATCCACGCCGTGCGCACAGATCGATCTGTCGCACCACGTCACCACCGTGTCGCCGGGCCCTCACCCGCAGTGCATCGAACACGGGCAACGCTGGCCCTACGCCGCGCCCAAGACCCTGTACGGCGAGGCCAAGCTCTTCGCGCTCACGCTGATCGCGCAGCACCCGCTCTTCGGGGTCGGCCCGGAGGGCTTCCGCGAGCGCATGCAGCAGCGCTCCGAGCGCCCGGACGGCTCCCGCATCGGCCACTACGTCTCACCCCACTCGACCTACCTCGGCGCCCTCGTGGACGCCGGCCTCTTCGGTGGATTGGCCCTCGCCGCCATGCTCTGGGCGTTGGTCGCGCGACGTCCCGATCGACGGGACGCCGTGGGCTTTCTGCTCTTCTGGGCCGTGGTCGCCATCCTGGTCATTGGCTTCAACATCGACGTGCTGCGCCAGCGACATCTTTGGGTGTTGTTGGGCCTGGTCGCCGCCCGAACCCGAACGTGAGCCGAGACGGAAGTCTCACCACCCCATTGGACGTGGAGTGCCGTTCGTGCCATCCCTGCGTCTTCCCATTTCCGAGAGACCGGGAGCACACATGACTGAGTTGGTAAACCTTCCCGCATCGCCCATCGTGGGTAAGAACCTGATCGGTGGCGAGTGGCAGGATCCCGCGTCCGGTAGGCGCATCGACGTGGTCAGCCCGTACACGGCCGCCGCCATCGGCACCGTGCCCATGTCCAACGCCACCGACGTGGACCGCGCCGTCGCGGCCGCTACCAAGGCCGCCGCTGGCTGGCGCAAGGTGCCGCTTCGTGAGCGCACGCAGGTGCTCTTCCGCTTCCGCGATCTGGTGCTGAAGAACCTGGAGGAGCTCTCCCACCTGGCCGCCGCCGAGTGTGGCAAGACCGTGGCCGAAGCCCGCGCGGGCGTCATGAAGGGCGTCGAGATCATCGAGTTCGCCTCGAGCCTCCAGAACATGGACGACGGCGCCTCGCTCGAGGTCAGCCGCGGCGTGACCTGTGAGCTGCGTCGCGAGCCTCTGGGCGTCGTCGCCGGCATCACGCCCTTCAACTTCCCGGCCATGGTCCCGATGTGGATGTACCCGACGGCCATCACCCTCGGCAACGCCTTCATCCTCAAGCCCAGCGAGAAGGTCCCGCTCACGGCGGACCTCTCGGGCAAGCTGATGCTCGAGGCCGGCTTCCCGCCCGGCGTCTTCTCCATCGTGCACGGCGGGCGCGAGGTCGTGGAGGCCATCTGCGACCACCCGGGCATCGCCGCCGTGGGCTTCGTCGGCTCGAGCCCCATCGCCAAGTCGGTCTACGCGCGCTCCACGGCGACGGGCAAGCGCGCCCTCTGCCTCGGTAGCGCCAAGAACCACTTCATCGTGGTCCCCGACGCCGATCCCGACGTCACCGTCGACGGCGTCGTGCGCTCCTTCACGGGCTGCGCCGGACAGCGCTGCATGGCGGCGAGCCTGATGATCGCCGTGGGCAACTGCGACTCGTTGATCGAGAAGATCGTGGCGCACGCCAAGACCTTCGAGCTCGGCGTCGACATGGGCGCCATCATCAACGGCGAGGCGCACGCGCGCATCGTGAAGGACATCGAGACGGCCGTGGGCGACGGCGCCAAGCTCGTGCTCGACGGCCGGGGCGCCAAGGCCCCTGAAGGCTACGAGACGGGTCATTGGATGAACCCGAGCATCCTCGACAGCGCGAGCCCGACCATGGAGTGCACGACCAAGGAGCTCTTCGGTCCGGTGCTCACCATCGTGCACGTGGACAACATCGACGAGGCCATCGCGCTCCAGAGCGACTCGCCCTACGGCAACGCCTACAGCGTCTTCACCACGCGCGGCGCCACCGCGCACTACGTGATCGAGCACGCCGAGGCGGCCATGGTCGGCGTCAACATCGGTGTGCCCGTCCCGCGTGAGCCCTTCAGCTTCGGCGGCAGCAAGGCCAGCAAGTTCGGCAGCCACGACATGACGGGCTGGGGCGGCGTCGACTTCTGGAGCATGCAGAAGAAGATCACCACCAAGTGGGCGATCTACCCCGACGCCACCTGGATGAGCTGAAGCCGTAGCGGGAGGAGCCGGCGGCGCCCTGGTAGCCGCCGGCGCCCCACACCTACATGCGCACGGTCGCCGGCCACCTGACGCACTTCCACATCCGCGTGAAGCGCCCCGATGGCACCAGCGATCCACTCAACTGAGCTGCGCTGGCGGCCGCGGGTCCGCGATGGA
>Ga0100382_1002721_pt1 | contig 10440 bp, 10 predicted proteins | sample CryGeymeta201506_FD_81566 | JGI IMG/M metagenome (GOLD analysis project Ga0100382, IMG submission 81566) | Groundwater microbial communities from Crystal Geyser aquifers in Utah, USA - Crystal Geyser metaG 2015-06 | ecosystem: Environmental > Aquatic > Deep subsurface > Groundwater | place: USA...
CTGCCCGGTCATCATGCTGACCGACACCCTCGGCTCGATCATCGGGGACAAGGCGGATGTCGTCCTGGCTGCCAGGCGCGGGCCGATGGCCGAGTTCCATTCGCTGGTTGTGCCGATGACGGTTATTAACACACTGTTGCTGGCCGTGGCCCAGGAGGACCAAGAACGGGTGATGGCAAACCTGGATAAGCTGGATCAATTGCGCGAGCGTTTCAAGAAAATTACCGGATCAACAATCTAGGGTTTTCATCCAAATCAGGAGAACATATATATGACGGCTTCCGAATCGGTATTGCAGCCAACATCCATGCGCATGCTTGCCTCGTTCAGGAGGTTTCTCCACTGGTTGACGAGCATAAGGGTGGTCCTGTCGTTGATCATGCTGGTTTTGATGTTCGTCTTTGTCATCATCCCTTTGTATAGCTTGGTTGAGACCACGGTGACCTGGTCGCAACACGATCTCACCCGCGTCCCGGATGCTGTCGTAGGCGAGTTAACCATTTTTCACTGGGTCAGGATGTTGACAGGCGTGATTGGTCGAATTTATACGTATACCCCACTGCAGCATTCGATGACCATCGCCATTGGGGCCACACTGCTGTCGCTGTTGATCGGTGGAGCGCTGGCCTGGCTGGTGGTGCGCACCGATATGCCGGGCAGAAGGATCATCAATCAACTGGCGGTGCTGCCCTACATCATGCCGTCCTGGACCATCGCCCAAGCCTGGCTCGTGTTGTTCAAGAACCGGCTTACTGGCGGAACGCCGGGACTTTTCGAGTTCCTGGTGGGACAGGCGCCCCCAAACTGGTTGTCGTACGGGCCGGTGCCGATCATCATCTGCAGCGCGCTGCATTACTACACTTTCTTTTTCCTGTTCGTGTCGGCGGCGCTGATGTCCATCGATTCCAACCTGGAAGAAGCCGGGGACCTGATGGGCGCCAGCCGCGGGCGCATCCTGCGCAAGATCACCTTCCCGCTCGTCATACCGGCCATCCTTTCGGGTGTCATCATGACCTTTTCCAAGGTGATGGGCACCTTCGGCGGGCCGAATATTTTAGGCTTGCCGGTCAGGTACTATGTCGTTGCCACCATGATCCGCGGTAGTATGGCGGCTCAAGAGAAAGGGGATGCCTTTGTACTGGCGATTGTGTTGATCTTGTTTGCCATAACCACCATTTCACTCAACCAGAGACTGGTCGGCACGCGCAGGAGTTACGAGACGATCGGCGGGCGCGGCTTCGTTGCGCGGTTGAACAAGCTGGGGAAAATGAAACGTGTACTGTTTATAGCCGTGATCATTTTTCAGATCCTGGTCATCGCCGTTCCGATTGGCCTTCTGCTCTATAACACATTAATGTTGATTGATGGGAATTACAGCCTGAACAATCTCACCTTGCAGCACTGGATTGGACCGAGAAATACAGTTTATAACCATGGAGAGCCTGGCGTCCTGCGCAACCCGATCATATATTCAGCCGCCTGGAACTCGATCAGACTGGCGCTGTGGACAGCCTTTTGCACGGCCCTGCTCGGAATCGTCCTTGGTTACGCCATTGTCAAAGGCCGGGGCACGCGGCTTTCCAAACTGGTCGAGCAACTGGCCTTCATCCCGTATATCATCCCGGGCATCGCCTTTGGCGCGGTTTACATTGCGATGTTCGCCAGAAAGCTGGGGCCGATCCCGCCTTTGTACGGGACCTTCGCACTGCTGGTGATCGTCTCAGTGACGAAACATATTCCGTTTTCTTCCCGTTCGGGGGTTTCGGCCATGATGCAGGTCGGCCGGGAGCTGGAGGAGGCCGGCATAGTGGCCGGCGCCAACGTCTGGCAGCGCTTCCGGCGCATCATCTTTCCGCTCACCAGCAGCGGCTTCATGTCCGGCTTTTTAATGACCTTCATCACCACCATGCGGGAGCTTTCCTTGATCATCCTGCTGGTGACTCCAACCACCCAACTGCTGGCCAGCCAGACCATGCAGTATACCGAGAACGGAGACGGCCAGGAAGCAAACGCGGTCATCCTGATCCTGATCGCGATCGTCGTGCTTGGCAACTTCATTATTGGACGGTTTAGCCGGGGCAGCAGTCTTCAAAAAGGCCTGGGAATGTAGCGAGAGGAAATCATGAGTACAACCATCACTATTAATAATCTCACCAAACGTTTTGGCAAAGTTGTTGCGCTTGACAATGTCAACCTGTCAATCGAACCAGGAACGTTCGTAACCCTGCTGGGTCCTTCCGGGTGCGGCAAGACGACCCTGCTGCGCTGCGTGGCCGGTCTCGAAGACCCGGATGGAGGCGAGATCTACATTGGCGATCAACTGGTTTTTTCTTACGACAAGGGCATAACGCTGCCTTCTGGAAAACGCGACTTGGGGCTGGTATTCCAAAATTATGCCTTGTGGCCGCATATGAAGGTGGATAAGAACATCACTTTTGCGCTCGAGATCCAGAAACTGGGCAAGGAAGAAATGGGGAAACGTGTCAAGGAATCGTTGGCGGAAGTAAAAATGGAAGGCTATGAAGACCGCTATCCGCGCGAGATGAGCGGCGGGCAGCAGCAGCGCATCGCCCTGGCGCGCATGTTAGCCTATCGCCCCAAGGTATTCCTGATGGATGAACCGCTTTCCAACCTGGACGCCCGCCTGCGCATGGACATGCGCGCTGAACTCAAACGCCTGCACCATATTTCCGGCGCCACCACCATTTATGTGACCCACGATCAGGTGGAAGCATTGACGATGTCCACCAAAATCGCCGTCATGAAGGAAGGTGTTCTTCAACAACTGGACACCCCCGACATTGTTTACCATTACCCGGCCAATTTATTCGTGGCTGATTTCATCGGCAACCCAAAAGTGAACCTGTTGGATGGCGTGGTGAACGGCAAGAATGTAGTCAACATAGGCCCATTCAAGCTCGCGATTGATAATATTAACGCTACCGGCAAAGTGGTGGTCAGCATACGGCCGGAAGATATCACCATCTCGACGCAACCCGTCCCGGGAGCGGTGGAGTTCAGCGCCTATTCCGTCCTGCCCTCCGGAGCCGACTCGACCATTATCGCCCGCCTGGGTGAGGTGGAGCTTACCATCAGAGAAATGGGCATCAGTAAGATCAAGATGGACCAAAAGATCTGGTTGACCTTCGACCCCCAAACGTTGAACCTGTACGACAAAGAAAGCGGCAACCTCATTGCTTCCTGAAAATAATCGGAGCAGACTGCTTTGTTTCGTCTCCGTAACTGCCTATATTGACGATCAGCATGTGAAAGGAGGCACGCAAAAGATAAAGTATCCAGGAAAAGAACCTCGTGTTTAATTCAATCTGTTTCCAACTATGTAAGGAGGAAGAAATGAAAGCGTTCGTAAAGTTAATCACTCTGGTGGTTTTGTTCAGCTTGGTCGTGAGCTGCGGCGGCACACCGGCTACGACAGTGGCAACTGAACCCCCCGCCACTCAGCCCCCCGCAACTCAGCCCCCCGCCACCGAAGTACCTCTCACGGCGGCGGAGCAATGGGCCAAGGACAATGGCCTCGGCCCATACCAGCCCGCCGAGGAAGACTGGGCGGCTGTTGAAGCGGCGGCAAAGCTGGAAGGGTCAGTGTGTGTGTATTCCAACTCTTCCAAAATTGCGAAAGTAGTGGACGCCTGGAATGAGTTATACCCGGACATCGCACTTGATTGCGGAGATACCGATGATATCGCCGTCAAAATGCAGGCGGAGCAGGAAGCCGGGAACGTGGTCGGCGATGTCTGGTACCAAAGCAGTGGCCACATTCTGTACGGTTTGTTCGTTCCCAACCAATGGATCTGGTCATACGTCCCGCCGGGTGTGGTGGAACCGGAATTGACCCCCGAGCAGCCATTTGCGATTGCACGTCACTCCATCGACGTATGGGGCTACAACAACGAGGTTGACGCGGCATGCCCGTTCACCAACTGGTGGGAGTTGACCGAGCCGAAGTTTACGGGGAAAGTCTACATGGAAGATCCCATGACCAATGTCAGCGATATGGCTAAGTGGGCTACAGTTGTTCAACATGCTGACGAAATGGCTACAGCCTACAAGGATCTTTACGGCGTGGATTGGACCACCGACCCGGCTGCCGCGCCGGATGCCTTTGGACAGACAGTCGATAATGCCGGATGGCTGTTCCTCAAGAAGCTGGCCCAAAATCAACCCGGCATTGAGCCCGGTGGCGATGAGGTCGACGCGGCTTATGCGACGCTGGGCATGGATCCAACGGTGGAACCGGGGGTGGGCTGGACCGGTTGGGATAGTGTTGAGGCAACTGCGGATGGCGAAATTGCCATGGCGCCCTGCCTGGATGTCAAACCGGTCTTTGGTTTGGAGAAGACCACCTACCTGGGAATTGCTGCTTTCGCCCCGCACCCCAATGCGGCCAAGCTGTTCATCAATTTTACTCTCACGACAGAGAAAGGCCAAAAACCCTGGATGAAAGTAGGCGTTTACTCTGCCCAACCATCTAGACCGGTTCCCGAAGGCGCCTTGCCGTTTGAGGAAATGCACGCGGGTACCTGGGCTACGGATCCTGTGTTCGGCTGGGAGTGGGCCGCCAAGGTGCGCGACTTCTGGGCTATCAGCCTGCTTTCCGCTCCGTAAAAAGTGCTTGGTCGGAATCGAATCGGTTTCTTTGGACACGGACGCAGCTTGTCCGTGTCCAAAGACTTTCATGATGGCGTATTAGAAAAAACCTGCATCAACAACAGGTTCCAAAGGAACACCTGGAGGCAGGGCCGATCCCAGGTGTGATACAAGGGTTTTCCAAGATGTGGAGACAAGCGGTATGACCATCCAGGCTGTTTTCTTCGATATGGGCGGCACCATCGAAACTTATGGGTATACGCGTGCGCTGCGCCTGGAAGCGACGCCCGGCATTCAGCAGCGCCTCCTTTCAGCCGGGATTGACCTGCATCTCGACAACGAGCAACTGTATCGAGTGGTGTCAGATGGACTGGAGCGTTATCACCAGTGGAGTTTGAACAACCTGGATGAACTTTCTCCAAGTCAGGTTTGGCGCGAATACATCTTGAGCGATTATCCTGTTGACCAAAACCAATTGGCGGGGATCGCCGAAGATTTGATGCTGACCATCGAATCGCGTTATTACCAGCGTGCCATGCGCCCGGAAATGCCGCTCGTGCTGGAGACGATCCAGAAAATGGGTTTGAAAATCGGCCTGATCAGCAATGTTTGCAGCCGGGGGCAGGTGCCGGCCAGCCTGGAATTATATGGGATACGGCATTATTTCGACCCTGTGGTATTATCCAGCGAATATGGCCGTCGCAAGCCAGACCCATCCATCTTCCACTATGCCGCCCGCCGGGCGAATGTGCCGACCAGCGAATGTCTCTACGTGGGAGACCGCATCGCCCGCGACATTTTGGGCGCCCGCCGGGCAGGATACCGCCTGGCGATCCAGATCCAGCATGATTTCGATCATGGAGAGGCAGACGAGGGCGCCGCGCCCGATGCTGTGATTGCCAATATGCACGAACTGGTGGATATCCTGCGCGCCGAACAGGGCGTTCCGGGAACCCGGGAGAATGCCGGAAAATCCCGCCAGAACGGAGTTTGCGCCTTCCTGTTCGACGCCGGAGATATCCTCTACTATCGGCCCCAGCGGGATCGTAAATTGAAGGCTTTTCTCAAGGAACTGTCGCTCCCCGTCACCGGGAGCCGCCCAGCCGAAATGGAGGCGCTTCGGCAGCACGCCTATCAGGGTCAGATCACGCGCGAGCAGTATTGCGAGGCCATCCTGCGGCTGTATGGCGTTACCCGGCCGGAGCATCTCCTGCGCGGCAAACAGATCCTGGATGAGGATACGAATAACGTGAAATTCTTCGACGGCGTTCGGGAAACGCTCCTGGCGCTGAAAGAAAGGGAATACCTGCTGGGCATCATCACCGATACAGCCCTGCCGGTGCATGTCAAGTTGGGCTGGTTCGACCACGGCGGCTTCGGACACGTTTGGGACTCCATCGTTTCGTCCAAAGAACTGGGGATTCGCAAGCCGGCCCCGCAGATCTATCACGCCGCCTTGCAGCAATTGGGCATCCCTTCCGAGCGGGCGGTTTTTGTCGGCCATAAAGCCTCGGAACTGGAAGGCGCCAGGGCGGTCGGGATGAAAACCATCGCTTTCAATTATGACGCAGGCGCGAAGGCAGATTTTTATATTGATCAATTTGCCGACCTGCTGAAAGTGCCTATTACTATATCAACTGAATAAATGGGGGTGGGGGTATGCGGGCGGCGGAGCCGCCCGCATACCCCCTACTCCCCTAAAAAGGTAATGGTAGAGGTTGGATGATCACTTACGACGCGTCTTTTTCCACAATGTGGGCAAACAAGAAATTTCCCGCCCTCGATGATTTCTTTATCGCCGCCCGCCGAATGGGATTTGCAAAAGTCGAATTGAACCATCAAATCAATTCTGCCATGTTGGCGGGAATAGAACTGGATCATTACCAGTTCAGCAGCGTCCACGAACCCTGCCCGGCGGATATTTCAACCGAGATACTGAAAGCGCGCGACTGGCTGGTTTCGTCACCCGATGAGGAATGTCGTCGGCAGGGCGTGGCCTCCATCAAGCGCAGCATTGATCTGGTGCATGCGTTGGGCGCGGGTATAGTGGTGATGCACTCCGGCACCATTCAGGTGGATGGATCTCTTGAGAACAATTTACGGGCGCTCTTCGAGGCCGGACAGGCTCATTCCCAGGGATACCTCGAGATAAAAAACCGGCTGGTGGACGCTCGCGCCGCGCGCGCCGGCGTCTGCCTCGAATCTGTCAAAAAGAGCCTGATGGAACTGCTCGAATATGCCGGACGTTTCGGCGTCCGCCTGGGACTGGAGAACCGTTATCACTATTTCGACATCCCCAGCCTGGACGAAATGGGTTTTCTTCTTGGATTGGCGGGGCCCGAACGACTTGGCTTTGTGTACGATGTCGGCCATGCCCAGGCACTGGATCGTCTGGGTTTTTACCCCCACGAGGAATGGCTGAAACGTTATGCCACGCGCATTATCGGCGCGCATCTCCACGATGTCATCGGGATAGCCGATCATTATGCCCCGGGCTTAGGCGAAGTGGATTTTGATAGGGTTGCCACTTATCTGCCTGAAGATGCTTTCCGTACTTGTGAATTCCAGGTAGTTAACACCACCGAGCAAGTTAAAGCCGGTTTGAAGTTCTTGGTTGCACACGGCTGTATCAAATGCCTGTGATTTCAAAAAGGAGTATCTCCCATGCGCAACTTTTTCAAGAAACGCCAAAATGTTTTCATCAAATTGATCCAAGAGCAGGCCGCACTGACCTTGGAAGGTATGGAGGCCCTGAAAGCTTATATGACAGGCGAGGATCCCGCCGCTGCATCCAATCTTAACACAAAGGAAAAAGAAGCCGACGAAGCCCGGCGCATCCTGATTGACGAATTGAACAAGACTTTCATCACTCCTTTTGACCGGGAGGATATCTTTGCACTTTCCCGGACGATTGATGATGTGCTGGATTATGCTTATAGCACGATGACCGAGATGGAAATCCTGAAAGTAGAGCCGACCCCTTACATGCAGCGTATGGCCTCCCTGCTCAGAGACGCGGCTTACGAGCTTTCGATGGCGGTCAATCGCCTGGAGGAACATCCCGGGGTATCCAATGACCACGCCCAGCGCGCCAAGGCCCTCGAAAACCGGGTGGAAGATGTTTACCGGGAAGCCCTGGCCGACCTTTTCAGCGGCGTGGAAGACATCAAGCACGTGGTCAAGATGCTGAAACTACGCGAGGTCTACCGCCACTTGAGCAACGCCGCCGACCGGGGCGACGAGGCGGCCAATGTCATCGCCAATATCGTCGTCAAGATTGCATAAGAGAGAGGCTGCATAAATGACGCCGATCATCATTGCCGTGATCGTACTGGCCCTTCTATTTGATTTCTTGAACGGCATCCACGATTCCAGCAACGTGGTTGCCACGATGATTTCGTCCAGGGCGCTTTCTCCTCGTGTGGCTTTGGGAATGACCGCTCTGGCTAATTTTTTCGGCCCATTTATCTTCGGCGTGGCGGTGGCCGAAACAATCGGGCATGAAATTGTCGCTGCTGAGACAATCAATACACAAGTGTTGCTAGCCGCGTTGGCTAGCGCGATTTTCTGGAATTTATTCACCTGGTACCTGGGTTTTCCGAGCAGTTCTTCACATGCGCTTGTGGGTGGATTTATCGGTGCGGTCGTTATCGGAGTTGGCTGGCAGGCCATCCTACTACATGGATTGGAGAAAATATTGATTGCTTTGTTCATTTCTCCAATCATCGGTTTTGTGATTGGATTTATTGCCCTCCGGATTATCTTGTTATTGTGCTGGCAGGCCACACCCCGCGTCAACGTTTTTTCAAACGCGGCCAGATTTTCACTGCTCTTGCCCTGGTGCTCAGCCACGGCACCAATGACGCGCAGAAGACCATGGGAATCATCACCCTGGCGCTGGTTACCGGAGGCTATTTGAAGGATTTTGCCGTCCCCGTCTGGGTCATCATTATCTGTGCCGGGATGATCGCTTTTGGCACCTCGGTAGGCGGGTGGAAATTGATCCGTACACTGGGAGGCAAGTTCTATAAAATCCGGTCAGTACACGGGTTTGCTTCCCAATTGGCCTCGGCAGTTGTCATCATGGGCGCTTCCCTGGTGGGAGGTCCGGTGAGCACCACCCAGGTGGTCAGTTCAGCCATCATGGGGGTTGGCGCAGTCGAAAGAGTGAATAAGGTGCGCTGGGGGGTCGCCCAGGAAATCGCCACGGCCTGGCTGTTGACCATTCCGGCCACAGCCCTGGTCGCAGCGGGCATATATTGGGTGCTTATCCGGGTCATTCCATAGTCATCGTCGAAAGGTCAAATCAAGGTTATGAACATTGCTGAAACCTATGATGTCATTTGTATAGGGAATTACACCAAAGATACGATCATTTCTCCGACCGGTGTCAGGTATGTGGACGGTGGGGCGGTCAACTACTCGGCGCACGCGGCCGCTCGTCTCGGCTTGAAGGTGGCCGTTGTCACCCGCCTGGCAAAAGAAGATGCACGCGTGGTCGAGAAATTCACCCAGGCGGGCATTGACTGTTTTGTGACCTATACGCCCCAGTCCACTTGTATGAGGCTGGAATATCCCACGATGGATCCGGATATTCGCAACCTGTCTGTTGACGGGGTGGCTGGCTCAATCACCGTGAGTGAAGTGGAGGGCTTGCAAGCAAAGTCCGCAATTATCGGTTCGAGCCTGCGAGGAGAGGTCGGCCCGGATATCCTCCGGGCACTGAAGGAGAAAGATATACTCCTGGCCGCCGATATGCAAGGATTTGTGCGCGTGCTGCGAGGTCAAAATCTGGTATACGAACCCTGGGAGGAAATGCAGGTGACACTGGCTTATCTGGATATTCTCAAGAGCGATGCGGTGGAAGCAGAGTTCCTCACCGGCGAAATCGATATTTACAAAGCCGCGCAAAGCTATGCTCGAATGGGCCCGAGGGAGATCGTGCTGACCTACAGGGATGGCGTACTGGTTTATGCCGAGGGTCAATTCTACGAGGCGGGATTCTATCCGCAGAAACTGAATGGGCGCAGCGGACGCGGCGACACCTGCATCGGGGCGTATGTGGCCATGCGCCTTTCGAAGCCGCCCGCCGAAGCGGGCGTTTGGGCCGCAGCGGTGACCAGCCTGAAAATGGAAAAATTGGGCCCGTTCGACCGCTCGGTCAGCGAGGTCGAGGCGCTGATGCACGCCAAATATGATCATGGCTCGATTGGCTGATGTATTCTGCCAATTGCCTTTTTTGCACCGGCCACGTGCGTTGGGCTATTGATCCGGTGACTCTAAAACACCGCCTTCCCCCAAGTGCCGGAAATGGATATTGCCCATGATCTGGATGGGTTGTCTTTCGTCCTGTTGACGCACGAGCATGCCGACCACCTGGACCTCGGGATGGTGCGCGCTTTGCGGACATTACCCATCCTTTGGGTTATACCGGAGCCCCTCCTGGCGATAGTCGAACCGACCGGATTATCCCGTGAGAAGATCATTGTCCCCCGGTCAATGCGACCGCCCGAAATTGAGGGGACAAAGGTTGTCCCGATGGAAGGTCTGCATTGGGAAACCGCCCCCTCTCAGCCGGGAGGATTGCGAGGTGTTCTGGCTATCTTCCCGTAGTGTCCTCGAAAACTGCACCAAAGAGGGGGCCCCCCCCTACATACAGTAAAGTGATTCAAACTTTTCGCCCTGAGCGGAGCGAAGCGCAGTCGAAGGGCGGTTTTCATGGCAAAACGCCTCGACTACGGGGCTAACACCCCTCCGCTCGGCGCGGAGGTACATTACCAAAAAACCTTGAATCAGTTCAGTGTTTTACTGGACTTTCGGCCTGAATTTATA
>Ga0100382_1002746_pt1 | contig 10391 bp, 9 predicted proteins | sample CryGeymeta201506_FD_81566 | JGI IMG/M metagenome (GOLD analysis project Ga0100382, IMG submission 81566) | Groundwater microbial communities from Crystal Geyser aquifers in Utah, USA - Crystal Geyser metaG 2015-06 | ecosystem: Environmental > Aquatic > Deep subsurface > Groundwater | place: USA...
ATGCACCGGGACGGCGTGTTCGGCCGGCTCGCCGTACACCATCGGCTGCACGAAGCGGAACAGGCCGGCCATGGCCACCAAGAGGCCCAACAGCAGCGGCAGCGTGGTCCACGGATAGGATTCAAGGGCTGCGGTAAAGAGCAGGAACTCGCTGGTAAATACACCAAATGGGGGAAAGCCGGCGATGGCTGCAGTGCCGATCAACAGCCCCCAGCCGATGCCGGGGTGATGGCGGATCAGGCCGCGAATCTCGGACATCTTCTGCGTACCCATGGCCTGTGCAGCATGGCCGACAGTGAAGAAGATGCCGGATTTGACCAGCGAATGCACAGTCATGTGCAGCAGGGCCGCAAAGCTGGAAAGCGTGGTGCCGATGCCAAAGGCGAAGGTCATCAGGCCCATGTGTTCGATGGAGGAAAAGGAGAACATGCGCTTGATATCGCGCTGTTTATGCAGACTTAGGGCTGCAACAGCCAGCGACAGCAGGCCGAAACCCATCATGATGTGGCCGGCCATGTCTGTGCCGGTGGCACCGTCCACCAGCATCTTGCAGCGCACCAGCGCATACAGGGCGAGATTGAGCAACAGGCCGGAGAGCACGGCGGATACGGGTGTGGGGCCTTCGCCGTGCGCATCGGGCAGCCAGGCGTGCATCGGGGCAAGCCCAACCTTGGTGCCGTAGCCGACCATCAGGAAGCAGAAGGCAATGCTCATCACCGCCGGATCGAGTTCGGCGGCGTGGGCATAAAGCAGGGTCCAGGTGAGTGCTTCGTTGCCATGCCCGAGCACAGTCGAGGAGGTGAAATACACCAGCACCGTGCCGAACAGGGCCAGCGCAATGCCCATGCCGCAGAGGATAAAATACTTCCAGGCCGCAGCGATCGAGGCCGGTGTGCGATACAGCGAAACCAGCAGAACCGTGGCCAGCGTGGCCAGCTCCAGCGACACCCATAGCACGCCGATATTGTTGCTGGTGAAGCCCAGAAGCATGCCGAACTGGAAGAGCTGGAACATGCTGTGATACAGCCTGAGACGCAGCCTGTCGACGCGCCCTCCCTCCAGTTCATGGCGCATGTAGGGACCGGAAAAGATGGTCGTGGTCATGCCGACAAAGGTGGTCAGGGCAACGAGGAACACATTGTAGGCATCGAGATGGAACCAGCCGCCCATTGCATCCACCGATTTTACATCCAGCACCTGTACGGCCAGCAGCAGGCTGAAAACGAAGGTGGACACACCTGTAGCGACATTGATGCGCGCGGCGAGCCGAGGGTGGTCAATCAATCCCAGCAAGATGCCGCCGATCAGGGGTGAAAGCAGGGTAGCGAGAAACATGTTCATTCTTCGTCATCCCCGTGGATCAGATGGGCATTCATTGCATCCACCTCCAGCGAATCGAAGGTGTCGCGAATCTGGAAGAAGAACAGCCCGAAGATCAGGGCGGCAATCAACACGTCGAAGGCGATGCCGATTTCCACCACCAGCGGCATGCCGTTGGTCGAGCCGATGGCGGCGAAAAACAGCGAATTTTCAACCGCCAGAAAGCCGACCACCTGGGTGATGGCTTTTCTGCGGGTAATCATCATCAGCATGCCGAGCAGTACGCAGGCAGTGGCAATGGCCATTGAGTCGCGCGTCATCAGTTGCGAAATTTTCTCGATGGGCTGGATGATATGGAAGGCGAACAGGGTTACGCCCAGCGCTACCAGCATGGTCAGCGTGGTGTTCATCAGCGGTTCCACCTCGCGATGCACATGCAGCTCGCGAATCACCCGCCACAGCAACCAGGGCAGCAGTAGACCCTTGAGCAGAAAGTTCATCACGGCGGAGATATAGAGTTCATTGTTGTCGGTGCCGTAGGCCACCACGGCTGCGGTGACGGCCAGCAGCACGCCCTGCGCGGCAAACCAGTTGAGCACCGAGAGCATGCGATGCTGGGCAAGCAGGGCGAAGGAGGTCAGCAGCATCAGCGCTGCCAGCCCATCCACCAGTTGCTGGATCAGTGCCGCACTCATGCCCCGACCTCCAGCATGTAATAGGACAACAGGCCCAGGAAGGCTATGACAAATGCGCCGCTGAGATACTCCGGCACCTCGAATAGACGCAGCTTGGCAAGGCTCGTTTCGATCACCGCCAGCGCCAGCAGCAGCCCGGCCAGCTTGGCGATCCACAGAGCGAAGGCTACAGCCACCCCGACAAGACTCGCATCGGTGGTCATGCCCCAGGGCATGAACAGATCGGCAATCAGTGTGGCGAAGAGCATCAGCTTGACCATGGCGGCCCATTCCATCAGTGCCAGATGCCGTCCGGAATATTCGAGGATCATCGCCTCGTGGATCATGGTCAGTTCCAGATGCGTGCCCGGGTTGTCAATCGGAATGCGACCGTTTTCGGCCACGGCAATCATCAGCATGGCGACCATGGCGAAGGCCAGCGAGGGATGCAGGGCAAATGGCGAGTTCAGGGTGTGGTTGATCATGGTGGTCAGGTTTGTGCTGTGTGCCCCAAGCGAGAGCACGAAAATACTCATCAGCATGGCAGGCTCGGCCAGTGCCGCGAAGGTCATTTCGCGACTGGCGCCCATGCCACCGAAGGCCGTACCGATATCCATGCCGGCCAGCGCCAGAAAAAAGCGGGCAAGGGCCAACAGTGCCACCAGCGCAATCACATCCGCAGTCAGGGAAAGCGGCGTGTCCACGAGGAGCGCCGGCACCACGCTTGCGGCCATGACCGTGGCGGTGAACACCACATAAGGGGCGGTGCGGAAGATCCACGAGGCGTGAGCAGCCATCACCACTTCCTTGCCGAATAACTTGCGCAGGTTGCGCCATGGCTGCATGACGTCGGCTCCACGCCGGTTTTGTAGACGCGCCTTGCAGGTGGCCACAAAGCCCGTGGCCAGCGGTGCCAGAAGCAGCAGCAGGACGGCTTGCAGCATTTGCACGAAGGCAGAACTCATATGTACACCGCCAGTAAAAACAGAATTGTGATAAAGGTATAGGCCAGATAGGCATGGATACCGCGCTGATGCTCATGCTGCAGCAGCTTGGCTGTAAACAGGGTGAATCTGCCGATGGGTTGATAGATGTACTTCACTCCGAGATCGGCCACATGCACGACATAAAGCACCTGGTTGGCCAGCACCTTGTGCCGGCTGTGCTCGCTGTGTGCATGCACCTCGGGCCGGTAGATGGGAGCGAAAATCCGCCGCAGCGGCTGCGAGAAACTGGTGGCATTGTACTGCATGCGGGCATGAATATGCGGATTGCCGCAGCTCCACAGTACATTGCGCCGTATGCTGGTGCCTTTCGGATGCGTCAGCCAGAAGGCCAGCCCGCCGAGCACCAGCATGCCGGCCAGGGCAATGGGCGCGGAGTATGAGCTGTGCGCCGCAGTTACCGGGGTCAGCCACAGCCAGCCGTGAGCATGTACGGAGCCGGCCAGCGATACCTGTAGCAGGGACTGCGGCACTGCATCCATGAGCGGAATGAACAGTACGGGCAGCAGGCCAAGTGCCAGACAAAGCACTGCAGGAATAGCCATGCCCAGCTTCATCCAGTTGTCCACCTCATGCGCGTGTGCTGCTGCCTCGCTGCGCGCATGGCCGAGAAAGACCACGCCGAACACCTTCACGAAACAAGCCGCGGCCAGCGCGCCGGCCAAGGCCAGCATGGCAGCCGAGAAGGGCACGATGGCGGTGAGCAGGGCGCCGCCCAGTTGCGGCGCCAGCAGTGCGGTCTGAAAGGTGAGCCATTCGGAGACAAAGCCGTTAAACGGCGGAAGGGCGGAGATGGACAGGCAGGCCACGAGGAAGAATACGGCGGTCCATGGCATACGGTGGATCAGGCCCCCCATGGATTCCATGTCTCGCGAGCCAGTACTGTGCAGTATGGCGCCTGCGCCCATGAACAGCAGGCCCTTGAACAGCGCATGGTTGATGGTGTGATAGAGGGCTGCGATCAGACCAAGAGCGGCCAGCATCGGATGCCCGAAATGCGCCAGCAGCATGCCAAGCCCCAAGCCAATTAGGATGATGCCGATATTCTCGATTGAGTGGTAGGCCAGGAGGCGCTTCAGGTCGTGCTGTTGCAGGGCCAGAAGCACGCCGGATACGGCTGAGCCGGAGCCTGCGGCGAGCACCAGCGTGCCCCACCACCACTGGAAATCGCCCGGCCCCATCAAATCCCAGACCACACGAATGAAGCCAAATATTGCCACCTTGAGCATGATGCCGCTCATCAGGGCAGAAACATTACTTGGCGCCACTGGATGCGCCTCGGGCAGCCAGCCGTGCAGAGGAACCACACCCGCCTTGGTACCGAAACCAAAGCCTGCCAGCAGAAACGCGACCGAAGCCCAGAAGGGGCTAATCTCCGCCTGCCGCATGGCGGAAAACTCAAAGGAGCCGGATGCAGCATAGAGCACGGCAAAGCTGCCCAGAATCAGCAGGCCCGCCATATGCGCCATGAGGATATAGATAAAGCCTGCCTTGCGGTTTTCCGCGTGCTGGTGTTTGAAGGTCACCAGAAAAAAGGACGATATGCTCATCAGTTCCCAGAACAGCATGAAGGTGAAGGCATCGTCGGAGGCAAGGATGCCCAACATGCCGAGTACGAACAGCGGCAGGAAGATGGCCAGTGGTGTCAGGTGCGACTCGCCGCGCAGATAGCCCTGTGAATAGATGGCCACGGGCAGCAGCAACGCGCCGATAACCAGATAGAAAAAAGACGCCAGCGCATCCAGCCTTAGATGCATGGGCAGCCAGGGCAGGCCCAGCGGCAGAACGATGTCGCCACCGCCATAGAGCAGGCCGGCCATGCCGGCCAGTATGGCCAGTAGCCCGGTAAGGGCGAGCAGCAGGCTTAGGGTCGTGCGCTGCATATCAGGCCGGTGCACGAGGGAAGGGGCCAGCGCCGCCGCGAGGGCCAGACCGCAGGCGCTCAATGCCAGGTTGAGTGCCGACATCATATGGCGCTCGCCGCCTGCATCAGGGATGGGAGATGATAGTGGGCAACGGCCTGTTTGAACGACAGCAGGGCGAGCAGGAACAGAATCGTATAGAAGGTATAGGCCAGATAGGTATGAATGCCGGTCTGATGTTGCCGATCCAGCCGCTTGGCCAGCGACAGTACGAATTCAGCAATGGGCTGATACAGCTTCTGCACGGCTATGTCCCGCACGAGCGAGGTGAAGTGCACCTTTCTGGTCAGCAGTTTATGCCGGTTCTTTTCGTTGTGGATATGCTCTTCCGGTTGATAAATACCGACCAGAATTCGCCGCAGCGGCTGCGAGAAGCTGCTGGCACTGTATTGCATGCGGGCATGGGTATGCGGATTCCCGCAGCTCCACAGCACGCTGCGCCGAATGCTTTCTCCACGCGGATGCAGGAAGATGAAGGCCACGCAGCCCAAGGCCAGCATGCCGGCAAGGGCTGCGGGTGCGGAATAAGATGCGTGTGACACATCAACCGGGGTCAGCCACAACCAGCCGTGGGCATGTACGGCACCGGTCAATGAAATATCCAATAGCGTTTGCGGTACGGCATCCATGAGCGGAATGAACAACACCGGTAGCAGACCGAGCGCCAGGCAGAGCACGACGGGAATAGCCATACCCAGCTTCATCCAGTTATCCACCTCATGTGCATGTGCGGCGGCATTGCTGCGCGCATGGCCGAGAAAGACCACGCCGAACACCTTCACAAAACAGGCTGCGGCAAGTGCGCCGGCCAGTGCGAGCATGGCTGCCGAGAAGGGCACCATGGCGGTAAGCAGAGCGCCGCCCAGCTGCGGCGCCATCAGAGCACTTTGAAAGATAAGCCATTCGGAGACAAAGCCGTTGAACGGGGGAAGTCCGGAAATGGACAGGCAGGCGACAAGGAAGAATACAGCGGTCCACGGCATGCGGTGGATTAGCCCGCCCATGGATTCCATGTCGCGTGAGCCAAAGCTGTGCAGCACGGCGCCTGCTCCCATGAACAGCAGGCCCTTGAACAGAGCGTGGTTGATGCTGTGATACAGAGCTGCGATAAGGCCGAGCGCTGCCAGTGTGGGATGTCCGTAGCGGGCCAACAGCATGCCAAGACCAAGGCCTATCAGTATGATGCCGATATTCTCAATTGAGGAATAGGCCAACAGGCGTTTCACATCGTTCTGTTGCAGTGCCAGTAGCACGCCGGTCACAGCCGATGAGGAACCCGCCGCCAGCACAAGTGTGCCCCACCACCACTGGAAATCGCCTGGCCCCATTAAATCCCACACCACCCGGATGAAACCAAAAATTGCCACCTTGAGCATAATGCCGCTCATCAAAGCAGAAACATTGCTTGGTGCCACCGGATGCGCATCGGGCAACCAGCCGTGCAGCGGGACCACACCCGCCTTGGTGCCGAAGCCCAGCCCTGCCAGCAGAAAGGCGATGGCCGCCCAGAAGGGGGAGATCGCAGCCTGCCGCATGGTGGCAAATTCAAAGGAGCCGGATGCCGCATAGAGCACGGCAAAACTGCCCAGAATCAGCAGGCCGGCCATATGTGCCATCAGCAGATAGAAGAAGCCTGCCTTGCGGTTTTCCGCATGCTGGTGTTCGAAGGTCACCAGAAAATACGAAGCCAGGCTCATTACTTCCCAGAGCAGCATGAAGGAAAATGCATCGTCGGCCAGCACCACGCCCAGCATGCCGAACACGAACAGTGGTAAAAATACCGCCAGCGGCGCAAGCCGCGTTACCCCGCGCAGATAACCCTGCGAATAGATGGCCACGGGCAATAACAGAGAACCTATGAGCAGCAGGAAAAAGGCACCCAACGCATCCAGTCGCAGATGTATGGGCAGCCACGGCAAGCCCAGCGGAAGAGTCAGCGCGCCTCCGCCCTCCATCAATCCGGTGATGCCGGCGGCGATAGCCAAAAGGCCCGTAACGGAGAGCAGCAGACAGAGAAGCGTGCGCAGGATATTGCCGGAGGTGAACAGGGCTGGAAGCAGTGATGCCAGCAGGGATGAGATACAGGCGGCCAGAGCCAGATCGAGCGTGAGTATCCCGCTCACCGCGAGCGCACCATCAGCAGTTCGCAAATCTCATCGGATACATTGCGCCAGTTGTGTTGCTTGCGGGCATCGTAATAAAGCGACTGCATTTCACTCAGGGCATATTCGCGCCCGTCGTATTCGAGCAAGGCTTTGCCGCGGCGCATCCAGACAAAGGCATGCGGACTCTTGATGCCGTATTGCCCTTCCTCAAAACGGCCGCCGGGTTCGAGTTGAACCAGCATGGGTTCAAATCCGGTCGGTTGATGCATGGCTGTTAAGGGGATGAAGCGTCCGCCCTGACTTAAGGGTACGGAGGGGCGGTCGTTAAGATCAAAGATTTCGATATCCACGGCATCGCCGGTTTCGATAAAAAAGGCAGCCACGGCAACGCCCAGACCATCGGCCAGTTTTTCCAGTGTGGCTACCGAGGGCGAGGTAAGACCTGCTTCGAGCTGTGACAGGGAAGCCGCACTGATGCCGGCCGCTTCGGCCAGTCCCCGTTGTGAAAGCCCCTGTTTTTCGCGCAGGGCTTTAATTTTGGCGCTGAGTTCTTTCGTCACCGGCACCATTATTCATAATAATGTACACCTGTATATATTATTTAACACCCATGTCGTGTCGGGTATTGGCGAGGTTTGGCGAAGGTTGCCATCCGCCGGGGCTTCACATGCGGTGGCCACCGTTTTATCGTCGCAGCATGAAGCTGGGAGATGCGAACATTCACCTCAGTATGGTGGTGTTAGAGCCGGGCGGCTTTGCCTTTATCTCCGGGCCGGTGATCTCCGGGGATTTCGCCTCCACATGAGCATTCGCCCGATCGGCATCCTCGATTCAGGAGTCGGCGGCCTGACCGTGCTGCGCGAAATTCGCGCCATTCTGCCGCACGAGCCGATGGCTTATCTGGCCGATTCAGCCAATCTTCCCTACGGCAGCAAAACCGACATCTGGATTCAGCAGCGAGTTCTGCATCTGGCCGACCAGATGGTGAACCGTTACGACATCAAGACGCTGGTGGTCGCCTGCAATACCGCCACTGCTGCGGCGGCCGGCGCCTTGCGCGGCCATCTTTCCATTCCGGTGATCGGTATGGAGCCGGCGGTGAAGCCGGCCAGTGAGGCGACAAAGAACGGTACCGTCGGCATCCTAGCCACAGAGGGAACCATCAGGAGCGCGCGACTGGCAGGCCTCCTGAAGGCCTTCGCCGACGGCCTCCACGTGATCACCCGGCCCTGCCCGGGGCTGGTGGAGATGATCGAGAACTCCGAACCCGGCTCGGCAGAGCTGCGGGAGAATGTGGAACAGTTTTTACAACCTCTCCTGCACCAGGGAGCCGACACAATCGTGCTGGGCTGCACCCACTACCCGCTGCTGCGCGAACTGATCCGCGACATCGTCGGCCCCGATATCCATCTCATCGACACGGGTGCCGCCGTTGCCCGGCAGACGCTGCGCCAGCTCACCCGCCAGGGCCTGCTCGGCCCGCCGGTCGATCAACCGGCCATTCGTCTTTTCACTACGGGTCCGACGGATGTCTTTTCAGGAGTGATTCAACGGCTGTTCACGGATTTGGCCTCCGTACCTGTCGGTCATTTCACCGAATAAACAGTATAGATTGTATGAACTTTTCGGCGTGGGAGTGTACTTCGCAGAGCTTCCCTTGCCGCTTTCGAGGCGGTGCAGCGCGGCGTGGATTCAGGCCTGTTCGAACTGGCCTCGGAAACCTTTTTCCTCTCCCCGATGCATTTCGACGACTTCGATGATTTCGACCGCAAGATTCTCAAGGTGACGCATAGCGATCACAGTCTTTCCCCCGAGTTGCATGCAAAGGTCAAAGCGAAGTTCGAATCGCGTATGACCCCTTCAGGTGCTGAATTCCGGATGCCTATCCGGGTGGAACTGTTGCGCAGGCCGTAACGGTTTCTCCTGCCAAGTGGGCTTGCGTTGCCGGGAGTGCTACTTTAGTGTCACTTTATGCGTACCGAACTTGTAACCACCCTTAAACGACAGGCAACGGAATTGTTGTCCGATCTTGAGCGAGACAAACAACCCATCCTGATTACCCAGCATGGCATGCCGACTGCCTACCTCGTTGATGTCGAGTCGTATGAATTGTTGCAGAGCCGCATGGGTATTCTTGAAGGGATCGCCAGGGGCGAGTCGGCCGTCACCGATGGCCGCACGCTCAACCAGGATGAAGCCAAGGCCAGCATGGCCCGATGGCTGAAGTAGTCTGGACGGAACCGGCGCTCAGCGACCTCGACGCCATCGCCGATTACATCGCACTGGAAAACCCGGTCGCCGCATCCGAACTGGTGCGCCGCGTCTTTGTGCACACCGAGCAGCTAGCGAGTTTTCCTGAAAGCGGCGGTGCGGTTCCCGAACTCGAAGGCTCCCGCTACCGGCAGATCGTCGAGCCGCCCTGCCGCATCTTCTACCGCTTCGATGGGCAAAAGGTCTTTATCCTGCATGTTATGCGTACCGAGCGATTGCTTCGCAAGGACAATCTGCGGTAACTACAATGCGCGAAACAAGACCCCGAATGTGCGAATGTGTGAGCGAACAAAAACAAAAGGCCCGCTTCGATGAGGCGGGCCTTTTGGTTTACTTGAGGCGAATTTCGGATCAGTGCCTGAAATGCCGGATGCCGGTGAAGATCATGGCGATGTCTTTTTCGTCGGCTGCGGCAATCACTTCATCGTCGCGGATCGAGCCGCCCGGCTGAATGACCGCCGTGGCGCCGGCATCGGCCAGTGCATCCACGCCGTCGCGGAAGGGGAAGAAGGCATCGGAGGCCACTGCCGAACCCTTGATGGCTGAGCCACCGTGCAGGGCGGCAATGCGCGTCGAGTTCACGCGGTTCATCTGGCCGGCACCCACGCCCAGCGTTACGCCATTCTTGGCGAACACGATGGCATTGGATTTCACATGCTTGGCGACCGTCCAGGCAAACAGCATATCGTCCCATTCGACGTCCGTCGGGGCGCGCTTGGTCACCACCTTGCAGGTGTCGCGATGCAGGATGTGGTCATCGCGCTGCTGCACCAGCAGGCCACCATTCACCCGCTTGAATTCAAGACCACCACTTACAGCCTCGATGGACGGGGCCAGCAGCAGACGCAGATTCTTGCGCTCGGCCAGCACGGCACGCGCGGCTTCGGTGAAGCCGGGAGCAATGACCACCTCCATGAAGGTTTCGGCAATCAGCTTGGCGGTTGCCTCTTCAAGCGGGCGATTGAATGCAGCTATTCCTCCAAAAGCAGACACTGCGTCGGCAGCGCGAGCACGCTCGTATGTTTCTGCCTGATCGGCACCCACGGCCACGCCGCAGGGGTTGGCATGCTTGACGATGACCACAGCAGGCGCCTC
>Ga0100382_1002774_pt1 | contig 10339 bp, 10 predicted proteins | sample CryGeymeta201506_FD_81566 | JGI IMG/M metagenome (GOLD analysis project Ga0100382, IMG submission 81566) | Groundwater microbial communities from Crystal Geyser aquifers in Utah, USA - Crystal Geyser metaG 2015-06 | ecosystem: Environmental > Aquatic > Deep subsurface > Groundwater | place: USA...
AAGAACTCAACCAAATGGTGCTAAACTACCTTGAGAGATATCATTACCACAGACCTCATATAAGTCTTGGGATGAGACCACCTCTCGAAAGATAGTGCCGGATATTTACGGAAACATACCGATGACAATAACTAAAAATCCATATGGAATATACAGTAAGGATTGTTGGATAGTGGTAAGATTCCGATTTTGTAAGGGATCAATTGAAACAGTTACGGTAAACTGATTTGGTATAAATTAAATGCCTTGAGTTCACTAAATACACCTTTAAAGTGAGGCATAATTTCTAAAACGCCATTATCACTTTCGACAATTTGCACAAGTCTAGAAGATCCTGATAATACGTTAAGCGGCAATATCAATGAAGAATATATATTTTCACCCCAAACATCTGTTACCGTAACCTGGCCGTTCATAGGGAACCGAATAGACCCTTCATTCGTAACACTGAATGTTTCCACAATCGGCAATCTAAATACAAACAAATTACTATCACTGTTTTTAATCGACAATTTTGGCACATATGGTTCATCTGATGACAAGACAGTTATCAGTACATTTGAACCAATTTTAGCAACGTGAGAAACGTTCTGCCAAGAGGAGCCTGTCTGGCCTCTATTCTCAGCAAATAACACGAGGTTGTAATCCACCCTCATTGCATCCGGAGGAATCTGTATTAAGTATCCAACCTGCACACTTGAAATCTCATTATTCTTTCCACCTACAACAAAATCATTGTTCTCGAATGAAACCCACGATACGGAGTCATCAGCACTATCTACAACCTCTATATACCCCAAATTCCCTTTAGGTACAAATGATTTGGCACTCATGATAACTTGTTCCCCTGTCTTTGCAAAAACTGTTACAACACCTTGAATTCGTTCCCCTGGCAATGATGTAATTTCTATGATTGGAGGATCAATTCCAACGATTACAGTATTGGCATAAACAGCTTCACCACCTACAATTAAGCAGAGTAATACAAAAACTGCTACAGCAATGATTGCCATGTGCTTTTTTTGAAGGTTATTAATTATCTTCATCATATTAAAAAGTTCCAGTAGCTACGTAGGTTACTACATTTTGATACTGGCCTGATTCCTGTACGTTAGAAATATTTACTTTATACCCAACCTGAACTTCACTTGTTGAAGTGACACCATTTCTACTCATAACTACAACCGGAGATTCGACACAACTCTCATCTGCAAAGGAACGATATCCAGATGTAAAGACTGCATCAGTCCCCGTAATATTGGAAAGGGTATATCCCATTCCATACGTGGTAGACAACAACCAATCCCCTTGATTTGTATGTGTAATATCTGCATTGTCTCCAACAACATCGTCAATAAATACCGTTCCTGGATAACCAACACTTTCAAGCTGGTGATTTTCCTGTGATGTAACTTGATACCCAAAAGCCGCGCCACTGGTAACGGTAATGTTAGTAGTATCTGTTTGAGGAGTTTGCGGAGATAGCGTTCCAAAATTAATTATGCTATTCGAGAGGCTAAACGTAAATGGAGCAATAGTATTTACATACTGAAACCCTGCTTTGATTGTATAACTTCCTGAGCTTGACTGGCCTGGGCTCAACTCACCTGCTGTATCGGTAAGAGTATAACTCGTACTCGATTTTTCCCCTGCTGTAAAGTTAAAATTTCCCATTTGTACTTTGTAACTACTAGACTCAGAGTCCTGAGCTATAGAAATATAAGGAAATAATAAAAAGATCAAAACAAAAACAATAAAAGACTTACGAATCTGCATAAAAATAGTGTACCATCACCAACTCAGAAATTGCAGCTACTGTTGGGTGGTTTCACTTAATCGAGTGTTTACAACATCAAGATCTTGTTGTGCTCGATCATGCTCAGGACCCTCATTAGCAACCAATCGCAATACTGTTTCTAATTCAGTTTTGGCTAAATCATATCTTTCAGCTGCATTGTAAACAGCTGCCAAGTTATAATGGGCATTCGCATAATCAGACTTCAAGTTAATAGCATTCAATAGTACTGACTCAGCTCTTGCAAGGTTATCTTCACGTGTTGTTGGGGTAGCTGGTACATTTTCTCCAGGAGCTTCTCCGGTAGTCCCTTCTTCTGGTGTTGAAAGAGCAAGTGTAAGGTATAACCCACCAAGATCAACATATAATCGTGGATCGCTAGGAGCAAGATTAATCGCATTAAGGTATGATTCTAGTGCCCACTGATCAGCGCCAGTAGCAACTCCAAGCAAATTTCGATAAACATTTGCTCTTACCTGCCAGTTTGCAGCACTTACTGGATTTAATAGTTCTGTTGTTACTCGTACTTGTCGAATAGCTTCATCAATTAACGTAAGAATGTCACTTCGATCTGTATCTGTAAGTTCTTCTCCACGAACTTGTGCAATTGCATTAGCAAATGAAATATTTGTTTCGGCATAACCCCGATGGTATGCATCACGATATCCATTTAAATTAATTGCCTTACCCTGCGCATTGTATATTTCTGAAGCAGGTGCATTCTGAGCAATTAATCTTAGAGACGTGGCATATGCAACATTACTTCTAAAGTCCTGTACTGTAAAGAATAATATTGTTATGGAAATAGCTAAAACTGGTATCGAGACTATCCATGGCAATAATTGACTATGTGAGCCTTCTTTATTTTTCCCAGTAATTGCTGAAAAACTTAACTCTACTTCTTCAACTAACTCACCTGAACCTGATTGTAACTTTTCTACGGACATCCATAGTGCAAGCATCATGAATAATAAAATTGAAGTTAGCACTGTCGATGAAACAAATAGGTATATTACTAATAAACTAACTACTGCAAGTGCCGCAGGGTATTTAACTCGAGAAATTGCATCTGAAGCAGGAGACACTGCTAATACTTTTCGAGCAGCAAACACGACCCGTAAAACAAATGTCGCAAAAGCAATAAGTCCTATTACACCAGCAGTTGTTAGCAAAGTCATGTACTCACTTCCAGACCTGTCAAAAATAACGTTCCAGTAATCAGTCCCGTTAATTCCTGCTGAACGGTATGCATTATATGCAGTGGAGTATGTAGAAAGACCTGTGCCAAACCAAGGATAGTCTCTAATTGCTGACGAAGCAATTCTCCACGATGTTGTAAAGGCAGGTTGAATCGGTGTTGCACCCTGTGAAGGAATCCCAGGAATGTAATAACCTAACCACAATACAAGTGCTACCCCAATCACACCCGTTACTAGACCCAACGTGCCCAACGCAATGGTGTTTTTCGCCTTTATTTCATTAAAAAGCAATATGATTGCAAAAAACAGTGCAACTAAAAACAATACAATAGTTGAATTCACTGCTCCTGCAGGTGAAAATCCATCTACAGTCAAAGTACCCAGAAAAGTGTTTGTCGTGTTTGAAAAAAGCGAATCAAAAACATTAAAATAACCAAGTATAGCCACAATTGCTACCACAAAAACTGACGAAACAAACGATATCACCATTAACCAAACCTTTTTCATTTCGTCTACATTTGTAACAATCACATAGAACAGAACAATGAGTGAAAACATCTCTACAGCAGTCCAGTGCCAACTATTAAATGATCCAAAAATCGATGTGTGACGAGAAACCGAATACCATGTTGAAATAAGAAAGGCTGCAAGTAATAATACTAATGGAATATCAAAAGGTGTACGGGAAACAACTACCTTTTTTCGTAGTAAAAACGAAACAATCCACAAGACAAGCATTACTGATGTTGTACCAATAAGCAACACCAATTTATTGTACTCATTAAACTCAGTGGTGATAGGTAACATAAAGAGTGGAAGAACAAAAAAGAAAGCTATTGATATCCACGTTATTGCGGATGAAATTTTCTGTGCAATTATTTCATTACGATTCATGTTGTTTAGAGTATAAATTCCAATGACTGTTGTCAATACTCAAAATCCTCGAGGGAAAAGTGCCGGTATTAACCTCAACTAAAGCATTTATTCACTAAGCGCCTTAAGAGTTGCAGTCACGTTAATATTCTTTCCATCCCTAATAATCACTAGTGAAACCTTATCTCCAACATTGTAAAATAAAATCTCATCTGCCAACATATGGTCATCATCTATCGTGACATCTCCAACCTTTGTAATAACATCTCCAACTTTAACTCCAGCGATTTCAGCCGCACTTCCGGGAACAACAACTTGTACGAGGGCTCCAGTAGGATAACCTGACTCCTTAGAAATATCGGTTGTAACAATACTGTAACTAATTCCTAAAAACGGTTTTTCCCTTAAAGTCCCCGCCTTAATATCATCAAGTAATTTTGCTACCCTACTGACTGGAATAGCAAAACCAATATTCTCACCGTCACTACTTACCGCAACATTAACTCCCACAACCTGACCAGAAAGGTTAAGTAAAGGCCCTCCAGAATTGCCTGGATTAAGTGCAGCATCTGTTTGTATCACATCATCTAACTGTTCCTGAAATCTTCCAAACCCACTCCCCGTTGTAATTCCCCTACCAATACCTGATATCACACCTTTTGTAACAGAATTGCTAAACCTGCCAAGAGCATTACCTATGGCAATAACTGTTTGACCAACTTGAATTTCATTTGAATCTCCCATCTCCAATTCTGGAGCTACAAGATCTGAAACCTCTAATATAGCTAAGTCATTAAATGGATCCCGAATAATATTTGTAACTTCATGCTTCTCACCCTTTGAATCGACAATACTATATGTAGCGTTTAGATCACTTACCACATGCTTATTGCTAATAATTGTATTTTTGCTTACAACAAATCCTGTTCCTATTGACGATTCTTGACTCTGGGGTCGAGAGAAAAAGTCATACGATATTGATTTCTCTGCAACAGAAACGACAGAAGGTGATGAACTTTCAACAACATCTATTGTCGCTGACTCCTCCGTAACTACCCGTATGATGGTATGGTCAGCCTGTGATGCAGAACCAGTAACCATCTTTGAATATAGTGATGAAAAACCCTCAATAATACTTTCTTGATTTGAGATAATTGGAAATATCACTATTACAGTAGTAATTACCACGGTAACTAGAATTACGATTGTCTGGATTTTTAGCTTTTTTTTGTAGTCTATATCCATAATATTAGTAAATTATGCAAACGAACTACCCATAATACGCATTACGCACGACAATTATTTCAACAATTCATACGCCTTAAGAAGCTGTAGATCGTTAACATTTTCACTATCTGAATATGGTCCTGTTTGATCTTCTGTTTCAACGACATAATCGGGAGTTAAACCTTCACCGTGAATATTTTGATCGTTAGGAAGTAACCATCGGGCAACTGTTATATGAACTCCTGCCCCACCCTCTAACTCAACAGCTTCCTGAACGGTACCTTTCCCAAATGATCCAACTCCAACAAGTTCGGCTCTACCTCTAGCCTGAAGAGCACCGGCAAGGATCTCGGATGCACTGGCAGAACCTTCATTAATAAGAACTACAACGGGAATATCACACAACTTGCAGGTATGATCAACAGTAAATTCTTCCACGTCGGTACGTGATTCTCTCTTTACAACAACACCATCACTAAAAAAATCTGACCCAAGATAAATTGCTGCACTTAACAGTCCCCCAGGGTTATTGCGAACATCCAGGATTATTGATTTAGCTCCTGAAAACTTTGCGTCCCTAACAACCTCATCCCATGTACTTACAGTATCTGAACCAAAACGAAGAACTCTAATGTGCGCTACGTTGGTCTCATTACCCTCTTCATCCTTGACCCAACTTAAACGTACAGCAGGAAGTTGTATCGTACTTCTTTCAATTTCTACATCAAAAGGATCAAAACTATTTCCTAGACGAACCAACGAAAGAGTTACGCTAGAACCTGCTTCTCCCCGAATACGTTGAACAGCCTTTTCAATTGTCCACCCAGCCGTGCTTTCCCCATCAACACCAATAATATAATCTGCAGCCTTGACCCCTGCCTTTTGGGCTGGAGACTCATCAAGTGGAGATATAATCACCAGTTGATCGTCTTTGTATCCTAATTGCGCTCCAATTCCTTCATAAAGACCTTCTAAAGAATCCTTAAAACTTATATTCTCCTCTGGTGAATAATAAGAGGTATACGGATCCCCTGCTGCCTGAACCATACCTCGTATCGCTCCGTCGACAATATCTTGCCCCGAAATATTATTTGCATCAAGATATCGAGACTCTAACAAATCAAGAACATCCCAAAAAGGCTTCATATCTAAATTCTCATTTTTTGAGCCCACATTATTAATAGGGGTAAAAATAGTTGAAACCCCATTACCCAATACTCCAGAAGGTTCCTTGGCGATGTAGCCAAGCGCAAATGCTCCAACAGCTACCAACAAAACAATACTAAACAACTTTCTTTTAGCATGTATTGTAGATGTGTTTATTTTCTTTTTTATATTGTTTGATGTAGTTTGATACATACCTATAGTTTCTATATTATAATCTCCAAGTCGGTAACGGGCACAACAATTTCAATCCCATCGCGAAGTACAACACTAACTAGTTCATTCTTAACGTCAAGAGACTTAACTATACCATGTTGTGCGTAGTAATCGTTATGCAAAATCCTAACACTATCCCCGTTGGCAACAGACCTAAACTCTCTCCATTCCTTAACTCGATTCGTGCCTAAACTTGCAGTCCGTGAAGCAGGCATAATAAGCATACTGTCTTCAGGTTCAAAAAATACACGCTGTTGAGTAGACTCCTTTAGCATATCGTACACCACACTACTTATTTCAGACATTCCATAACCCTCGATAGCCAATAACGAGATACCCACGTTTTCAAACCTCCCCTTACTCCCCGTAAGACGCAAAAAATCCTCGTAGTGAACTCCTCCAGTAACAACTGCCTGTACGCCTACTGAAAGGGCCTTATATAGAGCATCAAGAGTAATCCCACTACCCCCAAATACGATTTTACCCTCATGCCCTGCAGTAAACTGATCAGCCTGAAGGGGAATGTCTTTGTAACCGATTTCAACCAAACTCCCTTCTCTCTGTATCCCAAAACTAATTGTGCTATGTATCGTATTTACCGCAGCATCTATACCTACAAACTTATCTGGCTGTATTTCAAGTATCTTACCAAAAACCCCTGCAATAGCCTTTTGTTCTTCGGGAAGGTATTGCATCGTTATTCGACCACTGTCAGGATCAAAACTAATGAAAATCCCATTCATGGGACTCTTAAATACTTGCTCTCGAAGTCCAAACAGCTGCTTCTTACGTGCAAGCACTTCTCCACTGTATACCCGGGTACCAATTGTCTTTACAAGCGTATTTGAAACCTGAGACACGTCCACCCCAAACATTTGTGCAATATTAAATGTTCTGAAACCAGCTCGCCTCCAACTTGTTGCCACAATTGTTTCTGGACTTACCTCATCACCAACCGAAACCTTAATATCACTCTGTAACCCCACGAGACGGTTAAATCGATAGATAACATCTTTCTGGTAATATCTTTTAGCATACGTAATCATAGATTGCTAACCCACTTTCTATACTGCCTTGCATAAGATTTGTCTTGGAAATAGCTTTTAATTGGTCTACCTCTCATATCAACAAGGACCCCGAGCCTCCCACCTCGAATATCTGAGTTTGGTGAATACCCTTTAACCTCGACTTCACGATTTACAGTAAACACCATATCACCTGTTTGATCCCCCGAGACTGGAACAACAACAACCTCACCCGTCCTAGCAGATAAAACCATTGGTTCGCTAAGCCCAAAATCAAAAACAATCTCCCCTAAATCCTCAAACCACTTTTGTCGATGAGACAATGTTACAAGTGTACCTTGCAATTCAAGCCCTAGCTCCCCAACGTCATACAAGGTATCGGGAACAATATATGAAAGTGATGACAAAACATTATTTGAATCTAGGAGTATCTGCCACACACCATCCAGCTCAAGGCCATCAATAATTGAAAAAATATACTCTTCAAGATTCCCTTCCTGAGAAAAAATCTCGCCCGACAATACCACTCGATTAACTGAATGTTGAACCTCTTGAAGGCCCGTATTTGTAACCTGAACTTGAACCTCTGAAGATACTGCGCTTAAGATAGCAAAGAGCACTGCACTAAGAGCTGATTCTGAGCCTTTCCCAGCCGAAAGCATGGGATATTGTATTCTTCTTCCAATTACATCAAATTGATGTGTCTTATTACCAGCGCCCGTTATATCAAACCATGTATTGAATTTTTCAACCCCACCAATACTTATAACATCTCCAACTCCTGCCCCCCACCCATAAGGAAGACTCTTAGTTTGTCTATTTCGCCCATATGTACTAACGGCAACAATCGTCTCTTTCGAGTCAATTCTTATAGAAACGCTAGTTCCATAGCTTGAAAGTGAGTCTGTAATCTGGGAAATACGTGACTGCCTGTCGTCTACAACTTCAACGGAATTATATTCCGACTCGTAATATTGCTTCATTGCCCGTACCATATCTCCTGTTGAAGCAGATGTAGGCATCTTATGGTGAGCTCTAAAGAAGAAAGATCCCTCGGGGATACGTTCAAAGATAAGACCATGCACGTACTGGTTGGCAACTTCAATAACTAACGTTTTATTTTGTGAATCCATGGGCACTGTTATATGTATATCATTGTATCGTACAAACAATACATATAAAAAGGACTAACTATCTGCATTAATCGTAAAGTCTTTAAGAAAGATCTATGTACTAACGAATAAGGGCAAGTTGCCTAGCTCGTTTGATTTGAACCGCGAGTCCTCTTTGACACGAGGCGCAGACACTTGTTATGTGTCGAGGTAATACACGACCACGAGGAGTAAGAAAATACCCTAATGTTTTAGGATCTTTGTAATCTGGAGTCACATCATGATCACAAAACCAACAAGTGGTTCTTAACGCAGCGTTTTGCGTCTTTTGTGATGGTTGTTTCCTTTTTTGTTTTTTTGCCATAATCTTTAATTACTAAAACAGTACCCGACCAAGCTCCTGCGTTGCATTATACCGCAGGAACACAGGGTGTCAACGATATACCCTCATGTAGCCAATCCTAAAAAGGAATATCTCCTGTCTGCTCAACGGTTTCTACTTCTGGTGATACCTCACTATTACTTTTGGATGGTTGCGAAACAGTTCCTGTAGCTCCTGATTCTGATGTAAAAGAGGATTCCCCATTTCGTGGTGAGGATAGCACTAGCATTTCTTCACAAACAATCTCAGTCCGATACATCTTCTTACTTGTTTCAGCATCAACCCAATCTCTTGTTTGAAGACGCCCTTCAATATATACCTTATTTCCTTTTGCTAAAAGCTGATTACAAAGCTCAGCAAGCTTTGACCATGCAACTACATTATGAAACTCAGCTGATTCAACAGATTCTTGGCTATCAGATGGAGTGTACTCACGGTTAGTTGCAACTCCAAATGTTGCAATCGCAGTACCGTTAGCGGTATATCGTAATTCTGGATCACGGGTGAGATTCCCGATAATCATTGCTTTATTGAGTGATCTTACTGCCATAGATGTCACCTCCCCAAATCATAATATCTTACTTACTTTTCACACTAACAACACTAAACCTTAAAATTGCTTCTATGATACGGAGTCCCTTTACAATCTCCTCAATCTGTTTAGGGCTTTTACTTTCAAATTCAAACAAAATGTATCTGCCTTGATTTTTCTTTTTTATTGGATAAGCCAATGTACGAAGTCCCCACACGGACTTTTTATTTATTTCAGCTGCGTGATCTAACAATACAGCAGAAACATCATCAATGAATTGACTCTCTTCAACCTCTTGATCACCAATTACTAATAATTCATATTGTTTTGTCATATCGCTGTGATTATAACACATAAGCAAGGCGGTCAATTATGTACAATTACCCTACCCTTTATCCTCTCTCCTTGACCTTTAGTGTCTATTCACTTACGATAGACATACTATGTCCACAACGGCCAGTTTTATTCTTTTTGGAATTGCAAACGAATACCTTACACGAAAAGTATTTAGGCTAGTATTTACTCCGTATGAGTCCTTATATGCAATTTTTTCTCCATATATTTACCACCAAAGCTCCATCAGACATGCCATAAATGAACTTTATACTCTTGGATATATTGAAAAAATGAACAAAGACGGTAAAAAATATATCTCTGTAACTAAAAAAGGGGTCGCATACATTCAACATGAATACTCTTATTTGCTTTCTGAACGAATAATTGACACAACCCAATGGTACTTTGCAATTTTTGATGTACCAGAATCAAAACGAACACTCCGCGACGAGATTCGATCGGAACTAACAAACCTTGG
>Ga0100382_1002781_pt1 | contig 10324 bp, 9 predicted proteins | sample CryGeymeta201506_FD_81566 | JGI IMG/M metagenome (GOLD analysis project Ga0100382, IMG submission 81566) | Groundwater microbial communities from Crystal Geyser aquifers in Utah, USA - Crystal Geyser metaG 2015-06 | ecosystem: Environmental > Aquatic > Deep subsurface > Groundwater | place: USA...
AGCGCGGCCTGGCCGACCATGGCGCCGAGGAATAGCCAGCCCCACCACGGGAACACGGCGCTCATGGACAGTTCCAATCGTCACGTGTCCCGACCTCGAGGTAGTCCAGGGCGGCGCGGCGCAGCGTCTCGTACGAGCAGGACGCGGCGGGGTCGCCCCCGTGGATCACATCGTAGACGATCTCCAACACGGCGCTCTCGATGATTGGCTCATACCGCGCCCAGTTCGAGTACTCGCGCCAGCGGGCGAGGCTCAGCGAGGCGATCTCGTCCTGGCTAAGGAGGGTAAAGTCGCCCTCGGTGCGCTTTTGCAGCGCGGCCAACATTTTGCGGTAGCTCGTCGTGGTGTCACTCATGGGAATCCTCCTAGGTGAGTGTGGGCGGCTAGAGTATTCCCAGCCCTAGCCAGGATAGTCCGGTCTTGGGGTACAGGATGGTGAGTCGCTCCGACGCCCTTGTCAGGGCGACGTAGACCACCCTGCGCTCGTCATCCTCATTCCCGCGGGCTGCCCTCGCGGTGCTTCTGCTTAGATCGGTGAGCACGATCACGTGCTTGGCCTCGTCCCCCTTGGCCTGGTGCACGGTGGACAGCTTGATCTTCTGGCCTCCCAGAAGGGCGGGGGCCGCCCGCCGCAGGTAGGTCAGGGTGCCGGGGGCCATCTTCAGGGAAAAGTTGGCGATCCCAGGATGCAGGTCCCCTGCCCGATAGCGGTACCCTTCCCGGCACTCCCGCACCGCGAGCTTGGCACCCTTGGCGGGGAGCACCCGGAGCATGTACCGAGCACTCCTTGCGCTCACGTCCCCTCCCGCCTTGAGGCGCTCCAGGGCCAGGTAGGTCCGCACCCTCTTCTCGTCGTCGAGGGGAGACCCCGCCCCGAAGAACGGGATCCCCTCACTGATCAGCTGCCGGCGAATCCCGCGCAGCAGGTACTGGTTGCGTGCCAGGACCAGCACGTCCTTCTCCTCCTTGAGGTCCGGGAGCCCCCCGGCAAAGACGGCCCGGCCGACCTCCTTCTTGGGGTGGAACAGCTTCTTCTTCCGGTCTCGCACCCGTTCGATGGTGCGGGCAGAGAGGGCGTACACCTGGAGCGGCAGGCGGTAGCTCTGGCTCAAGGTCTGCGAGCTCCCTGGTAGCGCGTTGAGCAGGTGCGCCGAGGCCCCGGCCCACGTGTAAATGCTCTGGTCGTCATCCCCTGCGACCCACAGCACCTCGGTCTTGGCCGCCTGCGCCACGTGCAGCACGAACTTCCACTGTAGCGGGGTGAGGTCCTGCGCCTCGTCGAGGATCATGGCAGGAAGATAGATGGGCTCCAAGAACCCGTGCCGACACCCCCGCAGCAGCAGGTCGGTAAAATCCACGAGCCCGTTGCGGTGCTTCCATGCCTCGTAAGACCCCACCAGTTGCAGCAGGTACTCGCTCCCGATGGCGGGGTGCTGGAAGTCGTAGATGCTCTGATCCAGGTTCCTGATCAGCTCCCAGGCGTGCAGGGCAAAAGCGCCCGGAGTCGTGTCGTTGAAGCCGTCCGTCAGGTGGCCAGGGTCCGACAGGCGCACCCCCGCCTCCTCACCCCACTTGGCCAGCTTCTTGGGCGTGACCATTTCCTCCCTGCACACGTGGCCTAGCTGGTAGGCCATCGCGTGTAGCGTCACGAGGTAGGGAAGATCTAGGCCACGGTCCTTGGCCACCTGCTTGGCCCGCCGCGTGAAGGTGAAAAACCCCACGCGGTCCCGACCGTACTTTGTCACCAGCTCCTCGGCCCTGTCGAGAAGGACGGTGGTCTTGCCGGTGCCCGGAGGGCCGTAGAGCTTGAACGTGTTCACACGTCCCCGTAGTACCGAGTCAGGTTGATGAGGTCGTCCGAGACCTTGGCCGGCGCAGAACCCACCACGTCGATCGGGAGCTTGTACACCCCACTGACCGGCTTGCCGTCCACCCGGAGCGAGCCGCAACGCGCGCCGCGCTCCTTTAGGAGGAAGTGCAGCTCCTTGGGGTTGCTAAGACGGAACCCGTGAAAGCGCAGGTAGTCGTACAGCGTAGAGAAACGGAAGGCGTAGCACGGCACCTTTCCCTTGGGCTCGATAAAGACCACCGCGGACACCACGTCCCGCGGCTCGTTGGACGTGCAGGTCTGGCAGAACTTGAGCGCACTCTCCCACAGAAGCCCCGACTCCGTGGCCACATCCGGGGGGTCTACCTCCACGAGGTTCTTCAGTTTCTCGGCGAGGATTCGATCCCACGCCTCGGTCTTGACGTTGGGGATCACCATGTTGAACGCCTCGAACACCGCCAGCTTGAAGAGCCGGTGGCACTGGAGCTGCACGGTCTCTAGGTGCAGCGTCTCCCCGTTCACGTCGAGGACCCAGGTGGGGGGCTTGGTGAGGACCTTGGTAACGCTGCCGATGGCCAAGGTGTCGTACCCGAAGCGGGTGAGCACACCGAAGTTGAGCGACCCGCACACGTCCTTGTTGCACCGATCCACCAGCGGGGACTCGCCACACTGGTAGTGGTACCCCTTGTCCTTGCCCAGCTTCTTGAGGCTCTTGATCAGCGTGGTGACCTCGGCCGGCTGGAGGCGAGGGTCGCACTTCTCGGTGGAAAAATCGTGCAGGTAGCTCTCCCACTCGTCGGGGAAGCGTCGGCGCAGATAGATGCCGTAGTTGAACAGCACCGTGTTCCGGTGCCCCGCCCCGATCTTGCCGGCGGTCAGGAGAGCAAGGCATGGGGGCGGCGCGTCGAGGTTGGGCTGGGGTAGCTCAATAGGATTCACCCTCTGAAGGAAGCGCTCCAGCGTGAGCCGCTTCCCCGCCTGCACGCAGAACCGGTTGGTGCAGTTCCCGTCGAAGTACGGCATGTTGAGCCAGTTGCCGATCCCGTTACTGGCAAGCTGGCTCTGCTTGGGAAAGACCTCAACGTCACGAGGTAGACCCAGCTCGCCGGCCCAGCTACGCAGGTGGCCAATCACCACCCCGGCCGGTTGGGGCTTCTTCAGGAAGAGGATCAGGTGCGCCCCGCCGTGGCGAGACCGGAAGACCCAGAGCGGGAGCTGCGCGGCGGCGACCTTGTTGGACAGCCCGATCAGGTCCACCTGCACCGCGTTCCGGCCATGCGTGTCCACGTCGATGGCTCCCCAGGCGCAGGTGTTGTCTTCCATGATCGGGATCAACCCGATCCCCTTCTTGCCGATCAGGTGCCGCTCCCAGTCGTGCTCGGTCACCGCCATGTGCACGGTTTGGGCGCGCTCACGCCTTACATCGTAAGTGCCGTAAGCGCGCCCGTTCGACCGGAACAGCCGGAAGAAGGCCTGAGCAGGAGTCTCAGAAGGGGACTTCTTCTCTGCCTTCTTCATGACACTCCTCGCCGCGGTCTTGGTGGACCTGGACCTCACGAGCCTTCATCATCTCGTAGGTTTCCTCACAGTAGCGGTAGAGGTCGGGGTCCTCGACGTAGTCCCCCTGGGTCACGACGTAGTTGTAGGAGACTCCCTTCGCCCGCTCCTCTTTCGCGCTGGTGAGCCGGTACCACCGGGCGAAGCTGTCCACCCCGGAGCTGCTAATCAGGTTGACGAGCCGCTTGGCCGGCTTGATGGAGGTGGACGCCATGCTGATCGCGATGGGCTGCCGGTTCCCCTGGGCGTCCAGGTAGATGGAAGGGAAGTTGTAGTAGAGCGTGCATCCCGGCTTCACGGGCTCCCCGGTGGGGCTGGTCTGCCAGCGGCTGTACTTGCACCCCGCACAGGTGGGGGAGAACGAGCCCCCCGTCTTGCCGTCGTAGCTCCGGCACTCGATAGGGTCGCCGATCTCGCTGCCCCACTTGATCCTGCTCTTGACCAGCAGGATCGGAATGAAGTCGAAGGAGGTCCCGAGCGACTCCTTCAACACGGAGTGCGCGAACCCGCCTCGCGGGTAGCCGAGCTCCAGGTACTCGTCACTGGTGGGCTGGATCAGGACCAGCCGGGGGATCTGGAGGTCCTCCGGTCCGGCATTCTCGATGCCCCGGCTAGAGTTCTTCTTGATGTGCGTCATGCCGCCGGCGGGGCGCAGTGGGGCGATCTCCTGGCTTTCGGTCTTCTTCTTCTTGGGTTTCACGTGCAACATAGGTTTCTCCGGTGAAAATACTACTGGGTTGGCTACCTTACCTTGATCCGACGGGCGGTGTAGGTAGTGAGGTACCGCCTGACGAGCGACTCCCGTTTCTTGTTGAGCTTCACCTCCTCTGGGTCAGTGGGCATTCCCTTGAGGCTGGACTGGGCCGCGGTCTGGAGCGCCGCGTCCACCTTCCTGGCCCATGCCGACAGGGTCTGCGCGTTGATGGTCCTCTTGATTAGGTGGCCGTCGCCAAGCAGCTTGAGCCGCTTGAAGAATCCTGCCTGGTGCTCGACCTTGAGGCTGGCGTAGGTCGTGGTCTCAATGTACAGGGTCTTGGGAGCCAGCTCAATCGACTGGCCGTCCGTGGACCGAAGGTCACAGGCCGCCCGGATGGCGTCCCGGAGAGGCAGAAGCAGCTCCTTGGTCGTGACGCTTGCCTTCTCGGTCTTCAACTGTTGCAGCTCCTCGTCGGTCATACGCTCCAGCAGTGCCTGGTGGACCGCCTCCGTCTCGGCGCCGTTGCTTTTTACTACTTCCGCCAAAACGTCCCCGAGCAGTCGCAGGCGCCGATACCGGACCTGAAGCTCCTTGAGGGACACCTCGACCTGCTCATCCTGGGTGCTCATCGCGACCTCCCGCCGAGCTTGCTGGACCGTATCGTTGGCCAGCAGCCAAGCCATAAGGCGTTTATGCCGTCTCCTGAAAACAAGATACCACCCCGGGGCCGTTTGTGCAACCCTCAGGCAATGAACTTCTTGAAGGCATCGCCGGTGACCAGGTCAGCCAGCCCCTTTTTTTCGGTGAGCCGTGACCAGATGCGGTGCTCTACGGTCTGCGCCCCGCTCCCTAGGGTGCTCAGGAGATCCACGTAGGTGACGTTCCGCTTCTGTCCGATCCGGTGCAGCCGGTCTTCGCTCTGCAAGCGAAGCCGCATATTGAAGGTGTTGGAGTAATAAATGGCCAGGGAGCTGGCCGTGACCGTGATCCCGATGCTGCCTACCCGCACCTGCATGAGCAGGCAGTCGTACCGCCCCCGCTGAAAGGCCGCGATCCGCGCATCCCGGACCCGCGGCTTGACGGCCCCGCGGATCGTGGCGCTCTTGATCCCCGCCTTCCGCAGCTCCCGCTGGAGGATCTCGATCTCCCGGTTGAAGGTGCAAAAGATAACCGGCCTCTGCGCCACGTTCTCCAACACGATACGCAAGAGCTCCTGCAACTTTTGGTTCTGCTCGGGGGGGACGATCGCCGTCCAGTGGGGCTCGTCACCGGTGCCGAGGTTGACGAACCCCCCGGCCACCTGGGTTAGTTTGGTCAGCATCGAAAAACTATTCGTGATGCTCAGCCGGCCGACACCCTCCATTTCGACGAGCAGCTCGTCCCGCAACTTCCGGTAGACCCGGTCCTGCTCCTTGCCCATCGGGACGCTGCGGACCTCGTAGAGCTTCTCGGGGAGATCCACACAGTCTTTTTTCAGCACCCGGTAGGCGTGCCCGGCCACCCTCTTCCGCAGTACATCCAGGTTCTTCCAGCGGTAGGGGACCCTGCCGTAGTCCCCACCCATTTGCGCGTAGTACCCCCGGAAGGCGTAGAAGTTTTCGTAGCCCAGCACGTCCCGAGACAGGAACTTGCACTGGCTGAAGAGGTCCAGAGGGTTGTTGCCGACCGGGGTGCCGTCCATGATCAGGCGCTTTCGCGCGAGAGTCCCCAGCGCCAGCGCCGCCTCACTCTGCCTGGCGTCGATGTTCTTGATGTTGCAGCTCTCGTCAAGGATCATGGCCGAGGGATCCCTCCGCAGGAGGGTGGCAAGGAGAGGACCCAGCTTGGTGCGGAGCGCCTCGTAGTTGACCACGAGGATGGGCAGAACCTGACTCGGAGGGTAGAGCGTGCGCCCTTGCTGTATCAGCTTGGTAAGGACACGCTGACCGGTTGCCCCTGAGTTGATCCGAACAGCCCGGCCATGCCGAGAAAAGATCTCGACCTCATGCTGCCACGAGCCCTTCACGGTGTTGGGACACACCACCAGCGCGAAACGCACCGCCGCGGTCTCGTACCAGTAGTCCAACAGGTCGATCGCGATCTTGGTCTTGCCAGTGCCCATCTCCATGAACAGGCCGTAGAAGTCTCGGTCGTGCGCCTCGTTGAATGCCACTACCTGTTGGGCGAAGCTCTTCACCTTCGGCTCGAAGGCAGGGAGGTAGGTGGGCGTGTGGTCACGAAGCCGGAGCTCGTTGGTGGCGCGGCTGCGGTCCTCCAACTGGCGAAGACGCTCCCACCCGGCGATCCGCTGCCGCACCGCGGGAGGAAGACGAGTCTGCGCCCCGAAGACCCGGAGCACGTGCTGCACGGAGACGCGGGTGACAGGGATCTCCCACCGCTGCTTTTTCTTGATCCAGGCCCGCTCGGGGAGGGTCTTGATCAGCTCGACCGTCCCGGGGTCCCACGCCACCTGTAGCGTGAGCACCCCCTCCTCGTCGTCGTAGCCAAACTGAGTCACGTGGCATCCCCCCAGTTCCCCGCCGCCTTGCCGGCAGTCAGGAGCGGCACCCGGCACCCTAAGATCCGCCCCGCCTCGATCATCGTATCGTCATAGATCCCATCTACCCGGTTCACGTCGTGCTCGGGGATGCTGTCGTTCAACTCGTCGTGGACCTGTAGCAACGGGACCAAGCCGTGGCGCTCGTAGAGCAGCACCTGGGCAACCTTGATCGTGTCCGCCGCGGAGCCCTGCATCACCGCGTTCAAGGCGGGGTTGAGCGAGTCCCCCTCCCGGAAATACCGGCGCCGGCCCAGTACGGTGCATACCCACCCGGCGCTGTTCTGCGAGAGCCGCCGGCGAACGGTCCTCTCGACGTGGATCTTGAGCAGGTGCGCCGAGGGGAACAGCGTGTTGTACTTGTCCACCACCTTGGTCGCCTCGTCGAGGGTCATCCCTAGCCGGGTGGCGGTCTTGGCGAGGCCCATCCCGTAGAGCAGGGCAAAGTTGATCGTCTTCCCGGGCTTCCGGGTCAGGTGCACAATGTCCGCCACGATCTGGTGGAAGTCCGCGTCGGGGTCCCGCTGATAGATCCCGATCAGGTCAGGGTCCCCGGTGTAGTGCGCGAACCACCGGAACTCTAGCTGGCTGTAGTCCCGGCGGTTCCACCGTTGGCCGGGCTCGGGCAGGAACAACTTCCGGATCCCCCACACCGAGGTGCCATACTTCTCCTGCTTTTCAGGGTGCATGACCTGTTGGAGGTTGGGATCGGTCATCGACGTCCGGCCAGTCACGGCCCCGAAGTGGTCGTCCGTCCCGGGGGTGTCCGCGGGAAGCTGGTTGATCACGGCATGAATGCGGAAGTGGTCGCGGCTCCACACGGCATCTTGATCGAGGTACCTCCGGAGGTACCTCGTAGCCAGGTCGTTGATTTTGCGGATCCGGAGCACCTCCTTCGCCAGGTCCGCAAGCTCGGGCTTTCGAGATTGGCTGTAGTGGTGCTCAAGTAGGTCGGTGGTAAAGGACGCCTGCCCGTCCGGGAACCGGTCCGAGGGCTGGGTGTGATGCACCTCCTCCCCCGCCCCGTGGAGCTCCCACAGCCGGCCCAGTTGCTGAGCCGAGCTCGGGTTGAACCGCGGCGCACTAAGGCGGAACCTGAGCCTGCTCACCCCCGTGGTATAGGCCCGCTGCACCTGTTGCAGCCACTTCTCACACTGCTCGTAGTCGAACCGGACCCCGCGCCGCTCCATCAACCAGAGGGGGTAGGTGAGCCGGGCCTCAATATCCCACGCCTTGGCAAGCTCCGCCTGCTCTACCATCTGCAAGGCGTATCGGGCGATCGCGGCGCAACGCTCGGTGTCCCCGACGGCGTAGGCGCCGACTACCCTGCCCGGCGCCTTGGCAATGTCCCTGCCGGGGACCAGCTCGCGCTGCATCATCCACCGCCCAAGGTCCCGCTGCTCGGTCGCCGGGATCTGGCACCACCGGGCCGCCAGCTCTTTGAGTTCGAGGGACTCGCCCCGCACATACCGGTAGCCCCGGACCAGGCTGGCGAGTACCATTGAACAGCGCACCGGCCCCGCTAATGGGATCCGCACGTTGGCGAGCTGGTGCAGGTCGAACCTGGCATAGTGGAACCACTTGGGCTGGGCGGGGTTCGTCAGCTCCTTTTCAGCCCACTCGCGAACCTCGTCCAAGGTGGTGTTGTTCTTGCTCGGGTGCCCCCAGGCCAGGTACCAACTACGCACCGGGGTCAGGTCGGCCTTACAGGCGGTGATCGCCAGGCCCACCGGCACGTCATCGAACATCTTCAGCCCGGTGGTCTCGGTGTCGAGGCACAGCACGGGGTAGTCGTAGACCTCCGGAAGCGCCCGCGGCCACCACCTAGGACGCAGTAGCTTAGGTTTCTCGGTTACCGGCACGACTCCCTCCTGGCTTGTAGGTGCACGTCGTATAGGTGACCCGCCAGCTCCGCCACCCACGCACGGGACAAGTGGTGGCGGAAGCGCCGGACATAGGAGGGGTGCGGCAAGAACCGCAGGTCCCGGCGCCACGGGGTGTAGGCGTGCCACCAGTGCAGCGCCTCCTTCCCTAGCAGAACCACCCGCTTGGGGGGGTCGCCTAGCGCCGCCTGCACATCCGCGGCGCTGGTGGGCAGGTCGTCCTCGCCGTAGGAGTTGAAGAAGGCCAGGTCCCGCTCGTGTACCCGGGCTAACCGACACGCACGGCCGAGCATCGCGCCGCTTCCGGTCCGCTGAAAGAATGGCAGGGACAGGTGCTGCTCGTTGCTGCTCGCCCGTACGCGGTCCCCCACCACCCAGCACCGCGCCTCGGGGGATCCCAGGAATGGGAACTTCGGGGCAAGAGGATCGGCAGAAGTGCGGGCCGCCATGACGCCCTTCCACCGGCCCCAGATACGTTGGAGGGTACGGTCCCTCACCGTACTGTGGACCTGCCGGGTCTCCAGGGTCCAGTCATACGGGTCGGTCATGGGCAGAAAGGTGCGGTTGCGCGGCCGGCCGCTGGCGTCGGCCGCGCCGTCGAACAGGTGCCGATAGCGCTGGAGAATCTCCCACATCCGGGTCGGCCGGGTCTCGTAGTGCGCGCCGGTAGGGTGCGCCCAGGCCCGCAGGAACTTCTCCTCGGAGAGATAGCAGGGAACCAGCACCGCACCCAGACTCAGCATCAGGCGCTCCAGCAACCGCCGCCACTCCATGCCGTCCTTCTCACCTCGGCACACCACCCCGTAGGTCGGCTGGCCCAAATGCAGCCGGTCAAAGATCGTCACGGTGCCGTCGCGCCGGTATCGCTGCCGAGCACGCAGGACCGCGGTCAGGTACTCGTTCAGGGGGTCTGGGCCGGGAGGGCCGTAGTGCTCCGTCGTGACAAACGGAACCTTCTTAGGCCGGTGCGCGGCCAGCTCGGCCGCGAGGGTGCTCTTGCCCGACAGGTCGGGCCCTTCCAACAGGATCATCATCGCCGCCCCTCCCGGGTCACTCGTCTTTTACTTGGACAATCCCCACCTGCAACCTAGCAGTTACCAGCCTCCCCACGTGCGCGTCGGGGGTGTGCTCAGAAGGCAGACGCCGGCGCGCGGGGAACCCCTCGATCGTCACCGGTACGAGATCCACTTCCCGGTCTGTAGGCAGGCGCACCGGGGTGAGTTTGGGAAGGTCCTCTTGGTTCAGCAAACGCCAGGCGGCCAGCCAAATCTCCTCCCCCCAACTACGCGCCTCGGCTTTCGTGCCAAACACCACCGGCTGGCCGGACGCGGTCAGGGGAAGGACCACCGACACCTCTTCGGAGGGCCGGTGGGGGAGGCCGGTTAGGGCCGTGGTAATCGTCCACACTCCGCCGCGCATCACGCTCCCGGAAGAGGGTGCCCCTCGCACAGAGGGGCACCCTGCCCGCTGCACTACTCCTCCTCGTTGTCCTGGACGAGATCAGCCAGCGTAAGAGACAGAGTCTGGGAGGTGCCCTTCTTGGTGGTGCGCCCCAGCGTCAGGACTTCGTCCTCCTTGTCGATCTTGACGATCTTCCAAAAGTGGCCCTGGTATTCCACCTCGTCCCCCACGTCGATCCCGTCGTCGTCTTCGTCCACGTTCCCGTTCTCTTCCTCTTCGTCGTCCTCTTCGTCGTCCTCGTCCTCTTCGTCGTCCTCTTCGTCGTCCTCGTCCTCTTCGTCGTCCTCTTCGTCGCCCTCTTTCACCGCGTCTTCCCGCTTCTCGTCCTCTTCCACCGCGTCTTCCCGCTTCTCGTCCTCGTC
>Ga0100382_1002794_pt1 | contig 10304 bp, 10 predicted proteins | sample CryGeymeta201506_FD_81566 | JGI IMG/M metagenome (GOLD analysis project Ga0100382, IMG submission 81566) | Groundwater microbial communities from Crystal Geyser aquifers in Utah, USA - Crystal Geyser metaG 2015-06 | ecosystem: Environmental > Aquatic > Deep subsurface > Groundwater | place: USA...
AGATTCCCACCGCACCACCGGAATAGACGACGCAGGCGGCATAATCTTAAAGTTTATCTTCCCGGTGCTGAAAACTTGAAACTGCGTCCGGCCTGTTATATCAAAAATCGTTGCGGTTGCTGCGATGTCGGTCGGGATCGTGAACCGCGCCGCGAACGTCATCTTGCGCCGCAGCCCCGGCCCCTCCGTCAGCCCAAGCGCAGAAGGCCGGGTGAGATACGCGCCGCCGGTGGTGATGTTAGACATCTCACGACGCGGCGCTGCGATAGAGACGACTGTTTCCGCCGCGCCCGCTGTAACGGTCACGCTCGCCGCCGCATCCCCGGTAGTCGAGACGCCCGAAAGCATCCCGCTCGCCGGGTCCAGCGTGTAGCCCGCCGGGAGCGAACCGCTGGTGACAGCGAACGTCGGGAAGCCGACGCTGGCGGGAAGCGAGGCCGCGAGATCAAGCGCCGTCCAGTCGTTGATGACCGGGGCGAGTTCCGCCGTTGACGTGAGGGACTCAACCGTGACCGGGGCTGATGTCACCGGCCCAGCCACGCCTTCGCTATTGGTCGCCGTCACGCGCACCCGCAGCGCGCCCGCCGCCGTCGTGACATACGCCGCGCCAGTCGCGCCGCCGATGTCCACGTTGTCGAGGGTCCACTGATAGGCGAGCGTCGGCGCGGGATTGCCGCTGACGCTGACGCTCGCAGTCGCGGTGTCGCCGACGACGAGCGACGCCTCAGCAATGGAAACGGTCAAGCCGGATGGCGCGGCGGAGAGCGCGGGCGTAGCCCCCGCCCCTGTATTAAGCCCTACGCCGACGCCTAGTCCGATCATGTCAAGCCTCCGGGAATGTTAGCGGCGTCCACGATGCGCGCCCCCGCACCCGCCCGCCGCTGAAAGTGCAGCCGGGGCCACCGGCGGCGAACGGTCTTGCCGCTAAAGCGTGGCGCCGTAGCGGTAAAGATCATCAATCTGTTCCGGCGTTAGCCCCAAGGTCGCAGCGACCAAGTTTAGGATCACTGCATCCCGATCAAACTGCATCCCTTCGAGCCGGATTTTTGCGTCGGCGATCTCGTCCGCGGTGAAGTTGTTCGCCGCGCCAAACGCGTCAATTTCGCTGCGCATCGTCTCTATCGTCTGGCCGAGCGTGCGGGCGACCAACAAAAACTGGACGCGCGTAAGGCTTTCCGGGACCGGCGGCGGAGGCGGGGCTGAATCCGGTTGACGCCATGCGCCGCCATCCCATGACCACCCGATGCCAGCGCCCTCAGCGGCCACCCAGCCGCTTGCGGCGGCTGTCTCCGCGTCAGCGATAACGATATTGACGGCGACGCCGCCATCTAGGATTGCATAGCGCATCACCACCACCATACTCTAACGCTGCCATTGCCGCCGCTTCCGGCTGCAAACCCCGCGGAGGAGGAGAACGACCCGCCGCCTCCGCCGCCAGGGGTTTGCCCATTGCCGCCGTTGGCGTTCGTGCCGCCCGCCCCGCCCGCGCCCGCGAACACAGAACTGCCGCCCGCGCCGCTTTGAGATGAGTTCGACCCGCCGCCGCCGCCGCCGCCATCTATCGCAGAACCGCCGGGGGTGTTGCCAAACCCGCCCATACCCGCTTGCGAGAATACCAGTGCCGCCGATGTTAGGCTTGCTGTGATAACTTGTCGCGGGATCGGTGCGTATGCGTTCCAAACCCCGCCACGCCCACCCAATGCCGTGATAAAAGACCCAAACGACGAATCCCCGCCATGGCCGCCAGTCCCATTTGACGATTGCCCTATGCCGCCCGCGCCAACGACAACCGATACCGTCGCCGGGAGGTCCTCGGCCCGGAGAATATCCTCCAGACCCTCCCCGCCAGACCCCCCGCCAGGCTGGACGCCAACCCCCTTCGACCCGCCCCCACCCCCCGCGACAACCCTAACCCTCACCCACCGCGCCCCGGCTGGTTTGGTCCACGTTCCCGACGCCAAAAATTCCTGATATCCGCTTAGTATGAGGTCCGTCCATTCAACGGCGCCAGCTGCGGCATTGACCGCCAGCACCCTGCGCTCGTTCCCGGACAATGCCGGGAGCCCGATGGCCGAACCGGCGGCGGAGGCGGCGGCTTCCGCGCCACCCCTCGCCGTTTCCGCCCGGTCAGCCTCGGTCACGGCGCGATCCGCCTGCGTCGTCGCCAGCCCAACCTGCGTCGTCGCCAGCCCAACCTGCACCGCCGCCAGCGCAACCTGCGCGGCCCCGTCACTAGCAGCCGCTAACGCGCTGTTCGCCGCGGCTACAGCACTTGCGCCAGCAGACCCGGCGCTCGCCGCCGCCGCGTCCGCCGAACCCTGAACCGTGACCGAAAGCGCGTTAGCCTCTGTGCGAAATGTCGGGAGCGCGCCCAGAAAAGCGTCGGCCTTATCCGCAAAGTCCCCCGGCGCATCGGTCCGCTGCGGCGGGGTCGGCAGCGCTGAAATCATGTCAAGCCCTCGATCTCGATGGTTGCGGTTACATAGGTCGGCGTATCAAGCACAATCGAAAAGTCGCGCCAGAACCCGTAAATCAGAGACGCGCCAATCTGCGGCGACAATTCCCAAACTACCGGCGTCGCGCGAATATCCGACAAAATCCGATGATTCTGCGTCGTATGCGAAAACGGAAACAACACATCGACATTCGCAACCCTGGCAAAGAGACGTTCCGTAACGTCTATGTTGCCAAATTCGTCGCGCTCTTTGCGGCTAAAGTCCTGGATGCCAAGCCTCGCGCCATTCAGGGCGCGCCCAAGGTCCGCCTGCCGCCCAATGGCTAATACGCCCACCTGCGCGGGGCCTGCCGGCTCATGAACCGCGACTTTCAGCGTCCCCATAATGGGCGGTATATCAAAAAGCGCGACTTCATTCAACCGATCTATTGGCGCTGTAAAATACCAATACCAATCGCTTTCTGGCAGCGAGTTTGAGAGCGCGATGCGGCGCGCATAGACCCGAACCCCGCCGCTATCCTCCATGACAATATCCGCGAAAAACCCGCTAACGTCGAGCAACGCGGCGGCATTAATCGTCTGTGTAATCGCGATTGATACAGCCACGCCAGTCAGGCCTGTTTCGCCCTCAACCGCATTGGCGACGGGGATCGCCGCCGCGCCTGCGGTCACAGAGCCGATAGACCGCGCGAACATTCGCCAGCGATTGACCGGCCCCAAGTCCAACCAGTCCGGCGCGACGCCGCCGCTGTTTGCCGATGGCTGCTGATTGGTATGCGCGGTGATGGCTTCCCATACCCGCAAATCCGCGACCACCCTATCCCCTATCGCGTAGGCGACAGCCGATGACCATGCCGCCGCATCGTCAATCGGGATGTTCGATGTAAGCTCGGCGTCTGTTACTGCCTGCGGCTTTATGATCCTCATACTTCGATCCGCTCCGTCGGTAAGCCCGCCGAGTCCCATCGGCGCAGGCGTTGCGCGGTGTCGTGCGTATGGCGGTTGATGTTAGTCATCAAAGTTTTCATGTCCGCACGCAGGCCGCGAATTTCCGCCGCCGTTGCCCGGTCATGCCCCAGCGCCTGCGTTAGCTTTTCCGTGCTGATGATCCGGCTAGGCCCTGTCATTTCCAGTTCCGGGCCGCGTTCGCCAACGACGCGCAAGCCCCCCCTAAAGTCGCCGCCGGTGGCGAACCCCCGGAGGTTGCTGAATTCCTGCGAATTGACTACCGCAGAGGCCACATCCGCCCGCGATCCGCCGTCAGCGAGGAATTTGCTGAAAAACGTGGCCCCGGTCTCGTCCGGGTCTCGCCCCAACAGGTCGCGATACAGGCCGGTGATAAAATCGCTATCCGTCGCCACGGCGGTTTCCGCTCGCGTCCGCGCCATAACATCGCGCAACTCCCGAACCGCAGCGACAACGGATAGCGTCGCCTCCAATGTTCCGGACGCAATTTCTAGGTCGCGTTCGGACGCGGTGATGATGGTGTCAAGGCGCCCTATTTCGCCCTCAAATCGCGCCCTCGCGGCATCGCGCTCAACGTCCATGCTTGCGAGCAAGGCGGAATTCTGGCGTTCGGCGTCAGCTTGGCGCTTTTTCAGCGCCACAAGGGCCATTTCATCGACGGTAAGCTGGGCGTCGATAATCCCTTGCAATTCCTGCGCTTGCCGCTGCGTTGTCAGCGCATCGCGGATAAAGTCGGCGCGCGTGGTGAACGTGCCGCTATTCGGCGTCAGAGCGCGCAGCGTTTCCGAAATCGCCCCGGCGTCCGGGAGTGCGCCATTTCGCGCGGCGTCAAGTGTCGCGCCGAGTGCGGCCTGCGCGGCGGCGCGGCTTTCGCGCGCGAAAGCGGGGATTGTCAGCCGAAGCCCTTCAATTCCGGACGCGACTGCACTGCTTAGCGAACGCAGCGCCGACATCGCATTTTCGCGCGCCGCAATTTCCGCTCTCAGCGCATTCGCTTCAATCGCCTGCCGTTCGACCGCCGCCTTTCGCCGCGCGTCAATCAAAAATAGTTCGGCGTCCAGCGTCGCTTGCGCCGCGTTGCTGGCAACATCAATCGACGCCCGAAGTCGGCCGAGCGCGGCTGTCGCCTCGTTCTGGATTGCGGCCAAACGCGCCGCCGCCGCCCTTTCCGCAGCCTCGGCCTCCCTTTCCGCAATCGCCTGGCGCGCCGCGGCCTCCCTCTCCGCAATCGCCAAACGCGCCGCGGCACCCCTGTCCACAATCGCCTGGCGCTCCAAGGCGTTAAGGCGTTCGACTTCCACAATGTCCACACCCAGGCGCGTGGCGATGCGGATTCGCTCAGCCGCCACCTTCTCCAGATCGTTTAGTTCGGCCTTGATCGGGTCGGTGATCCGGAGGATTTGCTGCGCGATGTCGTCGGAAAATACGGCGCGGATACGATCCGCCGCCGCCGCGCCTTGGCGGTCAACGTCAGCGAATGACAGCCCGAGCCGGTTTGCCGTTTCGCGCGCGTCGGCCATGGCCGCGTCTAAGCCGTCCATGGCTTGTTCAATCGCGGTAATTTGCTGGGGTTCGGGGAACAGGTCTTTCCCGCTAGTCAATGCGGCTGCAAAGGAAACGTCTGACAACGCCCGCTCGGGGTTGCTCGTATCCAGCGACCGAATGACCCGCGCCAATTCAGCCGGTATGTCATTACCTAGCGCCGACGCCGCCACATCAAGCGCCGCCGACAATGCCGCTTGCGGATCGCCAACCCCCGCTCGCGCCACCGTCTCGCCATTGCGAAAAATCCGGCTTTGGTCGCGCGACCCAACCTCAAACCCGATTGACCCGGAGAGCCGCGCGCCGACTTCCCGCTCCACGGTCGCCAGCACGCCGCCGAGCACAGCCGCGATACCGTCAACAGCGTCGCGCGTCGCTTGGTCGAACTTCTTGCCGCTTTGCCCAAACTGCTCGATTCCGTCAGCGGAGACTGTCGAACCCTGCGATTTGTTGCTAGGCTTTCGCTGGAACAAGCCGCCAATCACATTGCCAAGCGCCGCGCCGCCGAGCGCGCCGAGCGGGCCGAACGCCGCGCCGCCGACAAGCCCGCCGATGCCGCCGCCGATATCGGCCCCGATGCCGCGATTGCCCAGCAACAAGTTCGCGCCAAAATTGCCCGCGAACCCCGCAACCCCTGTTAGTGGATTGCCAAGGTTATTAATGCCGGTTGCCACGCGCGCGCCTAGACCGCTTACCGCTACCGGCCCGATTCCGCTCGCCGCGCCGGTCGAGAGGCCAAGCGACTGACCCAGCCCGGACCCGACGAACGCATTGCCAAGCGTGCTCCCGCCCGAACCCAACAGCGATAGGTTGCTAAACCCGCCCAACAGGCCCGAGATTCCGCCGATTGGCGGCAGCCCCCCGAAGCCCCCGCCCGATGCTTGCCCCGCCGCCCCAAGCCCCGCCGCGCCGCCGACAAATGCCCCCAAAACAGGCGTGATGATCGGGCGCAACACGGCTTCCGCAGCCATGCGCGAAAACGTCTGACGCAGCGCCCCTAGCATACTATCCATGAGGCCGCGCCAGCCCCGGCTTGTGCCCTCAAACAGCGATGCGAACGATTCGGCCCCGAACTCCACCACACTGTCAATACGCCGCTCGTTGGTGCGGATGGCCTCCTCGGATGCACGCTCGCGTTCGCGGATAACATCTTTCGCCGCCTGCGCTTCGCGATCCAGCGCAGCCGCGTTGCGCGCGTATTGCTCCTGCAACTTTGCGCGGGCGCGGATCATGCTTTCGATCTGCTGGAATTGTTCCGACCCGATGGCGACATTCGCTTCAAGCGCGGCGGTTTCGGTTTGGATCGCGATCTCTACCTCGCGGATCGCCGCCGTGCCCATCCCCTGCACCGCGACGCGCCGCTCCAGAACCTTTATTTCATCCGCCAGTGTGGCAATGAGACGCTTTTGCTCGTCGCGCTGGCCGCTTACCGCTGCGGCGCTCGCCGTCGCGGTATCCGCTACGTCATTGTTTGCATCAGCAAGCCCGGTGGACGCCGCCGTCGCCACAACGCTGGCCTTGCCGTTTTCGTCAACCGCCGCCGTCAGCGCAGAAAGCGCCTCGCCCGCCTTGCCGAAAGCATCAGCCGATCCGGCGGTTAGCGAACGCGATGTCTCCGCCGCTGCGGCGGCGGCGGATCGCAGATTAACCGCCGCCGCCGTAGCAGCGCCGCCCAAATCGATCTCCAAGAGTTGCCCGACTGCGACCGTCTCCCTGCCCAGCGCCTCCAACACGGGGTTTAGAACCGAACCAATGGCCGTAGCCAGCGTATTGATCGCGGGGATCGCAACTGAATTCATGAGGTCCGCGATTAATTTCGCCGGGGCTGTCGCAAAGTCGGTAATGTTTGCGATAATGCCCAGCGATGCCGCCTCTACGTCGCTCGCAGCCGATGAAACCGCCAGGCTAATGCCGCGCCAAATATCCGACGCCACGCCGCCCAGCGCCGTAAACGCCGCGCCGATTGACCCCGTGCTCTCGACAACCTTGGTGAATTGGAAAACCAACTCGCCCAGCCCGACGATCAGCGCTCCGATGCCGGTGCGAACCAATGCACCCCGGAGAACCAAGAGCGCGCCCGAGAACGTGGCGGTTGACGCCGCCGCCGCCACCAACCCCGCAACGTAGCGCCCGGCTAAGACCGCCGCAGCCGTCGCCGCCGTAGTCGCAACGCGCTGGAGCGTCGTAACGATTGCGTCAATATTGTCGGTCGCGAAGCTGAACGCTTCCGCGCGCGCCCGCTGAAACGCCGCCAGCGATGGCAACAGCTTTTCGCCTAGCGCCTCCGAAAACAGGATTGCGCGTTCATTGGCCGTGTCGAGCGCGCCCGCATAACCCTGCGCGGCTGATGTCGCCGCGCCGCCGACCTGCCCCGCAACAGCATCAAGAATGAGGCCCTGCGCCTCGGCCAGGCGGTTAGTCTCCGTAAGATTCTTGATAACCTCGATTTGTGCGGCGGAGAACGAAACGCCAACTTTCGCTAGCGCCGACACCCCCTTAACAGGGTCCTCCAGCGCCTTCCCAAGCTGGACGGATGCTGACGAAATCGAACCAAACCCCGTTTCCGCCAAGTCTTGCGCGAGTCTTATCGTGCGGTCAAAAACATCGCCTGCTACGCTACGGAACGTCAGCAGTTGCGCGGCTGCGTCACGAACCCCTTGCGTTGATGCCAGCGTCGATTCGCCGAGATCGCGCGAAAGCCGCTCAATATCTTGCAACGTCTTGCCCGCCGCGCCGCCGGTGGCGCGCAGGATGCCTTCAAGCCGCCCAAACTGCTGCCCGGCTTTAGACGCCGCGTCAGCCGCGCCCGCGCCAAACTTAACAATCGCCCCCGACGACAAAACGCCCAAGAAACTAGCCGCCGCCACCTTGGCCGCTGAGAACGCCCTCGACATAGCGGACGCGGCGTCTGTCCCCTTCTTGCCCGTTTTCACAAGCTGCGACTGAATCTTGTCGAGATCGGCGCGCAAGTTGCCGGTCTTGACGTTGATTAGAACTTCAAGTTCTGCAAGGGCGTCAGTTGTCATTTCTTTCGCCCTCGCAGTGCGGCGGCGACATCATCGTCCGCCGGAATGTTATTCTCAGGAGCCGAGACGCCCGCGCCCATGACGCGCGCCTCGAATTCATGGCGCGCCTGTATCTTGTCAACCAGCCATGCGACAGGCGTCGCCAGGATCATTTCAGGGGGCCAGTCGCAGCAGCCCAGCGCCAGCCGCCACAGTTCGTCGAGATAAGCGTCTGCGGCGGCGGCCTGTTCCGCCGCGCTTAGCCGTTTCCCCTCGCGCCCTCGTCGTCGTCGCCATCGTCATCGCCGCTCGCGACGCGACGCTTGCCGCCATTCATGCAGGTTGACAAAAATTTGGCGATAGGATCGACCAAATCCACGCAGTCCACCGAATAGATCGCGTCGTCGAGCTTCTTGCGGCGGGGCCGGTCCAGATCGGCGCCCAACGCGATGATCGTCGCCATCGCGTCCACGTCCAGCCCGCCCACACGGGTAAGCCCCGCGCCGTAACCGGTAAAGTGGCGGTTGATTGCGCGCATCGCGTTGGGCGTCGGCCGAAGCCGATACTCAACATCGCCAACCGTTAACGTCTCCGAATGATCGTCCATTCACGCTCTCCAGTCGATTGAAGGAAGGCTCCGCGCCAACGGCGCCCGGTTAAATGCCCGGCGCCGCCGCCGTTTCGGTGATATCGTCGGTGATTTCGACCTGCACCGTTGCCGAGACGAAATCGCCAGAGCCGGAGATGTTCGTCGTGTAGCTGTTCAGCAAGGCCTTGAACGTAAACGTGGTCGGGGTCGGGCTAGGACCCGTCGGAGCGTCGTTCAGCTCGATCTTGCAGTTGTAGGGGATCGACGTTGCGTTGTTCGCCGCAAGCCGCGCGCGGGCCTGCCCGACGTCCGACGTATCGCGCAGAACGCTAACGGTCATCGAACCAAGCTGGTTGATACCCTTGGCTTTGAAAACCTTCTGGTCGCCCAGAGTTTCCGCCGAGATAACCGCATAGCTGGTGCCAAACTCGCCCAGATTGGTTACCAGGCCGACTTCCGCCCAGTCGGTTTCGGCGGTATCAAGACCAACCGTGGTCCCGATGAAGAATTTGGAGCCTGCGCTCGCAGAACGGGCCATATTGGCCTCCTATGCTGTGATTGCCTTGCCAAAGGGCCGGAGAGGCGCCGGGTTCCCCGGAACTCTATGCAGGCGTGCGTAGCACCTGCACCCGCACCGCGCGCCCCGTAAGGGTCGCGTCTGTCGGCGCGTCAAACCGTCGCACAACGCGGCAAAGCGGATAAACGCTCTCATCCGCAGCAAGCCGAGCGCCATCAAGAGCCGCAACAATGCTTGCCTCAATCCCCTCAATCGCTACCGCCGATCCTGTGTTATCCGCGAAAGCATAGACCACGCGCTCCACACGCTCCCCTTCGCCAAACGCCAGCGTTTCCAGCGGCTGCGCGTCGTCCGGATCAAGCGTGATGTAGGGCCTGACTGCATCCTGGGGGACAGGGCGCGATGTAAAAACCGCCGGTGCCCCGCCATAGGAGGCGATCTTGGCAACCAAGCCGGGAGCGGCGGTTAGCTGCGCATACAAGGCCAGCGTGAGCGACATCCTGCTACCCCTTAAGGATTTTTTCAATCGTCGCACGAGAGGCGGCAAGAGCCGGGCGCAGGAACGGCCTAGGGGCTTGGTCGATCACGCGGCCTAGCTTGTCAGTCCCGGTGAAGCCCAATTCCAGCCGCGGCCCGTAGTCAGCATTTGTCCCAACGACGCCCGTGATCTCCACCGCGCTTTCGCGCTTGTCGGTCGCGACACTTTGGAACAGCCGCGCGCTTACCTTCTTGGGCGGTTCGCCCGGTAGCGACGGGTTCTTCCCGTCTGCGTTGCCCCGGTTGATAGACCGCTGCACTTGCCCTTTGAGGTAGAGCGTCGCGCGATCCATATTTTTGCTGATCTTGGCGCGCAGTTCGCGGGCCACCGCGTCGCCGTTCCACGTCACCTTCATGAGGGCAGCCTCTCTTCGCAGGCGCACTCCTTGCGCCGCCCGGTGCTGGTGATCCGCACCGCCTGCACCTCTGCAATGCGGCCTTGGTATCGCACCTGATCGCCGCCCTTGATGTCGGTCGCGGAATCGGTCGAGAACCGCAGGCTGATAACTCCGCGCTGCTTGTCACCAGCCATCACCTCCGCCCCTGACAGCGGGGATAGCCGCCCCGTGACGGCGCTGGATAGCGCGAACGCCTAAACCCACCCGCCGTGCACGTCGCTTGTGCGCGCGGGGCTCCAAACCTCAAAGCCGGGCTGAAACATGCCGGTCACAGCACCCTCACATAGCTGGAGAT
>Ga0100382_1002815_pt1 | contig 10246 bp, 10 predicted proteins | sample CryGeymeta201506_FD_81566 | JGI IMG/M metagenome (GOLD analysis project Ga0100382, IMG submission 81566) | Groundwater microbial communities from Crystal Geyser aquifers in Utah, USA - Crystal Geyser metaG 2015-06 | ecosystem: Environmental > Aquatic > Deep subsurface > Groundwater | place: USA...
ATGCTGGCGCCGCCCAACCAGGGGTCGGAGCTGGTGGACCGGCTGGGCGAGGTGGCAGCCTTTGAACGGCAATACGGGCCTGCGGGGCAGGAACTGGGCACCGGCGAGGGCGCCGTGGCGCGCCGCCTTCCGCCGGTGGATTTCGAGCTTGGGGTGATCGCGGGCTATGGCACAATCAACCCCGTGGCGTCGGCGCTGATCGAGGGGCCGGACGACGGGACCGTGGCGCTGGACAGCACGCGGGTCGAGGGCATGGCCGATTTCATCGCCCTGCGCGTCACCCACACCTTCATGATGAACAACCCGCTGGTGGTGGCCGAGACGCTGGAATTCCTGCGAACCGGTGCGTTCGACCATGACATGCAGTTCATCGACGGGGTCGGCGATCTGCTTGAGTGACGGCTTGCATGGCGCGGGCGGCGGGTGAAAGCCGCGCGTTTGCCAAACCTCGGGATGACAATCCGACACCGATGCGAGGCGCCTCAGACCGGCCAAATCGGAAGTGGCCCCGATCTGCGCTGTCGTTGCGAAATCGTCAGCCCGTGCGGGCGGGTCATGCCGGAGGCGCGCCTCTGGCACGAGTGATCGCGCGCCTCTGGCACGACCGATCGCGCGCCTCCTCCGGCCCTTTGCGGGGCCGTCCTCGGCCAATGCCCGCACCGTTGCCGGGGGTGGTCAGTGCACGCTGACCGGCGTCATGTCGTTCTGGCGCGCCACGACGAAAGCGAGCTTGCGGTCGCGCACCAGCGCCAGTTGCTCACCCGCTTCGTTGCCGATCACGTAAAGCGATGTCAGCCCCGCACCGCTGGCCTGCTCCTTGATCCCTTCGGGCAAGTCCTCGACCGCGACCTTGCGCACATAGACGATGGGCCGCGCGCCGACGTTTGCCGTTTCGCTGGGTTCATGCATTGTCCTTGCCTCCTGCCCGGATCTTGATGGTCTGGACCACGGTGTCGGGCACCTCGCGCCGCAGGTCGACATGCAGCAGCCCGTGCTCCATCTTTGCGCTGCTGACCTTGACACCGTCGGCCAGCACGAAACTGCGCTGGAACTGGCGTGCCGCGATGCCGCGATGCAGGAACACGCGGCCTTCGTCCTCGTCACCTTGGCGGCCCCGGATCACCAGTTGCCGGTCCTCCAGCGTGATCGACAGGTCCGCTTCCGAAAAGCCGGCCACGGCCAGCGTAATTCGAAAGGCAGCTTCGCCCCGCGCCTCGATGTTGTAGGGCGGGTAGCCGTCATTTCCGGTCTTGGCGGTGCGTTCCACCAGCCGCTCCAACTGGTCGAACCCCAAAAGGAACGGGTGCGAGCCAAGTGTCAGTTTCGTCATCGGGCACATCCTTCGAAAGCGATCTGCAAATACGGGGCCCCGTCACGGCGGCCTCTGCGTAAGATATGGGGCCGAGACGGCGTCGCTGCAAGGCGCACAACGCTTTGCGATGGCGCGACAATCCGGTATCTTCAGGCTCTGCAATGACGACTCAGCCCGAGGTCCGCCACCGATGAACGCCCCGCAAGAAATGACCCACGAGGATGTGCTGCGCGCAAGGCTCGGGGTGTTCAAGCGAGAACATCGTGACCTCGATGACGCGATCACCGCGCTTGAAGGTGCCCTCAAGCCCGACCAGTTGACCTTGCGCCGCCTGAAAAAGCGCAAACTTGCCCTGAAGGATGAAATCGCGCGCCTCGAGGATGAGCTTTACCCCGATATCATTGCGTAGCTGCCGCGCATCCCTATAGTGCGCGCTTCGTGACAGGCAGCGAGGATTTCACGCGATGGCAAAGGTCGAGGTCGGTATCATCATGGGCAGCCAGTCGGACTGGCCGACGATGACGGAAGCCGCCGATATCCTGAAGGAACTGGCCGTGCCCTGTGAGGCGCGTATCGTGTCGGCGCACCGCACTCCGGATCGGCTGTGGTCCTATGGGTGCGAGGCGGTGGATCGGGGCCTGAAGGTGATCATCGCGGGGGCGGGCGGTGCGGCGCATCTGCCGGGCATGATGGCCTCCAAGACGCGGCTTCCGGTGATCGGGGTGCCGGTAGAGACACGGGCGCTTTCAGGTGTCGACAGTCTTTATTCGATCGTGCAGATGCCGCGCGGCTACCCGGTGGCGACGATGGCGATCGGGGCGGCTGGCGCGAAGAACGCCGGGCTGTTGGCCGCCGGTATCCTTGCGCTGAGCGATGCCGCGCTTGCCGACCGGCTCGATGCATGGCGCGCGGCGCTGTCGGCCTCCATCCCCGAGGAGCCGGTCGATGAATGACAGACTGCCCGCAGGATCCACCATCGGCATTCTGGGTGGCGGTCAGCTTGGCCGGATGCTGTCGGTCGCGGCCTCGCGGCTTGGGTACCGGACCCATATCTATGAACCGGGTGCCGCGCCTGCGGGCGATGTTGCGGCACAGGTTACGCAAGGCGCCTATGACGATCTGGAGGCCCTCGCGCGGTTCGCGGCCTCCGTCGATCTGATCACCTACGAGTTCGAGAACATCCCCGCCGAGGCGCTCGATGTGCTTGCCGCCACGACGCCGCTTTTCCCCTCGCGCCGGGCGCTGGAGGTCAGCCAGGATCGGTTGACCGAGAAGATCTTTCTGACCGATATCGGGCTGACCACGGCGCCTTTCGCGGCCATCGACACCGCCGGCGATCTCGACGAGGCGATTGCACAGATCGGCCTGCCCGCGATCCTGAAGACCCGCCGTTTCGGCTATGACGGCAAGGGGCAGGCGCGGATCGGGACGCGAGAGGCGGCCGCGCCGGCGCTCGCCGACATGGCCGGCGCGCCCGCGATTCTGGAAGGCTTCATCGCGTTCAGCCGCGAGATTTCCGTCATTGCGGCGCGCGGGCGGGACGGGGCGATTGCCTGCTATGACCCAGGCGAGAATGTGCATGAGAACGGCATCCTCGCCACCACCACCGTGCCCGCCGCGATCCCGCCCGCCTTGCGCAGCGATGCGGTGCTGCTGGCTGCGCGGATCCTCAATGCGCTCGATTATATCGGGGTGATGGGGCTGGAGCTGTTCGTGACGCCGCAGGGCCTGATCGTCAATGAAATCGCCCCGCGGGTGCACAATTCCGGTCACTGGACGCAGGCGGGCTGCGCCGTGGACCAGTTTGAGCAACACATCCGCGCCATTACAGGCTGGCCGCTTGGCGACGGGGGACGTCACGCAAACGTGGTGATGGAGAACCTGATCGGCGCGGGCGTGGATACGGCCCCGCAGCGGGCGGGCGAGACCGGCGTTCAGGTCCACCTCTACGGCAAGGCCGAAACACGGCCGGGCCGCAAGATGGGCCATGTGAATCGCGTCACAGGCCCCGCCGTCTGACCGGCGCAGCAATGGGCGCCGATCGCATTGTCGAGGCGCCCATGTCCGCTTCTCCCCGCAGGCGGGCTGCGTTGTCCTAAAGCGGGATTGTCAGCCGGATGAACCCGGCCAGACCGGCATCCTCGATTCCGCCGAAATCGAACACCCGGTAGGAAATGCCCGGCGATAGGAAAACCCCGCCTGCCAGCGGTATGGCCAGATAAGCATCGGCGCGCCCGTACAGGCCGTTGTCGTCGATCCGGAAGGAGCCGCCAAACCCGTCCACCGCGGCCCAGCCATAGCCGATATTGAGTCCGAGGCCCAAGGTCGGCACGGCGACGGAACTGCTGGAATAGCCGCCGCCGAGCGGGGTTTCGTAGGCGACGCCGAAGAAGATGCCGGTGAAGGTTGAATCGCCGCTTGTCGGGAAGACAGCGCCGCCCGCCGGGCGGAACGCATCGACCCCGTTGTTTTCGTATTCGAGGCCGAAGGAATAGGCCAGCGACGGCGCCGAGGAGGCGGAGCCGACGGCGCCGAGCCACGTTGCGGCCAACAGCAGGCCCAATGGGTTGCCGACCAGGATATCCTCTGGCCCGCCACCGCCGGCAACTGTGCGGCAATCGTCGCAGAGCGGTCCGAAAAGACCAAAGGTCAGGCGGTCCGGCCCGCCCGGTAAACTGCTCGGCCCGCTGAACGGAAAGCTCTGCGCAGTGGCCGAGGTTACTGCCATAGCCGAGAGCGCAAGCGCGACGAGACTGGAGATAAGCGATTTCATGTGATCCCTCCTCGAAGATGGTTCAGTTTCCCGCCACCAGCCGAGTCCCGCAATGGCCTCGCCAAATATTCGTTGCCCTGTGTTGCGCTTGGGTGACGTAGGGTAAATTTCGTACTGTGTCGAACGGTTTGGCTGGTGTCGGCCTGACGGGGCAACACAGGGCTGGACTGAAAAACGCTCCGACCGCGACGGGCCGGAGCGTTTTTCGCATCGACGATGACGCAGGATCAGGCGCCGATCAGGCCCATGCTTTCGAGCTTCAGCAGAACCTGCTGGGCGCAGTAATCCACGTCGGTGCCTTCCGTATCGACCACCAGTTCGGCGTTGGTCGGTGCCTCGTAGGGGTCGGATATGCCGGTGAATTCCTTGATCTTGCCTTCGCGCGCCATGGCGTAGAGCCCTTTGCGGTCGCGGCGTTCGCATTCCTCCAGGCTCGTCGCCACATGCACCTCGACAAAGGCGCCGTAGGCCTCGATCATCTCGCGCACCGACCGCCGTGTCGCGGTGTAGGGTGCGATCGGGGCGCAGATCGCGATGCCGCCGTTCTTGGTGATTTCACTGGCGACATAGCCGATCCGGCGGATGTTGATATCGCGGTGCTCCTTGGAGAAGCCCAGTTCCGAGGACAGGTGCTTGCGCACCACGTCGCCGTCCAGCAGCGTGACGGGGCGCCCGCCCATCTCCATCAGCTTGACCATCATCGCGTGGGCGATGGTCGATTTGCCGGATCCGCTGAGGCCGGTGAAGAACACGGTAAAGCCCTGCTTGCTGCGCGGCGGCGAGGTGCGGCGCAGTTCGGTCACCACTTCGGGGAAGGAGAACCATTCCGGAATCTCCAGCCCCTCGCGCAGGCGGCGACGCAGCTCGGTGCCGGAAATGTTCAGGATCGTCACCTTGTCCTTGTCGGCGATCTCGTCCATCGGTTCATACTGAGCGCGTTCCTGCACGTAGACCATGTGTTTGAAATCGACCATTTCGATGCCGATCTCTTCCTGATGTTCGCGGAACATATCCTGTGCATCGTAGGGACCGTAGAAATCCTCTCCCGCCGAATTCTTGCCCGGCCCGGCATGGTCGCGGCCGACGATGAAATGGGTGCAGCCGTGGTTGCGGCGGATCATTCCGTGCCAGACGGCTTCGCGCGGGCCGGCCATGCGCATGGCAAGGTTCAACAGGCTCATCTGCGTGGTCTGGGCCGGGTATTGATCCAGCACCGCCTCGTAGCAGCGCACGCGGGTGAAATGATCGACGTCGCCCGGCTTGGTCATGCCGACGATGGGGTGGATCAGCAGGTTGGCCTGCGCTTCCTTGGCGGCGCGGAAAGTCAGTTCCTGATGCGCGCGGTGCAGCGGGTTGCGCGTCTGGAAAGCGACGATCTTGCGCCAGCCGAGCTTGCGGAAATAGGCCCGCAGTTCATTGGGTGTGTCGCGGCGGGCACGGAAATCGTAATGAATCGGCGGCTGGATGCCGGTGATCGCGCCGCCAAGATAGACCGGCCCGGCGACGTGGTGCAGGTAGTTCACCGCCGGGTGGGCGATGTCGTCGGCGCCGTAGACCTTTTGCGCCTCGTGGGCCTTGTTCGGGGTCCATTTGTCGCTGATCGACAGGATGGCGAGGATCACGCCTTCCTGGTCGCGCAGGGCGATGTCCTGTCCGGGCTCGACCTTGTCCGCGAAGTCCTCTGACACGTCCAGCGTGATCGGCATCGGCCAGAGGCTGCCGTTGGCAAGGCGCATGTTGTCCACGACGCCTTCGTAATCCGCTTGCCCCATGAACCCCTTGAGCGGGCTGAATCCGCCGTTCATCAGGAGTTCAAGGTCGCAGATCTGGCGCAGGGTCAGGTCCCAGCTGACCATGTCGGCGGCGTCGCGCTTGAGCTTCTGCGCGCTGTCGGGAGAAACGTACAGCTCCTGAATGGGGGCAAGGTGGTTTTGCATGACTTGTGTCCTATGCTTGAGGGAAAGAAGGCCGCTCGTCGTGCCGGTCAGTTCGGCGTGAAGAGCGTCGTATTCGGCGAGTTTTTTGGCAAGGAAGCGGTCGGTGAGCCGGGCCTTTCGGGCTGCCCCGCGCGAGGTGAGCGCGTAGGCGAAGCGTTGCCGCCTGTCGGTGCTGTCGCGGTCGGTGACCTCGACCAACCCCGCCTCGGTCACCGCGCGCAGCACCGCGTTGAGCCGCCCGAGGCTGACACCAAGCGCGCCCGCCGTCGCCCGCTGCGACGCGCCCGGCGCCATGTCAAGCTGGCGCAGCAGGCGAAACAGCAGGTCGTCCTCCGGCAGGGTGTGCGTTGATGCGGTCATTGCGGGCGACTCGAAAGTATGTTCACGAATGAACGTATGTCATGGATCGAGACCACGGTGAAGTGCGAAATGAGGCACGCCGCGGGAATTGCGTGCCGTTGCATCCGCGCAACAGGAAACGCCCGACACAGGGCGAGGCGGGCGTGACGTTGACATGGTCCGGGTCTGCCTTGAAGCCACCTTTCGCCTCCCTGTTCCCCGCGCGGAATCAAGTATCCGTCCGGGTCAAGCTGATTTTGGCTGCCAGAGTCTGTTCTCCTTCAGAAGCGTGTTGGCGAGGATGAGCAGTTTTCGCATGAGTGCGGTGAGGGCGACCTTGTGAGGTTTCCCGGCGGCGCGGAGGGCGTGGTATTTGGCGCTCAGGTCGGGGTTTTTCTTCATCGCGACGAGGGCGGGCATGAAGAGGGCTTGGCGCAGGTGTCTGCGCCCGCCCTCGATCCTCGCCTTGCCGCACCAGGTGCCGGATTGTCGGGTCATCGGCGCGAGCCCGGCGAGGGCGGCGATCTGCTTGTGGCGCAGGGTGCCGATTTCGGGACATTCCGCGAGGATGCTGCGCGCGGTGATGCGTCCGATGCCGGGGATCGAGGTGAGAATCTGCGCGGCGCGGCGGCGCTTGGGGCAGGCCTCGAGGCGCGCCTCGATCTCGGCGTCGAGGGTGGCGATCTGGCGCTCGGCCTGGGCGAGGCGGGCCTTCACGAGCCGCCGGACGAGGGGCAGGCGCGCCGCTGAAAGGCGGTTCATCAGGGCGGTCCGGTCCCGGACAAGGCCCGAGCGGGCGACGCGCAACTCTCTGAGAACGATCTGGATTTCCTCGGCGGGCCGATCCGGGACCAGCTCCAGCGCCCGGCCCATGCGCGCAAGCATCGCGGCGTCCACGGCATCGGTCTTGGCCCGCGTGCCCTGAGACTGCGCAAAGCGGCGCGCCTGCAGCGGGTTGACCTTTACCAGCTGCAGGCGCCCAGAGAACGCCGCTTCGAAATCGCGGTGATAGGGACCGGTCGGCTCGAAAACCACCAGGTCCGGATGCTCCGCGCCGATCCAGTGCGCGAAGGCCTTGAACCCGGCGGCGGTGTTGTCGAACCGCGCGTGGCTGCCCGTCGTGCGGCGGTGCGCGTCGAAATGCAGTTTGGAGATATCGATGCCGATGGTATCATGTGTCATCTTCGTCATGTCCTATGCTTGTCGTGCAGGGCGACGTGCCGCTGCGTATCCGTTCAGGCCCCATGCGAAGACGGCGGTCGATCTCACTTGATTACGGTCCTCCAAGACCGGGCGCGAAACGATCCAACCGCCGCCACCGCACGCCATGATTGGCGTGGCGTGCGGTGGCTCCATCCTCGCATGGAACCGGGAAAGTCATAAGACAAGGCGTGCTTGCACACCGCCGCGCGAGCGCCCGTCCGCCCCTCGGGCGGGCGCTTTTGCGACGTCGCAATTGCGCGTAAACGTTGCAGTAATTGTCACCGTAAAGCGCGCCGCCCGGCCGTTGCGGCGCCCACCCGGCGGACGGGCGCTCGCGCGGCTCCTCGCCTCGGCTTCAACCGTCCGCTCAAGCCCGGTTCACGCCCCCCCCATCCCGCGAAGGCCAAACAACCGCAAACCGGTCCAAGCTTACATCGGGTATCTTGCGTCAGGTGGCGACGGCGAGGGGCGGCTTGGGGCCTTACCCCTCCTGTTCTGCCAGCCAGTGTTCCGCGTCGAGCGCCGCCATGCAGCCCATTCCGGCGCTGGTGACCGCCTGCCGGTACTTGTGGTCGGTCAGGTCGCCCGCCGCGAACAGGCCGGGGATCGAGGTGCGGGTGCTGTCCGGCTCCACCTTGACGTAATCGCCGTGGTGCATCTCGACCTTGCCCTTCACCAACTCGCTGGCCGGCGCGTGGCCGATGGCGATGAAGACGCCCTTGCAGGGGATCTCGGTGATCTCGCCGGTGTCCACGTGCTTCACGCGGACGCCCTCGACCCCCTTTGGATTGTCGCCGCCCACCACCTCGTCAAGCTGGTGGAACCACAGCGGCTCTATCTTGGGGTTCTTGAGCAGCCGGTCCTGAAGGATCTTCTCGGCGCGCAATTCACCACGGCGGTGGATCAGCGTCACCTTGGAGGCGAAATTGGTCAGGAACAGCGCCTCTTCCACGGCGGTGTTGCCGCCGCCGATCACCACGATTTCCTGCCCGCGATAGAAAAACCCGTCGCAGGTGGCGCAGGCCGAGACGCCAAAGCCCTTGAACGCCTCTTCGCTGTCCAGCCCCAACCACTTCGCCCGCGCCCCGGTGGCAAGGATCACTGCGTCGGCGGTGTAGGTCGTGCCGCTGTCGCCCTTGGCGGTGAAGGGGCGGCTGTCGGTATCGAGCGCGGTGATGATGTCGCCCACCAGCTCGCAGCCCATGGCCTTGGCGTGGGCCTCCATCCGCAGCATCAGGTCGGGGCCTTGCACCTCGCTGTCGCCGGGCCAGTTTTCCACCTCGGTCGTGGTGGTCAACTGCCCGCCCGGTTCGATCCCCTGCACCAGAACGGGGCTCAGCATGGCGCGGGCGGCATAGATCCCGGCGGTGTAGCCGGCAGGGCCGGAGCCGATTATCAGAACGCGGGTATGGCGAATGTCGGACATGGGGGCCTCTTGGCTTGGCTGGAACGGTGGCGGTTGCGTCTGTCAACAACCGGATCACCGCCATATAAACAGACCGCGTGGCGGTGAAAAGGGACGCATCGACGCCCTTGCAATTCGGGCCGGACTGTTTCATATGTTGCGCGCCCTTGAAACATTCTTGCGTTAAGGGTGCACCGAACATCAGAATAATTAAAACGACAGGCCAGAGGGAGGCGACACCGCCATGGCAGGGGCAAAACTCGACCAGACCGATCGCCGCATTCTGGCGGAGCTTCAGGCCGATGGCCGCATGACCAACGTCGAACTGGCCAGCCGGGTGGGCATTTCCGCGCCGCCTTGCCTGCGCCGGGTGCGCACGCTGGAGGAACAGGGCTTCATCCGTGGCTACCATGCCGAGGTTGAACCGCGGCTTCTGGGGTTCGAGGTGCAGGTCTTTGCCATGGTCGGGCTGCACAGCCAGGCCGAGGCCGACCTCACCGCCTTCGAGGCGCGGTGCCGCGACTGGCCGCTGGTACGCGAATGCCATATGCTGAACGGCGAGATCGACTTCATCCTGAAATGCGTCGCGCCCGACCTGTCCAGTTTCCAGAGCTTCCTGACCGAGCAACTGACCGCCGCCGAAAACGTCGCCCAGGTGCGCACCTCGCTGGTGATCCGGGGCGCCAAGGACGATCCCGGCGTCCCCTTCGAGGTGCTGGAGGAGCGTCTGGCGCGCGAGGCCTGAGCGTCATGCTTCCCGTCAATGCTGCCCGAATCAAGCACCTCTACCAACAGGCCATGGCTGCGCAGCAGGCCGGCAACGCCCCCGAGGCGCTGCGCCTGTACGCGCAGGTGTTGCAGATGCGCCCCGACCTGGCCGAGGCGCATTTCCAGATCGGTCGCATCCACGCCGCCGCCAAGCAGGCCGACAAGGCCGAGGCGGCGCTGCGCAAGGCGCTGAAATCGCGTCCGAAGGAACCCGCGATCTGGCAGGCGCTGGCCGGGGTCCTGAGTGGCGGCAAGTTGAAGAAACTGCGGCGAGAGGCGGCGTCTGCGGGCATATCGCTGTCGACTGCCCCGGATATCTCCAGTCTGCTGGCGCAGATCGACAGCGGCGGGGCCGAGGCCGCTGAAGCCGCCGCCTTCGCGCTGGTCGCCCGCCATCCGCAGGCCGCCGGTCCGGCGCTGGCGCTGGGGCTGGCGCGCGCCGCGCAGGGCAAGTGGGGCAAGGCCTTCGGCCCCCTGGAAAAGGCGGTGGAACGCGACCCGGAAAACCC
>Ga0100382_1002836_pt1 | contig 10177 bp, 6 predicted proteins | sample CryGeymeta201506_FD_81566 | JGI IMG/M metagenome (GOLD analysis project Ga0100382, IMG submission 81566) | Groundwater microbial communities from Crystal Geyser aquifers in Utah, USA - Crystal Geyser metaG 2015-06 | ecosystem: Environmental > Aquatic > Deep subsurface > Groundwater | place: USA...
CCATCACCAGCATGTTCATGCATGGCGGTTGGCTGCACCTGATCGGCAACATGTGGTTCCTCTACATCTTCGGTGACAACGTCGAAGACGCGCTCGGGCGTGGGCGCTTCTTGGCCTTCTACCTGCTGGGCGGGCTGGCCGCGGCGGCCATGCAGGTCGCCATCGGCCCGAACAGCGCCATCCCCATGGTCGGCGCCTCGGGCGCGATCTCCGCCGTGATGGCCGGCTACGTGATGCTCTTCCCGCGCGCTCGGGTGGTCACCCTGGTGCCGATCTTCTTCTTCATCCAGATCGTCGAGCTGCCGGCGTTCGTCTTCATCTTCGTCTGGTTCGGCTTCCAGCTGCTCGCGGCGCTCGGCACGCTCGGCTCCGCCGGCGGAGGCGTCGCCTTCTTCGCGCACGTGGGCGGCTTCATCGCCGGCCTCTTGCTGGTGCGCGCCCTACGCCCGGCGCAGCCCAAGCCGCGACCGTTTCCGGTGTACACAAAGCCTCACTTCGACGGACGGCGCTGGCGCTAAAGCAGGAGCCACGCAGCACGCGGCCCTTCAGACGAGCCAGTGCGTGCGCGGCTCCTGAACCACGGTCTCGAGCGCCCGCGGTCCAGTCAGCTCGCCGCGATCGACGCTTCAGAAGGGATTGTCGGGGATGGTCGCTGGCGCCATCGTCGGCGCCTCGGTCATGGCGGGCGCCTCGGTCATGGCGGGCGCCTCGGTCATGGCGGGCGCCTCGGTCATGGCGGGCGCCTCGGTCATGGCGGGCGCCTCGGTCATGGCGGGCGCCTCGGTCATGGCGGGTGCCTCGGTCATCGCAGGTGCCTCGGTCATGGTGGGCACCTCGGTCATGGTCGGGGCCATGGTCACGGCACCCGTGACCTGCTCCTCGAGCGTGATGTCGATGACGCGGCGCATGGCCCCGTCACTCTCCTCGAAGGAGTCGGGCTCGATCGTCATGGTGTTCCGGTCGTAGCCGCGCTTGGTGGCGATCACGAGGATGCTGCGGGAGAGGCGCGGGAAACGCAGCTCCCCAGGAGCGGCGATGGCCTGACCACTGGCGGAGACGCGAGCGCCCGCGGGATTCGTACGCACCGTGACCACGTAGGGCAGCGCCTCCAGAGTGAAGCGCTCGGTGGCGCCCTCGGTGGGCGTGACCTCACGACTGATCTCCGCAAAGGACGGAGCCTTCAGCGTCAGCGTCGCAGGCGCACCGGCCGGGAGGTTCACCACCGCGGGCGTGCTCCCCAGCAGCTGACCCGCAACGCGGATCTCCGCGCCAGCGGGGGTGGACTCGACATGGACGCTGACCGTTGCCGCGGGAACGGCGACCGCCGCGTCGGCCTCGGCGAGCGGCTGCTCGGGCACGGGCTCGGGAATCACGTCCGGCTCGGGCACGGGCTGCGGCGTCACATCCGGCGCGGGCTGGGCCACGGGCTCGGGCGGCGTCTGTGTCTGCGAGTAGATGACGTAGCCAATGACCGCGACCGCGGCGAGGCCCAGGATGATGGGCAGCGCCAAGGAGCGCGAGCCCTCGGCGGGCTGGGCGGCGAGCAGAGGAGGCGCGGCCAGCTTGCCGGCGGCAGGTTTCGCAGCGGCGGGCTTGTCGGCTGGCTTCGCGGGCTTGGCGGCCTTCGCAGCGGGCTTGTCGGCCGCCGGCTTCGGCTCGGGCTTGTCCGCCTTCGCAGCGGGCTTCGGCTCCTCGGCCGGTTTCGATGCCTCGAGCTCGTCGCCGGGCGACGCCTTGGCCTTGGACGCTTCCGTGGCTGCAGCCGCGAGGGCCGTGCTCGCGGCCTCACCGCTGGCGATCGCGGCGTCGGCGGCGGCGGCGAGGTGCTCCATGCCCTCCGCCATCAACGTCGCGTCGTCGTCCTCGTCGTCGGGCTCGCTGAGGTCCGGCGTGGCCGGTCCTGCCTCGGCCGCGGACTTGGCCTTGGCGGCGGCGTCGCGCTCGCGTTGGATCTCCTCGGTGCGCTTGCGCGCGGCCTCGGCGTTGGCCTCGGCCTCCTTGGCGGCGTCCGCGTCACCATCGGCCAGCGCGGTGGCCAGGAATTCACTCGCGTGACGAACCGTCGTGCGGTCCTCGGGCGCGACCAGCTCCGCCGGCGGCAAGTCCGGGAAGAAGCCTTCCTTCGCGGCTCCCGGCTCACCCTGATCGAAGGTGCCGGGTTGGTTGTCGCGCTGGTCCGCGATGCGCTGCACGAATCCGCGGCTCTCGCTGTCCATCTTGATGAACTTGATGCCCATGCCCGCGGCGACGCCGGTGTCGCCGACCTCGTCGGCGTCACGCGCCCAGACCACGCGGCCCACGCCACGGATTACGCGCGACTGGTCCTCGAGCTGCAGCTCGAATTTCAGCAGGGTGCCGATGGCCATCGGCTTCTTCGACTTGATGAAGATGCCACCGCGGGAAATGTCGTGGCTGTAGTGCTCCACGAAGTCATCGAGGGTGGCGCTCTTGAAGCGCACCTTCAGGGACATCGGCGCGCGGCGATCTTTACGGGTGTCGGCCATGGGCTCCTCCGGGCGCTCATTCGAGGGCACGGTTTGGCGATCCTACTGTGCAGCGGCCAGATCCTCAATCTTCCAGGGTGAACCCGAGGTCCGAGCGGTAAGTTTCTGGCGATCCGCCCAGATCCGCGAGGATGCCGCCGAAGCGCGGTCGAAGCTCCGGAGCCACGTCCAGCAAGGGCGCCAGGGCGAACGCCCGCTCCAGCAGGTGGGCGTGGGGCAGCCGTAATCGCGGACCCGAGGCGGAGGCATGAAATCCGTAGAGCAGGTCGATGTCGATGGTCCGCGGACCCCAATGGACCGCCGTGCTCCGATCCCGGCCCATGCGGGCCTCCGTCGCCAGGGCCAGATCGAGCAGCGCCTCGGGGGAGCGCGAGGTCTCGACTCGGATGGCAGCGTTCAGATAGCGCGGCTGGGGCGGGCCGACGGGATCCGTCTCGTACACGGCCGATTCGGCCACGACTCGCAGGTCCTCCGCCTGGTGAAGCAGCAGCGCGGCGCGGCGCAACGCCGCGAGCCTGTCCCCGAGGTTGGCCCCCAGACCGAGCACGTACATGCGCCGGAGGGTACGCCCGGGCACGGGCGCGCTCCACGCCAGACTGCATACGCGCCCAGACCGAGCACGTACATGCGCCGGAGGGTACGCCGGAGAGGGCCTTGGGCCAGCCCTCGCCTGGGCTCGAGCGGTGGGCCGACGACGTCCAGGGCGGCCACCTCGCGTCATGATGCCTTGCCAGCGCGAGCCGACGGGCGCTAGCCTCGCGCGTGCTCGAGAGGGTTGCGCTCCACCGAAAGCGGTTCCGGACGCCAGGCGTGACGCCCGACGCGCGCGGCGTATTGCTCGGGGACCGGGGCCTCTTGCTCTTCCCCTCTCTCGACCGCCTGGTCGCCTTCCTGCGCGCCTACGCCGAGCAAGACTCCCTCGACGAGCTGCTGGTGTCCCTGAAGATCCGGCAGCTGGTCACGCCTCTGAAGACACGCGAGGCCATGCTCTCGTGCACGGCCGAGTCGTCCTACCGCATGGACAAGCTGGCCTCGGTGGCGCGCCTCTCGGGCGGACTCTGCTTCACCGGAACGTCCCGCCACTTCGTACGCTACCGAGACGCCGCGTCGCCGCTCGGCTACGACGTCGCCGAGCTGGCCCAAGAGGCGGCCGATCTGATCGTCTACGATCAGGCCTATCAGCAGAGCTACTCCTTCGAGCGGGACCTCGATCTCCGAGCTCTGCTCCTGCGCCTCGACCCGGTCCCCACCGCGGCCAACCGCCGCGAGGCGCCGCCGCGCCTCTTCGTCACCGCGGAGACAGGCGTGGGTGGTGCGATCACGGGCTATCTCTTCCGCTGGGGCGTGGACGCCAAGGTCGCGCTGGCGGAGTGGCCACCGGAGTCGGCCTTCGACGATCGCGGCACGAGGCTCTACGTCTTCGACATCACGAGTCCGCCGGCTCGCATCACGACGCTGCTCGCGTCCTTGCCCGGCGTGAAGGTGTACGCGCCCGACGGTCCCAACGTCGCCGTCGAGCTCGGGTTCCACCATCCCATCTCGCTCACCTCCTGCCAGAGCCTGTTCTCGACCAACTCGCTGACCCTGTTGCCGAGTCGGGGCGATCCGCGCCAGATCGCGCCTCTGCCTGCCTTCGCGCCCGTGGAGTCCTTGGTCCGAGCCGACATCTCGCAGGACGGAAAGCCTCGCGCGCGCATGGGTAAACCCTCGAAGCGTGTGCTCGAGGCGGCGTTGCCGCTGCGTCTGGCGCCTTCCTCCGACGCTTGGCGCAACGTGGTCGCGACGATCGTGCCGTCGTCGCAGATCGATTGGCTGGCGCGCATGGTCTACGCCCTGCCCTCGGACGCGCTGCGCTCGCTTCGCATCGCCTTCGGGGAGGGAGGCGAGGTCTACCTGCACGACCCGAACGGCATCGAGGGCGTGCCTCTGGGCGAGTTCGCCTCCGAGGTGGCGCCGCGGATCTACGTGCCGGCCGGTTTCTCCTTGGTCCCGGCGGTCTCCTCGGATGTGCTGCTCGGTCTGCTCAAGGATCGCGGCGACGCCCACATCTTCTTCACCCACGGGGCCGCCGAGCCTTCGCGCGTCCCGGACCAGGCCTTCCGCGAAGCCACCCGGGCGCTTCTGCACGAGATCTCGACCCGAGTCGTCAGCGCCGCGGCGCCACAGGAGGAGCCGCCCCTCGGGCTCTTCGACTACGCCGAGGCCAGACGCCTGCCGCTCTTCGCACTGCCTGGCGTGAAGGAGAGCGCGAGCGAGAGCGCAGAGGGCGACGAGGCGGAGAAATGAAGGAGGCCGAGCGCGCACAGGCTCTGTTCGAAGCCTTCGCCGACGGTTTTCTAGGGCCGCTGCTGGAAGGCCGGGAGGTGCAGCTCACGCGCATGCTCGGTCCGGGGCTGTTGACCCATTTCACCTTCGCGCAGACGGCCGAATCCGAGGTGGACGCGGCCATCTACGAACGGCTGCACGCGCTGGCCTCGCGCCACGCGCCGGTGCGCGCGCTGACCTACCCGAGCCGCGAGACGCGCGCCTTCGCCATGGCGCTGCACGATCTCATCGCGTTGACGGATCCGCTGCTCGATCGCCTGTTCGCTCGTCGCGCTCGGCCCAGGGTCGTCGCCTTCGTGCGAGGTCTGCTCGCGGAGACCAGCGCGCCCCGAACCCGCGGCGAGGTGCTGGCACGCCACGTGATCTGCGATCGCGCCTTGGCGCTCAAGCGCCGCGACATCGTGGTGACGAACTGGGCCTACACCTATCGCTTCTTCGGGCGACCCGTGCCTCGCAACGTGGTCGCGATGCCCAGGCTGAGGCGGGTGAAGCAGCGCGAGCAAAAGCACAGCCTGCTGGAGCTCTTCTCCGAGCTCGACAGCGAGGCGCTGCCCCTGAACTCGCTGCTCGAGGCCGTACTCGCCCGCTCTCCCTTCACGCGCCTCACGCACTTCTCACTCAGCCAGGCGCCGCTCTTCGACCTGGCGACGCTGGCCATGCTCGAGGACGCATCGCTCCGACAGGGGCTGATCGCGGAGCTCGGCCCGATGGATGAGGCGGTGGTGATGACCCGTCTCGGGATCGAGCTGTGGAAGCTGCGGCTGTGGGCGCATGCGCCCGCGCGTCTGCTGAGCGCGGCTTCGACCTTCGTGTTGGAGATGGGCTTGAGCCTCTTGCTGCGGCGCGAGCCTCCGAAGCTCACCGGCACGAACGCCAGCTTCGAGCTGGGTCTGGCGCTGAGCCTGCCAGCGGCCGCGCAGAGGACACAGCGGCTGTGGCCCGTGCTGTCGAAGATCGACGACGAACGCGCACGGGACGGCGCGCGGAAGTGGGCGGAGTGGGCCTCGGACGTGCCGCTGAAAGAGGCGGAGAACATTCTTTCCCTGGCGAGCGCCGGGGCTGATTTGGAGCGAGCTTCATGAGCGACCTTGGGCAACGACTGCAACGCGTGGGCCGCACGATCGAGCAGACTTTCTTGGGCAAGTCGGAGGCCGTGCGATTGATGCTCATCGCGACCATCGCGGGTGAGCACATGGTGCTCGTCGGTCCGCCCGGCACAGCCAAGAGCGCGCTGGTGCGGCTGATGTCGAAGCTGATCTCCGCGCGGTACTTCGAGTATCTGCTCACGCGCTTCTCCGAACCCAACGAGATCTTCGGGCCCATCGACATCCAGGCCTTTCAGCTGGGCAGCTACAAGCGGCGCACCGAGGGCATGCTGCCCGAGGCGGAGATCGTCTTCCTCGACGAGGTGTTCAAGGCCAACAGCGCGATCCTGAACTCGCTGCTCTCGGTGCTGAACGAGCGCGTCTACACCGTCGGCGGTCAGGTCATGAAGGTTCCGCTGCTGAGCGCCTTCGCCGCGAGCAACGAGGTCCCGAACGACGAGAACCTGATGGCGGTCTTCGATCGCTTCCTGCTGCGCGTGCGCAGCGAGAACCTCGACAGCTACCACTTCCACGATCTGCTCCTGCGCGGCCTCGAGCACGAGAAGAAGAGCCTCAGCGGCGCCTACGACAAGCTCGAGCCGATGCTCACGAGCACCGAACTCCACGCGCTTCACGCCGGCTTCGCGCCGCACATGAACTTCAGCGAGGAGTTCCTCGGTACCTACAAGAGCCTGGTCTTTCAGATCCGTGGCGAGGGCGTGAGCTTCTCCGACCGTCGCGCGATCAAGATGCTCAAGCTCTTCGCAGCCAGCGCTTACCTCGATGGACGACCCACCGCCGACGCGAGCGACCTGTTCGTGCTGAAGCACGTCTGGAACAACCTCGACCAGGCGGACATCCTCGAGGGCATCGTGGGGCCGACGCTCGAGGCCTACTATCGAGGCCACCCCGAGGCGCGTCGTCTGGGCGCCACGGACGTGGGACTCGACGCGCTGAGCCAGGAGATCAACCGCATCCGCACGGTGTTGGTCTCACCGGAGCCGGTCAGCGACATTCAGCTCTTCAGCCACCTCAAGGCGCTGAACGAGATCAAGGCCGCGCTGCTCGCGATTGGAACGCCACCCGCGCAGGAGGCCATCGGTCGCGTGGACCAGCTGCTCGGGCAGGTCTTTCAATCGGGCAAGTTCAGCTGAGTCGCTGTGCCGCTGACCACGGTCGAGAGCACGGGGGAGATCGGTCGCGAATTGGGCAGCCTGGCGCTCTCCTGCGTGCGCGTGGAGGAGCCGATGCTGGGGCTGCGCTTCGCGCGCTGGCAACGCAGCCTGGTCAAGGTCGGGCTCGAGGCGCCCGCCTTCGTGATCCACGACCTCGGCATGCTCTGCGTGATCACGCCGAGCGAGGTGCCTCTGGGTCCGCGACCGCTGACGCAAGGGTTGAGCCTCGACGGGACCAGTCGAGACGACCTGGAAGCCTGGACCGAGACCCTGCACGAGCTCGGGGAGAGTGAGATCTTCGAGCGGGCCCGCAGCTTCCGGCTGGCCGACGACCTGATCACCGTGCTGCTCCTGCGCATCCTCATACCTCTGTTCCGAGACACGCCGCGGGCCGGAGCGGTGCGGGCCGAGGCGCCGCTGGATACGGGCAGCTACCAGGATCTCGAGTCGCAGCTCGCGACCTTGTTTCGCAACTTCGATCGCACGCGCGAGATCGGCACGCTCTCGATGTTGGCCAAGGAGCGCCTTCGCGTCGTGATCGCCGCCGAGCAGATCGACCTCGACACCCTGCGCCTGGTCGGCATGTTCGGGCAGGAGTCCGCGGCGGCGGGCGCCATGGAGATGCTCGACCTGTTGCGAGTCTTCGAGAGCCCCGAGGCCAACGACGTCGTGAACTTCTCTCTGGATCTATTGCCCAGCGTGCTCGAGACGACGCGCGCCGGCGGAGAACAGCACTACGCCGTCGATGGCTACGCGGGCATGGACCGTCGCGGCACCATCGACTCGTTGGTTCTCAGCGAGCTCGCCTTCGGACCCGAGCTCTTCGCGCGCCGCTACGCCGAGCGCGAGGTCTTCTACTACGCGCACGAGAAGGAACAAGAGGAGGAGCGTCGGCTGCACTACATCCTGGTGGACGCCAGCGCCTCCATGCGGGGCAAGCGCTCGGTCTTCGCGCGGGGCCTCGCGCTGACGCTGGTCAAGAAGCTCACGCTGAGAGGGGAGCTCGTGCTCCTGCGCTTCTTCGACTCGCGACTGTACGACCTGCAGCGGGCGCGGACAGGACGCGCGAACGACGGCGGGCTCTCCGTCCCCTATGTGCTCACCTTCAAGGGTGAACACGGCAGAAACTACGCCAAGGTCTTCAGCTTGTTGGTTCCCGAGATCGCGCGCCTGGCCAAGCGCGAGCAGCGAAGGCCCGTGCTCTACCTGCTGACCCACGCGGAGTGCCACGTCCCACGAGAGACGGTGAAGCGCCTGGCCGCCGAGGCGGAGCTCTACGGCATCTTCATGCTGCCTTCAGCCGGCGAGCTGGACCTCGACTACCTCTCGCTGCTCGACACCGTGCAGGTCGTCGACGAGGCGTCGCTGTCGCAGCGGGACGCGCGCGCCAAACGCGCGCTCTCGATCGTGGAGCACGCTGCCAAGGAGCGGAAGGGGTCGAACGCGTGAGCGCCACGGACCAACGCGCGCGATGGCGGGAAGCGGAGAGCGCGCTCAGCGCCCAGAGGTACGACGAGGCCATCGACCTGCTCATGCGCCTGGCCAGTCGAAGCCACGTGCCGACACAGGAGATGAACACCTACGTGCGGGCCTTGGCTCAGGCCTATCGTGGCCTCGACAATCGACGCGCGGCCGCGACCGCGCTGCTCTTCCTGGGCGATCACCGCGGAGCCGGCGAGTTGGTGCCGAAGGTGCCGACGGATCTCGCCCGCATCCACCTGCGCGCGGGTCGGGTGACGGAGGCGGCGCGAGCCTACGAGGAGGCGGGGTGGCGCGGACACGCGGCGCTGACGCTCGAGCGCACGGAGGATCACGTGAGCGCGCGCGTGCTCTGGGAGCGCATCGCGTCCGACCCACGTCTTCAGAGCGACACCTATACGCGCGGGCTCGTGTTCTTCGATCTGTCGCGCTCTTGTGAACGGCTCGGCGACACGCGCGCCGCTCGTCGCCACATGGTCGAGAGCGTCCACCTGATCGAGGCGGCAGCGGACGGCTTTGAGGCGCAGGGCCAGCGCGAGCGAGCGTTCGACTGTTTCCAGGTGCTGCTCTCCCTGGGCAAGGACGGCGCCTTCGAGAACCTCGCCGAGGGCTACCTCAACTGCATTCGAATTCTGAGCGAAGACGAGCTGAAGTACTACGTGCTGCAGTACTACGAGGACTTCCAGGCGCTGGCGATGGAGCGTGGGGAATTCCTGGCGGCGGCGACGCTCTGTCGTGAAGCGGCCGAGTTCGCTCGCAAGTACGCCATGCCCTACGAGTCCGCGTATCGCTTGCACGCAGCCGAGGCGCAGATCGCGGCGGCCGACAGCGCGGCGAAGAATGGCCTGGTCGAGATGGCGGAGAATGCGCGCACCGCGGCCATCGACGCCTTGGCGGAGGTGGGCGCCTTCGCGCGAGTCCGCGCTCAGTACGAGGTGATGGGGCAGCTGCCCCTTCCGGCCAAGCGACGCGCTCGCTACGCGCGTCTCGCCAAACGTCTCGCGCAGGCGACGGACTCGGCGACGTCGGAATCGACCTTGCCCGGCCACCTGCGCATGGAGTCGGCCTACCCCGAGATCTGGCGCCTGGACGTGATCGCCTGGGAGCAGGCGGGGGACTCCGTCGAGGTGATGGGCGAGGTGCTGCTCGGAGATCAGCTGGCGGACTTCACGCTGAGGCGAGCTCTGATCTGCAGGCTCTTCGGCCTGGCGCATGCGGACGCCATGAACGAGGAGGCGCGCGCCGACCTCGCGGGGCAGCTCGGGAAGGTCGAGCTCTACGTCTGCCTCGGTCCGCTGGAGCGGCTGTTCGAGGATCCGAGCCCGAAGGTGCGCATGGCCGTGATGGGCTCCCTCAAGCAGCTCTTCTTCAAGCGCTCCTACCCGCTGATCGAGCGGGGCCTGCGCGATCAGGCGAACGAGGTCCGGCGCGAGGCGCTGAAGGCGGTGGAGACCCTGCACTTCACCCACGCGCTCGACCCCTTGCGACGCATCTACCGCCAGGCCAGCACGGCCGAGGTGCGGCAGGCGGCGCTCTCTTCCATCGGTCGAGTCCAGAGCCCGGAGGCCGTGGAGCTCCTGCTCGAAGCCCTGCTACACGGAGCACCGCC
>Ga0100382_1002859_pt1 | contig 10148 bp, 6 predicted proteins | sample CryGeymeta201506_FD_81566 | JGI IMG/M metagenome (GOLD analysis project Ga0100382, IMG submission 81566) | Groundwater microbial communities from Crystal Geyser aquifers in Utah, USA - Crystal Geyser metaG 2015-06 | ecosystem: Environmental > Aquatic > Deep subsurface > Groundwater | place: USA...
TGCCGGTGGTGTGCTGACACAGCCACTAGGATCCCCACCGCTAGGTACACAGTATTCTGGACCGTTGCAGTTGCAGCCATCCCAGGTATTCGTGCAGTAGCCGTCGTCCTGGACTGCGTAGCAGTGATCCGCTGCGCTGATGGCCACCACGCTGGTGCCAGCTGCGGCCGCTGGGGCTGTCCAGCTACACGCGGCTGTGACGCAACTATGGCTATCAGCGCAGCTCGGCGCGATGTCATGCTGGCAAGTGCCCGAAGGCGGCGCGTAGTAGCCGCCATATCCGTACGAGACCCAATGCCAGCCCGCAGTGTGGCAGCTGTCGATGTTGCAGGTCAGTCCGTCGTCGCACAGGACAGAACCGTTTTCGTCGATGCTTCCGTCGCAGTCGTCGTCGACCCCGTTGCACACCTCGGGGGGAACCCGGCAAGCGCCCCATGTCCCATTCAATGTGCAGTACTGAAAGCTGAGCTTTCCGCACGCGTTCGTGCAATTCCGCGACTGCGGGAACGTGCAGGCCGGCGGAGCCGTGGTGCACGGCGGGAACAGGCAGAAGCCGGTCAAGCCCATCGGCATCATGTGCTGTAGCCCACCGTCGACCAGCCAGGCGTACGCGAGGTCACCGCCAGTGACGGTCACACCTGCCCCCGATAGCTCACAGCGAATGCCCGATGCCTCACCGGGACAGGCTAGCTCGACTCGACCCGGCGCGCCCGCATCCGCCAGCGAACTGGAGAAATCTCCGACCGATTGGAGCACTGCAACGATGCGTCGCGGCACTGCGTCAGGCGCGACTTGCGTTGGATTCTCGGAGTTGACTCCTCCTGCGTCCCCAGCTTCGACCGGGGTGGCCTCCAGTGCTCGTGGTCGGAGATGCAGTGTGCGCTCGACGCCCGGTACGTCCACGACAATGCCTGCGGCTGAAGCATCGTCCGCCGTCGCTAGCAGGTGCAGGGCGTCGTAGGGCAATGGGGCACCCTCGGGGCCGGCGAGCTCCACGACCGTTTGGTCCCCCAGAGCCAGGTTCATGCCCCGCTCGGTCAGCGTGACTGCCGGTGCCTCTGCGCTGGCGTGATCGATCCAGCTTGGCAGGCCGATGGCTCGGTCGACATGGTCTGGTAGCTCGAGCGACGGGCCTCCGGCATCGGACGGCACACACGCGCCGCTACCTGCGGTTATCAACCACCCAGAAGGCGGAAATGCCGGACGGTCGGGGCGCGTGTGAGGTGGCAGGCAAGCGCGGCCCGAGGCCTTTCCGCGCCGCGCCGAGGCTGAGGAAGCTCGGGCCCTTCGCCAGCGGCGCGGGGCTCGTGACGTCGACGCGAGTCGCGCTGGCGACGTGATCGCGGAGCTGCTGCGCCTCCGGCGACACCGACCTCGCGCGGCTCTACGTCAACGAGCCCCGGTCGCTACATCCGGTGCAGGTGATCTCTGGACACCTCTCGAGCCCAGGTCGTCAGGGTCGACCGGACATGGCCCCCTTCGGGCGGTGTCCGGCTCGACCCTGATGGGCTTTCGCGATATCGCTTCGCCATGAGCGATCTATTTCATGAGAAGGCCGCGGGCTGGGACGCGCGCCCGGTGCCCGCCATCATCTCCGAGGGCGTGGGTTCGACCCTGCTGCGACGGGTCGAGCTGACATCCGAGCTGCGCGTGATGGACTTCGGCGCCGGCACGGGCCTCATCTGCGCCCAGGTCGCGCCCCGCGTGGACCGCGTCTATGCGGTCGACATCTCGCGCGCCATGCTCGAACAGCTCGCAGCCAAGCCCGCGCTCGAGGGCAAGGTCGAGATCGTCTGCCAGAACATCGTGGAGACGCCCCTCGGCCACAAGGTCGACCTGATCGTCAGCGCCATGGCCATGCACCACGTCGAGGACACGGCCACGTTGCTGCAGGCCTTCGGCGCGCACCTCGATCCAGGTGGCAAGGTCGCCCTCGCCGATCTCGACCAGGAGGACGGCAGCTTCCATCCGGCCGACGCGGAGGGCGTCTTCCACTCGGGCTTCGACCGTGACGCCCTCGGAGCGTTGCTCGCGGCGACCGGCTTCGAGCAGGTCGAGTTCGTCACGGCGGTGGAGGTCAGCAAGCAGGAGAAGAGCTACCCCATCTTCCTGGTGACCGCGACGAAGTCCTGATCTACGCCTTGGTCGACGATTCGGCTCGCGCCGCAGCCTCGCGCAGCTTGTCCTTCTTGCTCTTGCGCTTGCCCTTCACGCCTCCGGTCGGAGGAGCGTCCGGCCAAGGGTCCGTGGGCTCGAAGCCCTCCATGGTACCGAGCTCGATCGCGAGCCGATGACGTCGCTGGATCAACCAGAAGTGCGAGAGCGCCTCGGCCGTCACGAAGCTGATGGCGACCCCAGGCTCGCCGGCGCGACCCGTGCGACCCGTGCGGTGGATGTAGTCGACGGTGGAGCGCGGCAGGTCGTATTGGATGACGACGGGGAGGCCGACGACGTCGAGGCCCCGGGCGGCGAGATCGGTCGCGACCAGCACGCGGACCTCGCCCTTGCGGAAGCCCTCGAGCACCCGCGTGCGCGCCCCCTGGCTGAGCTTCCCGTGCAGCGCGGCCGCGCGGATGCCCGCACTGGTCAGCTTCCGCGCGATCTGGCTGGTCGCGTGACCGGTGGCCACGAAGACGAGCACGCGGCTCCAATCGTCGTCTTCGAGCAGGCTGCGCAACAGCTCGGTCCGGCGCGGCGCGTCCACCTCGAGGGCGTAGTGCTGAATGTCCGGCACCTCGGCGCGCGTAGAGGTGACGTCGACGCGAAGGGGATCGTGCAGGACGGCATCCACCAGCTGGCGGACGCCGGCGCCGAAGGTCGCGGAGAAGAGCAGCGTCTGACGCTTGTCGGGGAGCAGCGCGAGGATGCGCTGAACCTCGTCGGCGAAGCCTAGATCGAGCAGCCTGTCGGCCTCGTCCATGACCAGCGTCGAGACGCTCGAGAGAGAGAGTGCGTTCTTGTCGATGAGATCGAGCAGCCGACCCGGCGTCGCCACGACGACCTCCGCCCCGCCTCGCAAGGCCATCATCTGCGGGTTCACGCTCACGCCCCCGAACACGACCTGGTGCTTGGGTCGGAACGCGAGGTGACGGCCGAGCGTCGTCAGCGATTCCCCCACCTGCGCCGCCAGCTCGCGCGTGGGAACCAGCACACACCGTGGTCGGCCGTGGCGTCTGGCGACCCGCCCGCGACAGCTTCTCGAGCAGGGGCAACAAGTAGGCGGCGGTCTTGCCCGAGCCCGTGCTGGCCATCGCGCACACGTCCCGACCACGGAGGATGCTCGGGATGACTTCCGTCTGGATGGCGGTCGGCTCTACGTAGCCGAGCTCGGCCACGACGCGCATGAGCGGCTCCGAGAGCCCGAGGCGACCAAACGACATGGGTGACTCTAGCAGGCCGCCGCCAAACCTCATCCCTCGTCTCACCCGCCGCGGTGGAGGTCCGCAAGCAAGACGAGAGCGACCCCATCTTCCGGCGACCGCACCAAGGCCCAAATGACCCAGGGCGAGGCGCGGCGGCGGACGCTCCAGCCGAGCGAGACGGCAGGCCAAGAGCACGAGACGTCGCGACGCCGTCAGTCTCGGCGATACGCAGCCAGGATGGCGTCGGCGGCCTGCGCGGGATCGAGTGTGCCCGCGGCGACGTCGGCCTCCATCTTCGGCAGCAGCTTTCCGACCTCGGGCGAGGTCTTGAAGCTGCGCGCGAGCCCTTCGTCGATCAGTGACCAGAAGGAGCTCTTGGCCTGCGCGCGACGACGCGTCTCGAAGCGTCCGTCTCGCTGACGCGCGGCGCGCTCGCTCTCGAGCCAGGCCATCAGCTCCTTCAGGCCCGTGCCCTCGAGGGCGCTGCTGAGCGTCACGGGTGGCGGTCCGTTCGGATCCGAACCGCGCAGCAGTGAGAGCGCGACCGTCAGATCCTTCTTGGCGCGCTGTGCCCGCAGCAACCCGTCGCCGTCGGCCTTCTGCACCAGGATGGCGTCGGCTACTTCGAGTACGCCGCGCTTGATGCCCTGCAGCTCGTCCCCCGCGCCCGCGAGCAGGACCAGGACGACGAGGTCGACCATGTCGGCCACACTCGTCTCGGACTGACCGACGCCGACGGTCTCCACGAAGACCAGGTCGTAGCCCGCCGCCTCGCACACGAGCATGCTCTCGCGCGTCTTGCGCGCCACGCCGCCCAGGGTCTTGCCCGAGGGCGACGGCCGGATGAAGGCGTTCTCCTCGCGCGCCAGCCCAGCCATGCGCGTCTTGTCCCCGAGGATGCTGCCGCCGCTCTTCTGACTCGAAGGATCCACCGCCAGCACGGCGAGCTTGCGGCCCTGAGCCACGAGCCTCACTCCCAGCGCGTCCAGGAGCGTGCTCTTGCCCGCGCCCGGCACGCCGCTGATGCCCACGCGCAGCGCGGAGCCCGTCCGCGGTCGCAGGCGCTCGAGCAGCGCCGCGGCGAGCTGTCGATCCTGCTCGCGCTCGGATTCGACCAGAGTGATGGCGCGCGCCAGAGTCGCCCGGTCCCCCTCGACGACGCCGCGCTCGAGGGCCTCCAGATCCAGCGGCTTGTGGACCGCGCGCTTCACGCCAGAGCTTCGTCGAGCCGGTCGAGCAGCGTCGACGCGGCCTCCGCCACGACGGTGCCGGGTCCGAAGATGGCCACGGCGCCCGCGTCGTACAGCGCCTGATGGTCCTGCGGCGGGACGACACCACCGACGACCACGAGCACCTCGGGGCGCCCCGCCTTCTTCAGCTCATCGACCAGCTGCGGCACGAGCGTGAGGTGCCCGGCGGCGAGCGAGCTGATGCCCACGATGTGCGCGTCGCTCTCCACGGCCTGACGCGCGGTCTCCTCGGGCGTCTGGAAGAGCGGACCCACGTCGACGTCGAAGCCCAGATCGGCGAAGGCCGTACTGATGATCTTCTGGCCGCGGTCGTGTCCGTCCTGGCCCATCTTGGCCACCAGGATCCGCGGTCGGCGACCGTGTGCTTCCGAGAACGCCAGCGTGCGCTGACGAACGGCCTCGAGCGCGCTCGCGTCCTGACCCATTTCGCCCCCATACACTCCCGACACGGTCTGAACGGTCGCCTGATAGCGCCCGAAGACCTTCTCCAGGGCCAGCGTGATCTCGCCCACCGTGCCCTTGGCCCGCGCCGCGTCGACGCTCAGCGCGAGCAGGTTGCCCTCCCCGCGCTCGGCGGCCTGGGTCAATGCGTCCAGACAGCGCTCGAGCGCCGCCTCATCCCTCGAACTCTTGAGCTCCTTCAAACGCGCGAGCTGCGCTTCGCGCACGCTCGTGTTGTCGATCTCTCGCAAGCTGATGTCGTCGACGTGTTCGGGCCGATGGCGGTTGACGCCGATGATGGCCTGGCGGCCCGCGTCGATGCGCGCCTGAGTGCGCGCCGCGGCCTCCTCGATGCGCAGCTTGGGGATGCCGGCCTCGATGGCGCGGGTCATGCCGCCGTGCTCCTCGACCTCGCGCATGTGGGCGGAGGCGCGCTCGGCCAGATCATGCGTCAGGCGCTCGACCAGATAGCTACCGCCGAGCGGATCGACCACATCGGGCAGGCCCGCCTCGAGCTGCAGCTGGAGCTGCGTGTTGCGGGCGATGCGCGCGCTGAAGGCCGTGGGCAGCGCCAGCGCCTCGTCCAGGCTGTTGGTGTGCAGGCTCTGGGTTCCGCCCCAGGTCGCGGCGAGGGCCTCCACGGCCGTGCGCGCCACGTTGTTGTAGACGTCCTGCGCGGCCAGGCTCCAGCCGGAGGTCTGGCAATGCGTGCGCAGCGCCGTGCTCTTGGCATTCTTGGGCCCGTGGGCCTCGATGGCGCGCGCCCAGAGCAGGCGTGCGGCGCGCAGCTTCGCGACCTCCATGAAGAGATCCGTGCCGATGCCGAAGAAGAAGGAGAGGCGCGGCGCGAAGTCGTCGATGCCGAGCCCGGCGTCCAGGCCCGTCTTCACGTACTCGAGGCCGTCGGCGAGGGTGTAGGCGAGCTCGAGATCCGCCGTCGCGCCCGCCTCCTGCATGTGATAGCCGCTGATGGAGATGGAATTGAACTTCGGCATCTCGGCCGCGGTGTAGCGAAAGATGTCACCCACGATCCGCATGGAGGGAGCCGGCGGATAGATGTAGGTGTTGCGAACCATGAATTCTTTGAGGATGTCGTTCTGGATCGTCCCGCGGAGCTTCGCGGTCTTCACGCCCTGCTCCTCCGCCGCCACGATGTAGAGCGCCATCACCGGCAGCACGGCGCCGTTCATGGTCATGGACACGCTCATGCGATCGAGGGGGATGCCCTCGAAGAGCAGGCGCATGTCGGCGATGGAGTCGATGGCGACGCCGGCCATGCCCACGTCGCCCACGACCCGCGGATGGTCCGAGTCGTAGCCGCGGTGCGTCGCCAGATCGAAGGCGATGCTCAGGCCCTTCTGACCGGCGGCGAGGTTCTTGCGATAGAACTCGTTGGACTCCTCGGCGGTGGAGAAGCCGGCGTACTGGCGGATGGTCCAGGGACGCTGCGCGTACATGCTGCTGTACGGACCGCGCACGTAGGGCGACGCGCCGGGCAGACCACCGAGGTGCGAGACAGGCTCGAGAGCCGACGCGTCGTAGCGCGGACGCAGCGCGATGCCCTCGGGCGTGGGCGTGGTCTCCGTCGCGGCGAGCGCGGGCGCTTCGCCGGGAGCGATGTCGTCGAAGTCGACCGAAGAGAAGTCGGGGAGCTCACTCATGGGCCGTCTCCGAAGCTCTCCCACAGGGTCCCGAGCATGGCGATGGCGTCGATGCCATCGTGGAAGAAGTGGACGGGTCCCGCGGAGCGCCAATGCTCGGCGTCTTCGCCCGCCGGGCCGACCCGACCGACGAGGCGGATGCCCGAGGCGAAGAGGCCGCGAGCCGCCTCGAGACCGAACTCCTGATACGCCTGCTCGGTGCCGCAGAGCAGGAGGGCGTCACATTCCTCGAGCTCCGCGCCCGACAGATCACGACCCTCGACCCAGCCCTCGCGCAGGCAGCGCACGCCACCCGCAGCGAAGAGGGACTCGGCCCAGGCCGCGCGAGCGTCGTGATCCGCGAGGGGGCCCAGCGTGAGCAGCCGAGCCGTGGGGCGGCGTCCGACGCGACCGACCCAGCGATCACTCTCGTCGCGAAAGGCCTCGAAGCCCTCGGCGTCGCGCCAGGGTCGCAGTGGCTCCAGATGGAACGAAGGCCGACCTTCACGCAGCAGCGCCGTGAGGCTGAAGAGATCGACGCCCTGCTTGACGGCGTCCGTGGCGACCTTCATCAGCGCGCCCGGCTCCTCGGGTGGCACGGCCAGCAGACGCGCCCACGCCATCAGCGCCGTCTGGGTCTCTTCGACGCTGCTCTCGCTCAGGCGGCGGCCCAGATTCTGGACCCAGTCCCCAGGGTCGGGGCGCGGCTTCGGAGGTGCCTCCTCGTCGAGCTGAGCGAAACGGCTCACGCCCACGAGGCCTTGCCGACGCGTCGAGATACGCCGCCAGCGAGCTTGAGTGGTGAACGAGACAGAGCGGCGCACGCTGCCGCTGCGCAGACGCTCGATCATGCCGCCGTGACCCTCGATCTCCTGCATCTCTTCCCAGGCCACGCGCGCCAGGCGATCGGTGAGCGCCTCGAGGGCGTAGCTGCCGGCCAGAGGGTCGAGGACGCGCGCGAGGTGCGCCTCGTCGCGCAGCACATGGTGGGCCATGAGCGCGGTGCGCGAGGCCTGCTCGTCAAGGCTGCCGAGAGCGGCGTCGAGGGGAGGCGCGAGGATGGCGTCGGCCCCACCGAGGGCGCCCGCGATGATCTCGAGCGTGCCGCGGAGCATGTTCACCGGGCGGTCTCGCCGGCTGCGGCAACGCAGCGCTCCATGCGCCGAGAGCGCCATGCTCCCCGGCGTGGGCTCGCCTCCCGCCGCACGCACGACCTTGTCCCAGAGCACCCGCATGGCGCGCAGCTTGGCCATCTCGGGCAGGAGCTCGCCCGTGACGGGCAGCACGAACTCCACGCTCGCGGCCGCCTCGTCGAGCGACAGCCCCGTGTCCATCAGCTCGCGCAGGTAGGCGATGCCGGTGGAGAGCGACCACGCGAGCTGCGACACGGAGTCGGCGCCGGCCTCGTGATAGAGCGTCGCGTCGACGCGGAGCGCGCGCATCGAGGGCAGCTCCACGCGGGCGAACGCGGCCAGCTCGCGGGCCTCGGCCATCGCGCCTGCGAGGCCGGTCAGCAGGCTGCCCGTTCGAGCGAGCCGACCCAGAGGATCGACGCCCAGGCCACCCCTCAAAGCGGCGCGTGGGACGCCGTGGGCGTCGGCCACGGCCACGAGCGCGGCCGTCAGCGCCATCGCGTTCCCGCCGGGCTCGAGCGCGAGGCCGGTGGTGACCAGGTCGACCTGCGAAAGCACGAGCGCGAGATCCCCGGCGGTGAGCGTGTGCACGCCGTGGTCCGGGCCCGCCTCGATCCACAGCTCGTCGGCTCCGTGGGCCACGGCCACTCGCGCCCGCGCCGAGGCCAAAGCCGGATCCGGGCCTTGCACCCGCGCCACCCCACGCCACGCGCGCGGTACGGGAGCGATGCCCGGCAGCAGGGACGGGGTCTTGCCCGTGGAGACGTAGAGGGGCTCGACCGTGAGTCCGTCCAGGGTCTGGGTGTAGAGGGTCGCGAAGCTCGTACCGGGGAGCTCGCGCTCCACCTGTGCGCGCCAGGCCTCGAAGAGGTCTCCTGCTCTGCTCTCCTTGTCGGCGTCAGCTGTGCTCATCACGGACTCCGCCAGCCCGTTCGGGCCGCAGGCGGTGATAGACTAGGCGAGCAGAAGTGGCAACGATCCGCGGGCCCAAGCGTGCGTCTGGCCGGCGTCGCGGAGCTCCGAGACGTCACCGCTGCAGCTCGCTTCGAGGCCGAAGCGCGTCATAGGGCGCAAAGCGCGGCCCGCCGCCGGCGTTCAGAGCGTCGAGCTCCTGGCGCGTGAAGGCCTCGGCGCCCGCCTCGGGCAGCTCATCGTGCACGAAGCGCAGCACGAGCGCGCGCGCGCGTTGGCCCGGATCATCGTCGGAGCAGTCGCGCCAGATGCGATAGACGGCGCGGTGACGTTGCCGCAGGTCCAGCGACTCGTCCTGGGCGATGCGACGCAGGTGGCCGAGCAGGCTGCGATCCTCGTGCGTGTCGCGCACACCATCGGCTCGCGCGGCCAGACGTTGCCGTAGCTCGCTCGTCTCGTCCATGAACCAGCGCCTGTCCGCGTAGTAGGGATCGTTGCCGTGGCCGCGCTCGAGGCGGTCGGTGATGTCGAAGCGGAAGCTCAGGCGAGGCAGCGCGGGCGCGCCCGGGTTCTCGCCATCGAAGGAGAAGCCCGGGTGATCGCTGAACGTCACCTCGCCGTCCGGCCCGATGCGCGCGTTGATGCCCGGACCGCGCCAGACGAAGCCTCCGTCGCTGCGTCGCTGCAGATGTGGCGGAGGGCGGCGGCGCTCGCCCGGCACCTGGTTGGCCAGGGAGAGGTGTTCGTCCAGAGCGGCGGCGGCCTGACGGCTGCCCCGATCCACCGCGGCGGCGTCGACGACGGTGGGCGCGGGCAGGGGCGAGAAGCCCGACATGGCGACCGCGTGCGGGTCGAGGGAGAGGGAGGACGTGGTGGACCGACGGGCGGGGCTGGGCGTGGAGGGCGTGGACGGCGCGGGTGGTGCCGGGCTCGGGGCGATGGTGGGCGGGGGCGGGGGCGCAGGAGCCGGTGGCACGGGCCGATGCCGCGTCGGCGGGGGCGGCTGATCCTCGACCTGCGGCGCGACGGGCGGCGGCGGTGTCGTCTCGGGCTCGGGCGGGAGCGTCTCGAGGGTGACCTCGGCCGACGACGGCGGCACAGGCCGGGTCGCGAGTGCGGGCGCACCCGGCACGGTCATGGCCAGGAGCGCGTGCAGAGCACCGGAGAGGGCGAGTCCCGAGAGCCCACGCAGGCCTACCGGGAACGCCTCCATGCGAACTGAACCGCTCGAGTGACCAGGTGATTCCACAAATTCGCGTGCTCCTGCCGCGACAACCCTAAAGGTGTGCGCCTGTTCACCGTTCTATGCACCCCGATGACCGCTTCCTCATCCGACGCACAGTCCCCGTCCGCGCTCCTCGGCTCCTTGCTGCACGAGGCCTTGGCCTCGATGCTCGCGCCGGAACCGCA
>Ga0100382_1002863_pt1 | contig 10140 bp, 12 predicted proteins | sample CryGeymeta201506_FD_81566 | JGI IMG/M metagenome (GOLD analysis project Ga0100382, IMG submission 81566) | Groundwater microbial communities from Crystal Geyser aquifers in Utah, USA - Crystal Geyser metaG 2015-06 | ecosystem: Environmental > Aquatic > Deep subsurface > Groundwater | place: USA...
AATGCGGCGCTTTTCCTCGAAGGTAAGGCGCCATAGTCCCGCGCCGGCTTCATAGATCGTGCGGCCGGCGTGATTGGCGCGATCATTCGCCTGATACCAAAGAAGGTAATGGTCGGACAGAAACTCGAAGACCGAAAGCAGGAAGATTCCTGATCCGCAGCAAATGTCGGCAACGGTGAAACTTTCAAGATCAGTCGGAGATTTGCCAGCGAGTATCGGTCCGAGTGTGCGCTGTACGATGGTGTCTACGATATAGCGGGGTGTGGGAACAACGCCCCCGCTGTCCCGCACTTCCGGCTTGCTTACAATCTCTACGGCTCCATCAGCGTTGATCGTGATGATCTCGCCAAGGAACTGTTCATAGATTTCTCCGAGCACTTCGGTTTCTACGACCGCAAATGTGTAGGGGCTTTGGGGGTAATACAGCTCGTTTATGATGCCACTCAGCACGTCATCGCTGATACGAATTCCCAAGCGCTCATCATCCAGAAGACGGAATAACCCTGAATCGTAAAAAGCATCTGCGCGTCGCAACTCGACCATAAGCGCGTCGAAACTGTTGCCCGCCGCCAACGCTCGTAGCATTTCGTACTGCTCAATATCGCGATCTTCGCAGATGCGCAGGAACACAATACGCGAGAGGAACAGCTGCACGGCATAGGTCAACTCGAGCGCTGAAAGGCCGGGCGTATGCTGATGAATATCGCTGGCTAGTCGCTCTCGCCACGAACGGACCTGACCCAGGAAGAAATCGTCAAACTGATCGGCCCCGTGGCGTGTGACATCCACAGCGAAATGACGATCAAAATCGCCAGAATATACCGCGTCGCGCGACAGTAGCGGCCACAACTCATCAAAGCGCGCTTCAAAATCCTCGAATCCGACCAACAGAATACGGGCGACATGGGCTTCGTCCGCTAAATTCGGAGAAGGGCGGCAGTCATAGACAGCGAGATGGCGAAAATTGGTCAAAACCGAAATCGGCAGACTGGCCGAATACCCGTAACGTCGTGTTTGGAAAGCAGCATCGCGGCTGCGATCAATGCGCACATTGGGCTTTTTGGCTTCGACAAACAGCTTACGTTGACGCGCTAGCCGCAGCTCGTAATCAGGCTTCTTAGAGAGACGTTCCTCCCCTACCTCGACCGTTGCCTCTTCAATGACCTCTCGCATGCCAAGCGGCAAGCCGGCTGCATTGTGTACGTCCCATCCGAAGGCGCCGAGTAACGGCGTAATGAAATCGGTGCGTGCCTGTGTTTCATTATAAGCTGTCCGAAGATAATCCTTTTGATTTAGACGGAAGCTCTGGACCAGCTCGGCGACACGAGCTCGCGCGACCGCCTTCGCATCTATACCTTTCATTCTGCCGGTTTCCGCGCACTACGCCGACGCGAATTGCGACGATCGCGCATCTGGGTCCAGACACTTTTCAAGAGGTCGCAATCAGCACCGCTCAGACCCATGTGCCCGCGCAAAATTATCTTTGCGTTTTCCTCAAGCACCGAATCTAGGCGCCCTACTCGCACAAGCCGATCGACCTCTTTGAGTGGCATGGCGCCATTCAGCTGTGCCGGCATCAATAGCCGCTCCGCTTCCGTCGGTTCCAGCTCGAGCACCCCGCCTCCATAGCTTCGACCCTCAATTTCAGCTGAAGCCGCCGTCAGCCAGGTATAGGTATTAGCGACTATCCGCTCAGGCTTCGCACCGTGGCTGCGCATCCGATGGATCGTATCGGTGGACGTGGCACCCGACGCGTTCAAAACCATCCGCGGGAAATCGTAAATCTGACGAAAGGCAAAACCGTCCGGCACCCACGCGGAAGGCACGAGATACCAAGGTTTCCGAATGGAGCACTTGTATCCCTTGTGAAACTCCTTCCGTTCCCCATCCTCGATATACCGCCGCAGCTTCGGGCTCAGCTTACCTGCCTGTGCCTTGCTAATGTTGAGAAGATGGACGCGCTTCCCATCGGCGGCAAGGGAACGCCAGTCGGCTTTGCCGAGCTGACTTCCTTTAAGCTGCACTGAGCGTGAGACCAGTGGTGTCGTATATCCTTCAAGTCCAAAATCTTGGATTTGCTCGGTCGAAAGTACGAAAAACTCATTCTTTCCTGTGACTACCCCCACATCTATGCTCGCGTGCGTGGACATGGAGGTCGTGATTTCAGCATCGCGCAACGCGCGCATGAATGAAATCTGCCGATTGTCGAGAAAATATTTTAGCCACTTTTCGCTATCGTGGCGCATGGTCTTTGGTTCAGCGCGTTCTAGAATGAGAGCGGGCTGAAAATCGGTGATGTCTGCTACCGTTTTCGCTGCTGTTAGTGCGACGCGGCAGGTGTTGTCTTCCGTTGCTGACGCTAATGCTCCATCCGCCAACAGCAACACAACCTCTTGTTCGGCCTTTTCAAAAAACAGCTCGTTGCAGGCTATCACATCAATGCGCTCGAAATGATCGGTAAGGTACGACCTGAGCTGGGCGGCATAGGTGACCTGTAAAAGTTCTGCCGGAAGGACAAGTGCCAGACGGCCACCCGGTTTGAGGCTGGCCGTCGCTGCGACAACAAATGGCACCCAAATGTTGGTCAGACGGTTCGGTTTTAGCCCCTGTTCACCCATTATCGCCATCGCGCGCGTGCGGTGCGGTTCCGGGAAAGATTGGTAGCGGATAAAGGGCGGGTTCCCCACGATCACGTCAAAAGCGGGTTGATGGGTGCCTTGCCACCAACCGAAGAAATCTGAGTTGCAAACGATCCTGTCTGCGGCCTTCCCGAGATGGGCACGCAAACGTTCGGTTGCGGCAGTTGCTTCTGCGGCAATTATCTCGACACCGGTCAAGCGACGCGGGATCTTCCCTGGCGTCGCTCCCAGCGACAAGAGCCGCTGTGCAGCTGCGAGAAGAAACGCTCCATCGCCGCAACTTGGCTCTAGTACGGTATCTTCCGATGTCTGGATTGCCCATTCGCAAAGCCATTCCGCTACCTGCGCGGATGTATAGTACCCTCCCCGCAGCTTATCTTTATCTAGATCGGCAAATCGACCACCCGATGCGGTAGCCAGGACCTTCGTTTTGGACTTTGGGGCCACTCTGGCTTTGGCGGTACGTACGATTTTCATTCTTTTCCAACTTTGAACATGGGTAGGTACTTATTTCTGAGGAAGGCAGCTCTAGCCGCTAATTCACGGATTTATGGCCGCATTGGGATTTAGGTTTGCCTTGAAAGGGCATGACCTCGATGTCTCCTTCCCGCTTGCGGGCTTGCGCAATGTCATAGCTGTTCTGCATCCGCATCAGCGTATCCATCGACACGCCAAAGGCTTTCTCGACGCGCAAAGCCATCTCGGACGACAGATGCGCTCGCTCATTCAGCAACGTCGAAAGCGTTGCTCGCGTCACCCCAAGGGCCTCTGCTGCCGCGGTGACGGTCAGGTCCAGCGGCTCAATAATCTCATGCTTGATGAAGCTGCCAGGGTGCGCCGGGCTCTTCATGCGGAATCCAGAAATTGCGTTCATAGCCACCTCCTAGTGGTAATCTTCGTAATCCAGGTCGATGATCTCAATCTCGTCCTGATCGATCCGAAACGTCATCCGCCAGTTTTTCGTGACGAACAGGCTCCATGTGCCTTTGTGATCGCCGCTTAGCAGGTGCGCTTTCCAGCTGGGCACAGTTCGCAACTCGTCCTCTCGCTCCATGTCCTGGAGAAAGGAGACCATGCGCCTGATCTTTGCCACTGCGGCGGGCTGTAGCCCACTGGGGTCATCCATTTCGATGAAGCGGCGCAGTCCCTTATGGATCACGTTTTTGATCTTCATATACAATGCTAACAGAGAGAAGTGTGCGGTGTCAAGTGACGCCATACAGTTATGTAAAAGGGTTCCCTTTTGAAACAGTGTTCCGGACCGTGCAATAACAAGGCGTTGCGTGTTTCAAAAGGCTGTGTCAAAATAAATCATGAAATTCGACCTCGTGCTTGTCAGTTTGAGCCTATGCGATCGCCGCTCGGAAGAGCGGAGATTGAAGGTCATCCGTGGACGCGGATTTGATCAATGAAGATCGGCTATGCGCGAGTGTCGACCGATGAGCAGAACCTCGACCTTCAGCTGGATGCTCTAAACTCAGCGGGCTGCGAGAAGATTTATACCGATCGCGGCATGGGCGGCGCCACGGTCGATCGCGATGGGCTGAACCAGGCTCTTTCCGCAATGAGCAATGGCGACATTCTGATGGTGTGGAAGCTCGATCGGCTTGGCCGGTCACTGAGCTTTCTGATTGAGCTCGTCGAAAACCTGAAGGAACAGGGCTCCGGTTTCGTGAGCCTGTCCGACGGCATTGATACGACGACCGCCGGCGGGAAATTGGTTTTTCACATTATGGGCGCTTTGGCCGAGTTCGAACGATCCTTGATCATTGAGAGAACCAAAGCAGGAATGGCGGCAGCGCGCAGTCGTGGTCGGCACCTTGGTCGCCCCCCTGCCCTCAACGCGCAGCAAATTCATCATGCCAAGAAACTGATCGCGCGCGGCGAAGAAACACCCTCCTCAATCGCGGCACTCTATGGGGTAAGCCGCTCCACGTTGTGGCGCGCGCTCAAATAGCGGAGCTAGATTTGCGGACTCACCGAGACCGATAGGTATAGGGCTATAGGTGTATACCGGTTTAGCAAGCGCGTCGGTTCGCTGATCGATCTCGACGATGCCGATTGCGATCACAACAGCAACCAAGGCACCGTGTATACGGCTATACACGCCCTCGCCCCAAGCTCCCTCCTGATAAGCCCTACTTTTCTTTGGTCTAATCATGTCCGTTGAGGGGGTGGGCTGAAGTGAAGGCTTTCTACCCAGAATGAGAGTGTTTGCCGCCAGGCAAATTCCATTTGCGCGCCGGTAGGCGCGCTCTTTGTTCGCCAAAGCCGCCTGGTTTCGGCTTGGTGTGATCTGCTGGGTGTTAATTTATGAGTTAATATAAGTGTTAGCCGATTCTGGAAAATCGAATTACACAATAATTTCAAGGTGCTGCGGCGGTGCTCAAGCCATTTGGGTCACTAATACCACGAATCTTGGTCACTAAAACCACGAATCTCGGTCACTAAAAACACGTTTCTATTTTCATATTCAGGCGCACTTATCCACAGGCAGGGGTCCGTTCCTTCGGTCACTAAAACCACGAAATTCATACCGGCGTATGCAGGCAGCCGATCGGGGGTTCCAGACCCCTTGCGAACCCTCCAAAAATAAGGGTCCGGTCACTGAAACCACGAATCATTGACATCGGTCACTGATACCACGAATATCGGGTAGGTCACTGAAACCACGATTCGAGAAAAGGGGGAGGCCATTGAGCAATGATGACGGCCATACCCTGGTAGTCACTGATACCACGAATCATCTGATGCCGGAGAGGCATCCGACCGCAGATTTGTTCATCTGTGATGTCCATGATGCGGTGCTCAAAGACATCACCGAAATGATGGAGCACCCCTTCTACTCCCTATCCAAAAAGCCGGAAACTACAGTGCGAGAATATCGCCACAATGGCGATTGGCTCAGGGTCACTCCGAGCGTCAAAGGTCTCGCGACGATCTATGACAAGGATATCTTGATCTACGCCATCTCGCAGGTGATGGCGAAGCTGAACCGCGGGGAACAGGTCACGCGGCGGATCAAAATCAATACCCACGATCTGCTGCATTTTACGAACCGCGGCACCTCCGGCCGAGATTACGAGGCCATTTCCGAGGCGCTTGAGCGACTACGCGGCACGACGATCTCGACCAACATTCGGAAGGGCGATGAAGAGCACTTCTCTACCTTCGGTTTGATCGAATCCGGTACGGTTGCGCGGAAGCACGGTCTCGATGGCCGTCTGTTATGGATGCAGATCGATCTCGCGGATTGGATGTTCGATGCGCTCCGCGACAGTGCCGTGCTCACTCTTCACCGCGATTATTTCCGGCTGAGAAAGCCGTTGGAACGGCGGCTATATGAGCTCGCGCGGAAACATTGCGGCCAGCAGGCCCAATGGAAGGCGTCTGTCGAGATACTGCACAAAAAGTCAGGCTCGAAGAGCCCTTTGAAGCACTTTCGCTATCTGGTGAAAGAGGCAGTGCGGAACGACCACCTGCCCGACTACATGGTCGAGTTTTTGCAGGAGAAAGACCAGGTCCTGTTCGTCAATCGCAACACGATGCCGAAAGACCTGCCCTCCCCTGCCCCGGCCTCGGGCAATTCGATCCTCAGCCGCTTGTCGCCAGACATCGGTGAGAAAGCCCGTCCGCTTGTGCCTGGGTGGGATATCTATCACGTCAAAGACGTGTTCGCGACGTGGTGGGTAAAGCTCGGCTCGCCGGCAGTCGAGCGACCCGACGCGATGTTTCTCAAATTTTGCCGATCGTTCTTCGAGAAAAATGGCCGCCCGCAATAGCGTAAAGTTTATACGCCTATAGCAGTATAGGTGTATACCGGTATAGGATTATACGGGTATACAACCAAGTTATCGCGCTAGCTTGGCCTTGCCCTTTTTTACGAAAAGCAAATCCAACGCCTCGGCGATCAGGTCCTGATTGGTGCAACCCTCTTCCGCCGCGATGATGTTGAGCTGGCGCTTTACCTCGGGTGCAAAATGCCCGCCGATCAGAACCGTATTCTTCCGCGATGGCCGCCGCTTGGCGGCTGCGATGGTTTCAGGTGTCGGAGCGGTGAGCTCGAAGTCGGGTTCGGGTTTGCGCGATTTCTCAAGCGCGGCTTGCAGTGCGTTTGCCATGATGGCCTCCTTCCTGTGCTGCGAGTTCGGATTCAAGATAGTCGTAGAGGGCGATGATCTCGTCGGCGGCTTTATCGGCAGGATCGTATTCCTGCACCGCCAGGCCAGCTTCTTGAGCGCGGTAGTACGCTTTGCGGTGGCCGATTGTGACGGGCGCCAGTGGCGCATCTAAGGTTTTGGCAATTTCCTGCGCCTCGATGATTTCGCGCCCGACCGGCGGGACGAAGGTCATGACAAGAGAGAAGGGCGTCTCGGTCGCGCGGACAGTCTCGATCGTGCTCATGACCGAGTTGATATCGAAGACTGCGGATTTGAATGGGATCAGCACATAGTCGGCCAGCTTTGCGGCCTCATGTGTGATGTCGCGGGCGACAGCTGCGCCATCGATAAAAAGATACTGGCATCCGGCCTCTGCCGCCGCTGTCTGAGCTGCGGCGAGCCGCACCGACGGAATTGCCGTCACTGCCGGCTCTTCCTTCTCCCGCACGTCGTGCCAGAATGAGGCCGTCGCCTGCGGGTCGAGATCGAGGAGGGCAGTGAGGTTCGATCGACGCTCCGCTTCGACCGCCAGGCACGTTGCCAGCGTCGTTTTTCCGACGCCGCCTTTCTGTGCCAGAATTGCAATTGTTCTCATGAAAACCCCGCTTGTATAATCGTATAGCCCTATACCAATATAGGCGTATATGTGTATACACTATCGCAAGCGCGGCGATTTTGCAAGCCTGCGGTTGAGGGCGGGGCGCCCATCAGGACGCCCCGGTTTCGATAGTCGAGATGAAGACCACGCCTTGGCTGCGGGTCAGCTCGACAGGGATATGATCAAAACGGAGAATGCCACCCTTGCCGTTCCTGCGCGGCCAGATCGCACCGATCGCGCGCGACGCGCCGAGCTTCTGATTGCCAGCCTCATCGCTGCCGGCGAAGGCGGCAAAGGAGACGCGATGCGTGGGTTTGTTGGTGCTCATAATTCAGTCCTTTCGTTCTTGGCCGAAATGATTTTCTGGCCATGCGAACAAAGGGGCGCGCGGGAATGAGCGCGCTGTCATACTCGCAACTACGTCCGTGTTGACTGCGTGCGGCCGTCCGCCAGGTTAAGCATGATAGCCTGTGAATCCTGGTTCCTCGGCCATGACGGGAGGACATGAGTACCGCTGCACCTGACCCCGCCATCGCACCTATCGCTCCGGCTCGATGATCTGCTGGCGTAGGCGCCGCCGCAAGGTGAGCGGAATAGTGGCTACAGACTGGGCAGGGGGCATATTGGCCGCATTGCTCTTCGCTTGCTGACCAGAAATGTCACCGTGGCAGAATCCCGTCAAAAACCGGCGCAAGGTGGAGCCACCTTTCTCGACTGCGTGCCACCCAAAGGGTGCGCCGTTTGAGAGATTCGGCCTGTTGGTAGTCATTACCAGCAACCGAAGGAGCACATAAATGCAGCATCGTTTTCAAGCCCTGAATGCCCGTTACACCGCACTATTCGCCACCCTGAAGGCAACCGACGATACACAGCAGGTTTTCGATCTCATCACCCAGCTTGAAGCGCTGAACGGGTTGATGATCGCGGCATTGCGGGCGGGCGCTTAGCGCCTGCTACCGCACGACCGGCAGGTTGTTCGGGCGGGCTGCGAGCTCCACGATATAGACGACCGGCACATAGTAGACCTCGCCGGTATCTTCATCGACGCATTTTTGCAGATGTCCAGCCCAGACATAGCCTGGTCCGGCATCATGGCCGACGATCGAAGCGCCGCGGGGCAGGGCGCGCCGCATGGGCGCGCCTTTTCGAATGTTCGCGCCAAAGATCGGGGGTAGGGGGGCGAGGCTTATTCTGCCGGTTGGCCGCGCGGTGCGGGCAATCGGTATCACCACTTCTACGCCAGATTTCCGGTCGATATATCGCTCATAGAGTGGCTCAAGCGCGACTCCGTTGGCCGGGTCGTCATTGTCAATCTCGTGCGCCTGCCGCTGCTCTCGTCTTGCACTGGCATCGTCGCGCAACCAGCTGGCATGTTCGACGGCACGCGCCACGCGATCTGCGTTGGCAGCGCCGTCTTTCGGATTTCCTGTGTCGCGGCTCGGCTTTTCCGAAGGGAAGCGCGAGCCGCTTACTGGTGGTAGCGGGGATCCCCGCGCGACCGGACTAGCTCGTCATGCGCTTTGTCGCGCTCGGCTTCTCGCATCCGCAATTGGGCCAACCGGTTCTGCAAGGCGGGATCGGCCAGCACTGTTTTGATGGCTTTGATCGTTTCCCGACTGTGTGCCGGCAATTTGCCAAGGCTGGCAGCATCGAGGCTGGATGCAGCGGAAGTGACATCGTGCATCAAGAGCAAACGGCGATCGTCCGGCTTTTCGTGTGCTTGCTGAATCGCGTCCTTATGCGCGGCGATGTGCTGGTGGAGATCATCTTCGCGCGCCGTGGCGTTGTGCTCCCAGGCTTGGCCTTCGATGCCGTGCTCGGCCATCAATTGGCGAACAGGCGTGTCCTGGTCGATCCGCAATCGGGTCTCGAACATCTTCTTCTCGGTGTAGTGGACGCTCCGAAGCGCAGGAGCGATCTTTTCGATGTCGGCGAGGGCAGGGGGGCTATTTGCCTCCCCAAAGCGCTCGGGACGGCGCTCGAGCTCGTTCTGGGCTGATTTGAGCCCGTGGGTGCGCGCATGGTCGCGAAACGCTCCATAGGCCGCATCTGCATCGTCATACGAACCTCGGAAGAGCCGCTTGGCCTGCTCCTGATTGTTCAAATAGGTCACAAGGCGCCGCTCCTCCGCCTGAAGCTCCTTTTCGAGGCGCGCCAACTGGCGCGAATGCCAGGCGACCGGCGAGTTGGGTGCGCGGTCGTCACGATCGATCGCATCGAGCGCGCTCCGTGTATCGCGAAGCAATCGATCCTGAAGCCCCATCGCGTGGCGGGGGCGCTCAGCTGACCGCTTTTGGCGATCGTGATCGCCAAGGGCGCGGGCTTCATCCTTGGCCAGTTGTTTCAGCTCGACCGCCTGCCGTTTGGTGAGGCGGTCAAACTCGATCTTCTGCTGCGTGAGACGATTCTGATCTTCCCGCCACCAACGGGCGTTCTGAGTGCGGAGCGGCTGTTTGACGATCGGGCGACCGAAATTAGACCGCCGCTTCATGTCCTGCGCGATCAGCTCGACCCCGCGCTTTTCGGATATCTCTTTGTTCTGCGCTTCAAAGGCGCGCTTCTGGTTGTCGCGCTCCTGAAGGTGGCGGGCTTCCAGTGCGATGCGCTCTTCGGCGAATTGGGCGCGAATGTGCTCGCGCTCGGTGTCGGGTTGCTTGGCCGGCTGATCATGGTGCCGGTCGGCCTTGATTTCGGAAACGGATTTGAAGTGCTCTGGTTTGCGGGGGAGTAGCTTGTCGTGAAC